>ENA-ORNG01001848-ORNG01001848.1-human-gut-metagenome-genome-assembly--contig:-NODE-1848-length-14066-cov-25.630433_pt1 | contig 14066 bp, 8 predicted proteins | sample MGYA00242113_ERZ509018 | MGnify/ENA primary metagenome ERZ509018 (study PRJEB26280, sample SAMEA2338711) | human gut metagenome | biome: human gut; feature: human-associated habitat; material: faeces... | reverse complement strand
GGAGGTGGAGGACCTGTACCGCCCCTACAAGCAGAAGCGCCGCACCCGGGCCACCGCCGCCCGGGAGAAGGGGCTGGCGTCCCTGGCGGAGGTGCTGTTCGCCCAGGGCCCGGACTGCCCGGACCCGGCGGCGGAGGCGGCGAAGTATGTGGATCCCGAAAAGGGCGTGGAGACGGCGGAGGACGCCCTGGCCGGCGCCTCCGACATCATCGCCGAGACCATCAGCGACGACGCGGCCCTCCGCAAGACCCTCCGGTCTCTGCTGGAGCGGGAGGGCAAGCTCTGCTCCCAGGCGGCGGTGGAGGAGGACTCCGTCTACCGGCTGTACTACGACTTCTCCCAGTCCCTCTCCCATCTCCAGGGCCACCAGATCCTGGCCGTCAACCGGGGGGAGAAGGAGGGCTTTCTGAAGGTCCGTGTGGAACTGGACCGGGACCGGGCCCTCCAGACCGTCCGGCGCCATGTGATCGTCCCCGGCAGCGCGGCCATGGAATTCGTCAAGGCCGCGGCGGAGGACGCCTATGACCGCCTGATCTTCCCCGCCCTGGAGCGGGAGGCCCGCTCCGCCCTGACGGACCAGGCGGACGAGGGGGCCATCGGCCAGTTCGCCCTGAACCTGAAGCCCCTGCTGATGCAGCCGCCGGTGAAGGGCAAGGTCACCATGGGCCTGGACCCGGGATACCGGATGGGCTGCAAGGTGGCGGTTGTGGACGGCACCGGCAAGGTGCTGGACACCGCCGTGGTCTATCCCACCTACGGCGAGCGGCAGGAGAAGGAGGCCATCGCGACGCTGGCAAAGCTGATCCGGAAGCACGGCGTGGAGCACATCGCCATCGGCAACGGCACCGCCAGCCGGGAGACGGAGCAGATGGCGGTGAAGCTGATCCATCAGGTGAACGAGGCCGACGCCCACGTCAGCTACATGATCGTCAGCGAGGCCGGGGCCAGCGTGTATTCCGCCAGCCCCCTGGCGGCGGAGGAGTTCCCCCAGTACGACGTGAACCTGCGGTCCGCCGTGTCTATCGCCCGGCGGCTCCAGGACCCTCTGGCGGAGCTGGTGAAGATCGACCCCAAGGCCATCGGCGTGGGGCAGTACCAGCACGACATGCCCCCCAAGCGGCTGGACGAGGCCCTGAACGGCGTGGTGGAGGACTGCGTCAACGCCGTGGGCGTGGACGTGAACACCGCCTCCCCCTCCCTGCTCCAGCGGGTGGCGGGGCTGAACGCCGCCACGGCGAAAAACGTGGTGGCCTACCGGGAGGAAAACGGCCCCTTCACATCCCGCAAGCAGATCCTGAAGGTCCCCAAGCTGGGCCCCAAGGCCTTTGAACAGTGCGCCGGCTTCCTGCGGGTGCCGGAGAGCAAGAGCATCCTGGACAACACCGCCGTCCACCCGGAGAGCTACGCCGCGGCAGAGAAGCTGCTCTCCCTCACCGGCCACACCCTCACGGACGTGCGGGACGGGAAGCTGGGGGACCTGAACGCCCAGATCAACGACTACGGCGCGGAAAAGGCCGCGGCGGACTGCGGCGTGGGCGTGCCCACCCTGCGGGACGTGGCGGCGGAGCTGATGAAGCCCGGCCGGGACATCCGGGACGAGCTGCCCAAGCCCATCCTCCGCACCGACGTGCTGGAGATGAAGGACCTGAAGCCCGGCATGGTGCTGACGGGCACGGTCCGCAACGTCATCGACTTCGGTGTCTTCGTGGACATCGGCGTCCACCAGGACGGCCTGGTCCACATCTCCCAGGTGTCCAAGAAGTTCATCAGGCACCCCTCCGAGGTGGTATCCGTGGGCGACATCGTCCAGGTTGTGGTGCTGGAGGTGGATGAGAAGAAAAAGCGCATCAGCCTCTCTATGAAGCAGGCGCCCAAGGCGTGAGGAGGAAGCGGCCATGACGATGATGACCATCGATCAGGTGAACGACCTGCTGGACGACATGGCGGACAGCTTTCCGGAGGAACTGTTCGACGGTCTCAACGGCGGCATCAACCTGCTGGAGGAGGCCAGGCCGGACCCGGAATTCCCCCAGGGGGAGATGTATATCCTGGGGGAGTACTGCGATGACTGCCTGGGCCAGTATATCAACCTGTACTACGGATCCTTCGCCGCCCTGGCGGAGCGGGAGGACTGGGACGAACAAACCTGGGAGGACGAGCTGTACACCACCCTCTCCCACGAGCTGACCCACCACATGGAGGGCCGGGGCGGGCTCCACGCCCTGGACGACCGGGACGCGGCGGAGCTGGAGGAATACCGCCGGGAGTACGGCGGGGAGACATGATGAAACAGAACCGCCCCGTGCCACAGGCACGGGGCGGTTTTGATATCCGGAGGGAGATCAGCCCTTGTCCTGCCGGATGATCCGGCGCAGGGCCTCGATGGCGGAGAGGATGGGCTTCTGGATGCTGTCGGTGGGATAGACGTCGGCGCTGTTGCGCTTGGAGACGGACCCGTCGAAATTGGTGGCGGACACCAGGATGGAGGCGGTGCGCACGCCCAGGCTGGCGCCCACGGAGAAGAGGATGGACTCCTCCATGGAGGTGCAGACGGCGCCGCCCCGGACGTAGCTCTGCCAGCGGCGGATCAGCTCGTCGGCCACCGGCTTCGTCTCCGGCTCCGTCTGGGTGTAGAAGGAGTCCTTGGTGATGCTGACGCCCACCGTGGTGTGGAAGCCCAGGGAGACGGCGCTCTCCTCCAGGGCCTTCAGCAGCTGGTAGCTGGGCACGGCGGGGAACTCCAGGGGCAGGTAGTGGCGGCTGGTGCCGTCCATGCGGACGCTGCCGCTGACCACCACGATGTCGCCGCACTGAACGTCGGCGCAGGTGGAGGCACAGGTGCCCACCCGGATGAAGGTGTCCGCCCCGCACTTGTGGAGCTCCTCCACACAGATGGCGGTGGAGGGGCCGCCGATGCCGGTGGAGGTGACGGTGACCCGCTCCCCCTCCAGCGTGCCCTCCCAGGTGGTGAATTCCCGCTTCCGGGTCACCATGCGGGGGTTGTCCAGATGGGCGGCGATCAGCTCGCACCGGTCCGGGTCCCCGGGGACGATGGCGTAGCGGCCCGCCTCTCCGGGGGCCAGGTTCACATGGAGCATTTTGGCGTTTTCAGACATATGACAGACATCCTTTCCCGAATTTCCCGAATATGATCAGAGGCGCAGAGGATCAGCGTCCCTCGGCCTCTTCCCGGATCTCCTGGCCGAACATCAGCAGAAAGCTGACGGCCAGCAGCCCGCAGCTGGCCCAGATGGCCCGCCGCCCCCACAGCTGAGAGACGGCACCGCCCAGCCCGGCACCCAGGGCAAAGATGAGGATCACCGCGAAATAGCGGCCGGATCTCCGCAGGGCGGTCCGGTCCCGGGTGTCCCAGTAGGCGCAGAGGGCATCCACCCCGCTGCGGAGATTGCCGATGCACATGGTGCTGGCGTAGGCACTGCCGTTGACCTTGCGGAAGGCCTGGACCTGCATGGCACAGGTGAAGGACACCAGCGCGTTGGCCAGCGGGTCCGCGGCCGGCGGCAGGAATCCCACGGCAAAAAGCAGAACGATCTCCGCCAGAGCCACCAGCTGCCGCCAGTGGAGCCGGGAGATCCCCTGGCAGCGGCGGCGGACCGCCTCTGCGGCAAAAACACCCAGTGCAAAGGCCAGCAGCGGGATCAGGTAACGCAGGACCCCGGCGAGGTCTCCTGCAAAGGCGCGCTGGCTCATCAGCACGATGTTCCCGGTCTGGGCATTGGCGAACACACCGCCCCGGACACAGTAGGTATAGGCGTCCTGCAGACCGCCGGAGAGCGTCAGAAAGACCATGGTGGAAAAGGCCTCTGACATCTGGCCGTGGCAGGCACCGGGACTGTGTCTGTGCATGGGAACCTCCCCCCTTTCCCGGTCAGACTTCTGAAGCAGTATTATAATATGGAGGACGGGAAAAGGCAAGCCCGCTCCTGTAGACCGTCCAGTCGAAGCAGGCAAAGCAGCGGCAGATGGCCGCCAGGCCACCTGCCGCTGCTGTCATAAAGATCCGATCATTCCCACTCGCCGAGTTAAATCCATTTCTAAACTTTTTTGTATAGGGGATTTAATTCGTCGTGGTTTTATTTGACGCAGATTATCCTTATCCTAAGGTCTATTCGGACTTTTGCTATCAAAAATCTATCCAGGCCATCCTATCAGGGGTTTTGCTTGAGACGGACGATTGGGTGGCTTAGGAGTATTATAGCACTAACAGAGCACTTTGACAATCTTTCCATACACTATTAGGGTATCTCCATCATGAACTTCGATAGGCTGGTATTCAGCATTATCCGAGCAAAGAAAGACCTTTCCATCTTTATGTAGCAGTTTTTTACAGTAAACTTCCCCGTTAAGGAAAAATGCACCACTTATGCCATCAGCTATTTCACTTTGCTTTTTGACAAAGACGGTACTTCCGTTGGGAATATCCGGCTCCATACTGTCACCAGATACATGAAGCGCAAAGTCCCCATCCTCAACATCCGTTTCATATTCTACAAAAGGTATGTTACTATCCAGTATGTTCTCACCTAAACCAGCGGACAAAGGAATATCATATAGATGGATAATCCGCTTTTTCGGATTAGCTATAATATCAAATTCTTCGTTTGTGCGAATGTCTGCCATCCATTTCTGAATCTCATGGATTGCATCCGGAATATGCGATTCGATGTGATCCGGACTTAAGCAGTACATAAAACATAAAACCTCTTTGCAAGTGCGCTGTTTTTCTTCTTCTGAAATAAAACGGTAAAAACTAAGATCGTCTTGCATCGCATAAACACGGGTTTCAAAATGACTTTCTCCATGGAGCACGAGCCGATACATAAGGTTTTCAAAATACCTAGAATGATTGCCCAAACTTTTTATAACCTTCGGGTCAAAAGAGACTTCTGCAATTCCTGTCCCATAAATAAAAGTAGAGAATGCTTCCAATGCTCGTCGCATAGAATTACCAATTGCCAAATCTAACCCCTCGGTATTGCCCATTGCATAGTTAAAAATCATGTGTAGCAAATCACGATATTCATTAATAGACTTTATCGGATCTGACAAAGTTCTCCCTTGCAACTCAAATGATTTACCCTTAACTGACACACCTAGCTTTTGCTTTTTGAAAGACTTCTCCATTTCGTCAGCTATTTTTTGCAAATCAGAAAACGTAGATAAATCGTGTGTCAAAAATAGGATTTTGCTTTTTGCATTACCTTTGATAATTTTATGTGTCTGGTACCTCAAGAAGGAACTTATACCAACTTTGTTTTCAAAATCAAAGCTAGAAATAGGATCATCAATGACCACCAATTCCTCATCCTGATATAGTTTTCCAATATCCTGGTTTGACAATATCTGAGTGAAGAAATAGCATAAGGCAATAATATTTCTCTCGCCTAAGGACACGTTTTTGGGCTTGACATCTTTTCCGTTTGATTTTAAGTAATACTTATTATTCTTCAGCTCGATAGAAAGCCGACCATGCGAAAAAAACACGTAGTCAAGTGCATTGTTTATGTTTTCAATGGCCAGTCCCACATTTGACTTTTTTTGCTCAAGGGCCTTTAAATGCTCTGAGGTTTCATTTACCGCTTTCTGCTTAGTTTGCAGTTTGGCTTCCGCGGCTCTCATTTCGCGCTGCTGCTTCTGGTAATCTCGATACGCTTGCTCTATTTGCAGGTGTGCAATTTTTTTATTGATCAAAACCAACTCTTGCAGAATTGCTTTTCGCTGGCGAATTGCATCCACAAATTTCTGCCGCTTTAACTCAAGCTTACTCAAAAACACATTAAGTCGTTGTATACCGCTCTCTAAGCCTACGGGAGCAATATTTAATGGATTATAAACGCTACTAAGCTTCTGCTGCCGGGCATCTTCATATTGAGCTATCAATTCCTGACAAGCTTTTATTTGCTGCTGAATCACTTTTACCAATTCAGCATCCAAGTCTATAAAATTAGAATAGTCTTCGCTAAACTGAGGAAATGATATTGCAAGCAATTCAGCCTTATGAGCATCTACATCTTTGTTTAACACTTTATTGATGCTATCAATTAAACCACGCCGATATTCTTCATCAATTTCCCGGAAACAATATGGACAGACTGTTGTCGCTTTGTCGCTAAAGTCTCTTTTGGCTGCCTCAACAAAAGACTGCCTTCCATTCTGAATCATTGAAAGGATGAGAGACTCCCGTTCAGTTAACACTGGTTTTTCTACTGTTTTCGCCAACAACGAGCAAAGTGCTTTTTCAAAGCCATCCGGAAATGTAACTTCACAAACAGGTATCGGATAGGTTGTTGTAGCATCGGCCACCTTATCTAGTAAAGCTTTAGTTTCGTCGAACTTCTGCTGTAATTGCTCTCTTGTTTCGTTAACTAGTATACCGCCAATTTCTTTAATAACTTCTTCTGTCACCTTCGAATTGGCTTTATTACCTTTAATCGCAGAATCTTTTGCCGCCCAATCGCCCTGTAATACTTTTTTGATGCGTGCCAAATGGTAATCAGGGCTAAGTGGATTATGCTTGTTTCCAAATGCTTCTAGCGCCGATTCAGCCGCATCATATTCTCTTTGAGCTGTCGCCAACAGCGCCGCATAGTGATCTATATCCGCTTGTAAATCGACCTGACCTCCCAAAAGGATAATGGTCCCCAACCCATCTGCATCAATCTTTACATTTTCGTCAATGTATTTTTCATTGAACACAAATATCTTGCTTTCGGCAGCCAAAGCAATCGCATTATCGGAGCGGTCAATTAGTGAGGCAGATAATTCTTCGGAAAAAACACCAGAAGCAATCTGAGAAAATCCATCTGAAATTGTGCTCTTGCCGCTTCCGTTTTTGCCATAAACAATGGCAATGCGGTCATTCTCTCCAGGAAAAAAGGAAAGGGGTGTTTCTTTTGCAAAGCAACGACCATTGATTAAGATTCCCTTCACTTTTTCAATCATGGTTCCATCACCTCATCGTACCCTCTATCATTCCTTTTGGCCTCTCAGCCTCTCATACAGCACCGTGCCCACCGTTTCCATGACCTGCCGCATCATATCCGGGTCAGAGAACATCTTCACAAAGAAGTCCTCGTTCTGCTCATAGCGGGCAGCAGCCATGTTGGGAAAGTCTTTCTCAAACAGCAGCATGAAAGTCTTACGGTCGTTATTCTGGGCATAGCTATGCCACTTGTCCTGAGCGGCATAGTCGTTCTCCATCTGAAGCAGAACCTTGTCCATCTCAGTGAAGTTAGTGCCATACTTCTCGTTGATCTTCTCAATGATGACTGTCAGCGGATCACGCTTCTTTTCCCTGCGGCCAGCCTCGCCGGTGATGGGCCGGAAGCCTTCCGGGGTGCTTTCCAGCTGAATACCACCCTCAAAGTCTTTTTCCAGACGGTAGTATTCCAGAAGCACCTTGTCGTCCACATAGATCTTATCCCGCCCGCCCTTAGGCAGCATCGTATAGAGAAATTTTGCGTATACGCTGAACTTGTGGATGTCCTTATCAAATAGGCGGCAGACCTGGGTGATGAAGGCATAAATACGATTGAACCGGGCCAGAGTAGACTTGAAAAGATCCTGCTTTTCTTCCCCCAGCGCCTCAAACCGATCCAGAGCCGGTCGGATGGTTCCCTGGAGCTTGCCCAAATCGCCACTGGACTGCTCTTTGGAGGCATAGAAGATCTCCGCAAACCGGTCAATCTCTATCTGCTGATACACCCGGTATTCGTCCAAGGTATTCTTCAGGTCATACACCACATTAGGATCAGTCTCCTCTTCCAGAACCGTCTCCTCGTAGTAGGGCTCAAAGGCTTTTCGGATATCCTCGGCGGAGTTGACGAAGTCTAAAACGAAGGTATCCTTCTTCCCCCGCATGGTGCGGTTCAGCCGGGAAAGGGTTTGGACAGCCTTCACGCCGGACAGCTTCTTGTCCACAAACATGGTGTGCAGCAGCGGCTCATCAAAGCCGGTCTGATACTTTTCCGCCACGATCAGCATTCCATATTCGTCTGTATGGAACGCCTCCGGCAGGGCCTTCTCTTTGATGGTCTCGCCGGATTTTGTTTTGTTCAGCTTCTCCTCAGTGTAGGTCTCCCCATTGTCCTCCACTTCGCCAGAGAAGGCCACCAGCACATCCAGGTCAGTGTAGCCCTTCTCCTGGATCTGCCGCTTGAACTCCAGCAGGTAGCGCACCGCATGGAGCCGGGAGGGCGTCACGATCATGGCCTTAGCCTTGCCACCGATCTTGTGTCGGGTTACATTGCGGAACTGCTCCAGCATGATAGCCGTTTTCTGAGAGATATTGTGGGGGTGCAGCGTCTCAAACTGGCGGATGGCACGGACACCGGCGGCGGTGTCCAGCTCCGGATCATCTGGGATGGCCTTGGCGATCTTGTAGTACATGTTATAGGTCATGTAGTTTTGCAGTACATCCAGAATAAAGCCTTCCTCGATGGCCTGCCGCATGGAATACACATGGAAGGGATGATACTTGCCGTTTTCATCCCGCTGTCCAAACATTTGCAGCGTTTTGTCCTTAGGGGTTGCGGTGAAAGCGAAGAAAGACAGGTTTTCATGGACACCCTGTGAGGCCAGCTCATCCAGCAGCTTGTCCTCATCGTCCTTGCGCTTGGCTTCCTCCTCGTACTCCTGCTGGGCATACTCCTCCAGAACTTTCTCGGTATCGGCCAGCGCCCGTTTCAGCTTGCGGGCGGCGTCGCCGGTCTGGGAGGAATGGGCCTCGTCCACAATGACCGCAAAACGCTTGTTGCCGGAGCGCACTTCTTTGTAGATGACCGGGAACTTCTGGAGGGTGGTAATGATGATTCCCGTCCCGGCCTCGATGGCCTCGCGGAGCTGCTGGGCGTTCTTGTCGATCTTCTGCACTACGCCCGCTACATGGTCGAACTGGTAGACAGTGTTTTGCAGCTGGCTGTCCAGCACCCGGCGGTCAGTGACGATGATGACAGACTGGAAGATCTTCTCGTCGTGGTCGTCGTGCAGGCCGGTGAGCCGGTGTGCCAACCATGCGATGGAATTGGACTTGCCGGAACCGGCGCTGTGCTGAATGAGATAGTTCTTGCCGGATCCATTGGCCTTTACATCGGCCAGCAGTTTGGTCACCACATCCAACTGGTGATACCGTGGGAAGATCATTCGCTCGGATTTCACTTCTCCAGTCTTTTCGTCCTTCTCCTGCTGCAAGTGAAGGTATTTATGTAAGATCTCCAGCAGACGGTCTTTGCACAGCACATTCTCCCACAGGTAGGCGGTATCGTAGCCGTCCGGGTTGATGGGGTTGCCTTTGCCGCCCACATTTCCAGCCCCGTTGCTTCCCTGGTTGAAAGGCAAGAAATAGGTTTTCGGCCCCTCCAGTCGGGTGGTCATATGCACATTGGTAAGATCCACTGCAAAGTGGACCAGTACACGGTTTTTGAACTCAAAAATGGCGTCCTTGCCCGCCCGGTCGAACTTGTACTGCTGGATGGCGTTGGCGGTGTCCTGGCCGGTAAACTGGCATTTCAACTCCATGGACACCACCGGGATACCGTTAAGGAACAGGACAATATCAATGCTGTTTTCGTTGCTCAGGGAGTAGTGGAGCTGCCGGGTGCAGTGGAGGATGTCGGCGGCATACTGTGCTTGACTGGTCTCGTTGATAGAGGTCTCCGGCTTCCAGAACACAGCCCGGAATTTGATGCCCCGGTCGGTGAAGCCCTGGCGCAGCACTTTTAAGAGGCCCACCAGCTTCACTTCCCGGCAAAAACGGTCGATAAGTTGCCGTTCACTGTCAGCACCGTAGATTTTCTCAAACCGCTCCCACTGCTTGGGCTGGCTGGTGCGGATGAAGGAGAGGAAGGTGCCGGTGTCCAGCGCCTTTTCCCGGTTAAAGGCGGCGGGGTTACCCTTCTGATATCCACCGTATGTAGTGAGGTATTCCTCAATATCCTGCTCAAAGCGTTTTTCTTTGTAGTCAAAGTCAGTCATTAGAATTTATCCCTCACTCTTCTTTTTTGCTCCACTTTAAATCATACAAATGGTTCAGATCCACCCTGACTATGTATTCATCCTCGCCTTTGTAGTCTCCATGGAATGTTCGACTAAAGTGAGGCGTTAAACTGGCAAGGTCTTTTCTGATAAGAGCACAAATTGGAAAGAAATTCCGTTTGTATACTAACTCTTTCTCAAGCTCCAAATATCTCATGTATTCTTTTGTGTCGCAGACCAGAATGTGTCCTTTGCGTCCGTTTGAAAATTTTTCAACGGCTGACATACTGCCGCTAAATGATTGTATGAGACTGTGAGTTACTCTGGGACAGGAGCGAAAAAGTATCGGCCTTTCAGCAGGCAGATAGCTGTCTAATATTTTATTCCAAATATCAAAATAGGCTTTTGTCTTATCCTTTGAGTCTGTTTTTATCCAATTCAAAATAAAACTATATGCCTCTTTGGAAAGCTCACAGGTGTCATTCATAAAACCTACAATATTGTCAGCTATAGATTGTTTTTCACGCTCAGTAGCCCGGAACAAAAAACGGCACATACGGGTTACACCTCTTTCTTTCCAGTCACGACCTCATAGATGAGGGATTTTTTATATTCTGTGAGTTTATCAATAATTGCCTGTTTCTTATCCACCATCTTGTCAACAGAACGGCACTTCATTTCGAGAGTATCGCAAATTTGATGCTGCACTTCAATGGGCGGCAATGCAATACTAAATTGTCCGATTTGTTTTGTGCTGATATGAGGGACGCTTACTCCAGTTGTTTCAATAGAAAGAGCTTCTTGAAAAGATTTACTTGCAATCCAATGGTATATCCAGCGACTATCGATATCTTCTTTCGCCCGGATTCTACATACACGTTGGAGCAGTAATGCTGGCAAATCTTTTTGAGTTACCCAGCAAACACGTGTTCCGCCAGAAACCCACGGTCTGTCTAACCCAACAACGATATCACCAGCAACTAATTCAAATTCCCGAAGCTGTTCTGTGATTGGCTTGTTCCAATATACAACATCTTCCCACCGAACCCCGTTTGGAGTTACATTGATTCCACGAAGGAGCGCAGTTCCATTTTCGGTGTCAAAATCATCACTTGAGAACGCATAGCCTGGCAGAATGTCTGAGCAGGTTTTCAGCGGTACTACATCCCAAAAATCCGGTATCGCCCCAATCCACTCCACCCCGCTGTCCTTCATGGGCACATCGGGATTCAGACCTTTTGTAACGGCTTCGGTAATGATGGACAGCTTATAGGCTTTCAGCTTCTCGAGCACTTCCTGCTGCCGGGCAATGATGGCATCAATCTGGCTGCACTTGCGGTCGAGGTAGTCGGCAATACGGCCCTGTTCATTATATGGCGGAATATGTATTTCACAATTCTTACAAAAGAACGGAGATACACGCTTCAGTCCACCCACACCAGTCATCGTAGAACATGCCCGTTGAATAAAATCAGAATTTTGCAGCCAATAAAAGAGATACTTTGCCACGATATTTTTAGCTCGAAATACAAACAGCTCAGAGCTTCCGAGGCCTATACCTGATGGCAATTCATTCATAATTGCAATATTTCCATTTTCAAAGCAGGGTGTAACCTTTGCCATCACAATATCGCCGTTTTGAAATGGGGTTAACGAATGAGACAATTCTTCATATTGAGCATCTCGTGCCTCATAGAATCCTTGCTTAATACACTCCATCGGGGCATATGCAATCCTATCTTCTGGAGAAACATTTTCAAAATTACAAGTGGGTTCAAAGTCAGCAACAAATTTGATTTTAGAGACATCCCAATCGTTTGGAATCTCTCCAATCCACTCAATCCCGCTGTCTTTCATCTCCCTCATGCTCCAAACACCTCCGCCAGAGCGCCGTCCAGCTCCGCTTCAATGGACAGGATCTCCTGCATAATCTCCGCCGAGGGCTTGGGGGCTTCATACTTGTAAAAATACCGGGTGAAGGGAATTTCGTAGCCCACCTTGGACTTCTTCTCGTCAATCCATGCGTCGGGGGCAAAGGGCAGCACTTCCCGTTCAAAGTAGGTCTGAATATCCTCTTTCAGCGGGACATTCTCTGTATCACGCAATTCCGGATTAGCAATTGGTTTCCCCTTCTCATCTCGGAAAATATCAGCATCCGGGTTTTCCATAGCAAAAAGCATTGAAATAAAATCAATAATTTCTGGTTGAATTTCTCCTGTCACATTTGTTTTTTCTCTCCATATTTTTGTAAAATCTTTCTGAAAATCATCAATATTTTTATATGGCTTATTTTCTTCTAAATCAGCGCATATATTTAAAACATTCACAATAAATCCATCTTTAAGAATTGATGGATGTAGCTTTTTCCCCGGAAATTCTTCTTCAAGGATTTTTTTAAGTTTAGAAGCAAATGTATCCTTATTATCAAGTAATAGCTTCATACGTTCATAACTCGCCCTAAAACGCAAGCGATAAGGTTGTTCTACCGTAATTTTGGTATAACCAAAGTCTGTAGTATCAAAAATCTTGCTGATCTCGCTCTCCACAAAGTCGCCGTACAGCCGGGTGATCTCCTGGATGGCACTCTCCGGGATGTCGTTGCGCTTGTTGCCCAGGGCCTTGCGGCGCTTTTCATACAGCCCATTGGCGTTGATAAGCTGCACCTTGCCCTCCCGCTTGGTTCCGGCCTTCTTGTTGGACAGCACCCAGATATAGGTGGCAATGCCGGTGTTATAGAAAATATCGTTGGGCAGAGCGATGATGGCCTCCAGCAAGTCATTTTCCAGAATGTACTTGCGAATCTCAGAGGGGCCGCTGCCGGCGTCGCCGGTAAAGAGGGGCGAGCCGTTATGGATGATGGCAATGCGGCTGCCGCCGTCCTTGGGCTCCTTCATTTTGGAAATGGCGGTGAGCAGGAACAGCATCTGCCCGTCGCTGGCGGCCGGCAGGCCGGGGCCGAACCGCCCGGCAAAGCCCCGCTTGGCTTCCGCCTCCACCGCCGCTTTCTCGTTTTTCCACTCCCGGCCGAAGGGGGGATTGGACAGTACATAGTCAAAGGTCTGGCCCTCGAACTGGTCGTCGGACAGGGTGTTGCCGTCCTTGATAAAGTCGGCGTTGTTGCCTTTAATAAGCATATCCGCTTTGCAGATGGCAAAGGTCTGGTCGTTCAGTTCCTGGCCAAAGGCCATCAGCTCGGTGGAGGCGTTGAGATGGTGCAGGTACTCCTCCGCCACCGACAGCATACCGCCGGTACCGCAGGCCGGGTCATAGATGGTCTTGACCACATTGTTGCCGGACAGCATATCATTATCATCGTAGAACAGGATGTTGACCATCAGCTGGATCACTTCTCTGGGGGTGTAGTGCTGCCCAGCGTCCTCGTTGTGGGACTCGGAGAACCGGCGGATGATCTCCTCAAAAATGTAGCCCATCTCCAGATTGGAGATCACATCCGGGTGCAGGTTGGCCTTGGGGGTTGTGAACTCCTTGATCACGATATAGAGAATGCCCTTGTTGGCCATGGTGGTGATCTGGCCGTCAAACTTGAACTTTTCCAGGATGTCCTGGACATTCTCCGAGAAGCCGTTCAGATAGTCCCGGAAGTTGGCCTCGATGTTGTCCGGGTCGTCCAGCAGCCGCTCAAAGGTGAACTTGCTGGTGTTATAAAACGCCTTACCGGAGGCGTTGCGCAGTAACACATCCCGCATGGGGAGATTCTTCACGGTTTCGAACTTCTCCAACACCGCATCCTTGGTGTCGGCCAGGATGCAGTCGAAGCGGCGAATCACCGTGAGGGGCAGGATCACCTCACCGTATTCGTGGGGCTTATACACGCCGGTCAATTTATCTGCAATCGCCCAGATCAGGGCGGCTTTTTCACTTACATTGGCACTCAGGCTCATGCTTCTTTTCCTTCCTTTTCCTCTGGAACAAATTCCAGAATATCGTCCACACCGCACTCCAACACGCGGCAGATTTTCTCAATGCTTTCGATGGAAACATACTCATTCCGCTTTAAGCGGGTGATAATATTGGCACTAAAACCGGCCTTCTCTTTTAGCTGTGCGTTGCTT
>ENA-ORNG01001841-ORNG01001841.1-human-gut-metagenome-genome-assembly--contig:-NODE-1841-length-14136-cov-2.587671_pt1 | contig 14136 bp, 8 predicted proteins | sample MGYA00242113_ERZ509018 | MGnify/ENA primary metagenome ERZ509018 (study PRJEB26280, sample SAMEA2338711) | human gut metagenome | biome: human gut; feature: human-associated habitat; material: faeces... | reverse complement strand
GAAGTTGAACAGTACACTGTTACCAGCGAGTGAATAGGACCGCGGCTAGTAAGGAAGAGTCAATGCCTAAGATTTCAATCGTCATTCCCGCATACAATGTCGGCGATTATTTGCAGGAATGTCTTGATTCGGTACGGAATCAGACTTTCTCCGACATCGAAGCGATTGTCGTGAACGATGCAAGCCCAGACAATGTCGGAGAAATCGCAGCGCAGGCGGCCGAACAGGACCCACGCATTCGAGTAGTAACTAACAACCCGAATATGGGCACACACCGCACTCGTATGGCCGGTGTAGAAAACGCTTCGGGGGAATATACGTTCTTCCTGGATGGCGATGATGCTCTCAAGCCGGACATGTGCGAACAGCTTGCCGCGGAAATCGACAAACACCCCGTAGACGTGCTGCATTACGGCCTTACTGTTGTCGCCGCCAACGAGCTACTGGAAAACGAGCGCCAGGCCTTCGAAACCTTCAACAACACTCCTACGCCTGATTCCACCGGAGAAGACATTGTCCGCGATATTTTCGACGAGGATCGCGGATATAAGGTTGATTGGCGCGTGACCCAACGTTTGTACAAGACTTCCATGCTGAAGGAAGCGTTTAAAGCCATGACCCGCGACCGCCTGGGCCGCTCCCAGGACGGCTACGAGTGCTTTGTGGTTTCGGCATTCGCCAATAGCTACCATTCCTTCAAGGAATGCCGTGGATACGTGTATTACTACGGCCGTGGTATCAGCGGCACCAATATGATTGATGCTGCGAAGTATGCCCGCTATTGCGGCCATTTCAAGGCCGATTTCGATGCAGCCTACGAATTCGCCGACGCGCAGCATTCTGACATGCTTCACGCTTGCGCACAAGGTTTCCAACGTAAGGCGACTGAGATCCTTGCCAATGATTGGAAGGTCAGGGTTCCGGAAGAGGAGAAAGCTGAGGCCGCCAAGCAAATGGGGGCCGTGTTTGGTCCGGCCATTACAGGACGTGAACTGTACCGTTTCGTACGTGATGATGCCTATGACCGAATCGTCAAAGGAAACTCCACTTCCGACATCTCCAAGCTGGAAGCATGGTTTGATATCGCGAACAATTGCATACTGCCACTGAATGCGAAAGGGGTCGATGTCGTTCGTTTCCTCGAGATGAAGCGGCTTGCGTCCATTCATATGCACGACCTCAACGAACGAATCGAAGCGGCGAAAACCATCAAGGAATATAACAAACAGCGCATCCGCATCTTCGTCACCACTCACAAAAACGTTGACACCTTCGACAGCGCCATCATGCAGCCGGTGCAGGTCGGACCGAAGAACTATCGCTTCCCCTGGGCATTCCACGATGATGAAGGCGAGAATATCGCCGATCTCAATCCGCGTTACTGCGAACTGACCACGCAATATTGGGCTTGGAAAAACATCGACGCCGACTACTACGGTTTCTGCCATTACCGCCGTTACTTCGACTTCTCGGACACTCCGCATGAGGAAAATCCCTACGGCGAAATCATGGACGACTACATCGATGCCGCCGCGGCAAAGAAGTATGGCCTGGATGACGAAAACATCGCCAACGTGGTGAAGCAGTATGACGTCATCACCACGCCATTCGGCAATCTCGAAAAAATCATCGATAAGCACGGCACTCCACGCGCGCTGTGGGAAGCCGCTCCCCTGCTGCATGACGATGATCTGAAGCGTTGCTACCAGATCCTGTGCAGCATGTATCCCGACTACAAGCAGGATGCACAGGCGTTCTTCAACGGCGACAAAGCCTGCTTCTGCAACATGTTCATCATGAAGAAGGAGATCTTCTTCGACTATTGCAAATGGATGTTCCCCATTCTTGAGGAGTTCGATAAAAACACCGACTACAGCACATACAGCAAGGAGGCCCTGCGTACGCCGGGTCATCTGTCCGAACGTCTGCTCAACATCTACCTGCTGCATCACAAGCGTATCGGTTCCAACTGGAAGTTTAAGGAACTACAGTGCGTCCACTTCACCAATCCGGAGCCAGCGGAGCAGCTCAAGCCGCTTGACATTACCGACAAGCCAATCGTTCCGGTGGTGTTCGCAGCGGATGACAATTATGTTCCTCAATTGACCACCACCGTGTATTCAGCCATGAAGAACGCCGATCCGCATTACTTCTACGATGTGACGGTGCTGCAGCGCAACATCGCATGGGACAAGCAGGAACGTCTGCGTGGCTTCTTCAAGCAGTTCCCGAATATGAATCTGAGGTTCACCAACGTGGACCGCGAACTTGCTGGCTACAATCTTTCCACCAATAACGCCCATATCAGTGTGGAGACGTATTACCGCTTCCTGATTCAGAAGGTTCTGCCGTTCTACGACAAGGTGCTGTATCTCGATTCCGACATCATCATCAACGGCGATATCGCGAAGCTTTACAACATCGATTTGCAGGGCAAGATGCTCGGCGCGATTCGAGACATCGACTTCCTCGCCAATCTCAACGTGAAGCACGGCAAACGCATGGGCTACGCGCAAACCGTGCTGAAGATGAAGAATCCATACGATTACTTCCAAGCTGGCGTGCTGGTGCTCAACACCAAGGCGATGCGTGAGCATTACACCATCGAGCAGTGGCTTACCTACGCCTCGAATCCCAATTTCATCTACAACGACCAGGACGTGCTCAACGCGCACTGCGAAGGGAACGTGATGTATCTGCCGTGGGAATGGAATGTGGTTCACGATTGCGGCGGCCGCGTGGGCAATCTCTTCACGCAGGCGCCGAACGATATCTACGACGCATATATGAAGTCGCGTAGCAATCCGCAGATCATCCATTATGCCGGCTTCCAGAAGCCTTGGACTGATCCGGATTGCGATTTCGCCTCCATCTACTGGAGGTACGCGCGTGAGACCCCATTCTATGAACGCCTAATCAAGCGCGTAGTGCTGGCGAACGAGCCGCAGATTCCTGGCAATTCCCGGATGAAACACGAGCGTGCAGTGGGTGAGAACAATCCAATCCGCAAGTTTGTAGACCCGTTAATGCCAATTGGTTCCAAACGCCGTGACGCGTTGAAAACCATCGCACGAGTGGCCCGCGGCAGGCGATAAGACAATCGGGGTAAGCGTAAGGCTGAGATGATCTCGGTCTTACGCTTACCCCGATTGTCTTTTGCAGAGACTCCGTCTATTTATTTTTGGGGCTTTTTCTTCAACGAAAGCAAAAGACCCATCACGATAGGCGCAAGCAGCAATGTATGGAACATGTATCTCGTCGCATCTCCACCATGTCCACCGCTCGTTACACGGGATACAGGATAAACGAAAAGCGAAGCTGCCGATACGAAGTAAGGCAGTAATTGGAACATCGTTTTAGCTGTCACATATTCCTTACGCTTACGCCATAGCAGGTAAGCGATAAACGTAGGAAACACCGATACCCAAAAAGCCACATAGGTAAGAACATTCACCACAGGAATCGATTCCAGCATAGAAGTAATGCTGCCGACTATTTCCTGTGCCCAATTCTTGTCTTTATTGGGAATTAGCTTACCGAGAGTGTCTTCATTCGCGACAGTGTATACGCTGGCATCCATTTGCAACTGCACTGGATATTGTACCCATTCTTTTACATCATTATAGGAAACAGAAGATTTATCATTTCCAGAAAAAGAGATCCATCCGGATTCAAGACAGACAAAACCATTGAGATATGTCATTGGATGCCTCAAACCAATCTTTAACCAGGCCTTGAGGAAATCCGGCGCAGAAGCCCCTTTTCGTAACTTGTATCCCGTAACAGGATCGGCAATATACGGATTGTATTGCGCGCTAATCTGATCCCAAGAATATACCAGATACGATTCAATGGCTTTCTTTTCTGAATCGGTAACATCCTGAGGATACGCGTGAGCCGAACGGCCCAAGAGCTCAATCGGCATCGCGAATGCAGCCTGTCCACCTCCAGGAACAATATTCGCCTTCGGATAATAATAATTAGGCAGAACGATACTGACGATTATAAAAAGAAATGCGGCAATCCCCGCAACCACTGCCTTGAATCGTATCCTGAATTTACCAAAAATGAGAATAATCAAACAGAACAGAATGATATACATTCCCATTTTCTTGCTCAAGGAAGAACATAACCCAAGAATTAGAAAACCGAAGAAGAAAGAAGGCTGCTTGATTTTTTCAAGTTTCGAATCCACTAAGCGCATGAACATCAGAAGCCACGCTATAAAGAACGCAGCATGCGTGATGTCTTTCGACAAACTCATAAACGCTATGGGGAAGATCGGGAAAAAACAGAAGAACATGGTACATATTTTTAATGAAAGACGTCCGACGCCGCGTTCCTTTAAGTAACTCAGCCAACACGCGAGTGCAACTGCAACAAAAACGCACTGTGCTATGGCATATAGGAAAATCCCCACATTATAGCTGCCGGTAATTGCACGACCAAGCCAAATGAATCCTCCGTATAAATAGGTATCGAAGAAAGGATGATGATCCCAAATTTTACCCGGCTTCTGTCCAAAAGCGGAAATGCCGAAGAATTGCGCAACCTGATCTCCGGTATCCCAATATAAAACACCTGGATAAAGCAGAATGATATATGGTGACCAAGCAGCCAAAATTCTCAAAGAATCTTTGAACTTGGTTTTTTTCGATTGGTCATAATCAAATAGAAGCAACGAAGACTTCTCCGAAGATGTATTCGCCTCCGATACCTGTTTCACCAAACTGCTAGATGCTCCCATCTGAACGATTTTGAAGCCAACCTGAAAAACCACAAGGAAAAGGACCGCAAAAAGTAACCACTGCACATAAAAGTACGGTCTATTAAACGGAACTATCGCATCAGTCGAAGCATTCGTTCCGCAGGCAAAGGCAAAACCCAGTACCACCGGGAATCCCCATCCAGCAAATCGCTTCTTCTCATCTCCGTGCAATACTGCTTCAGGCAACACGGTCAAGCCTCCGATTAGTAAATACTTTCTTAATCTGCATCAAAATATGTCTACATGTGACGACAACAATCAGCGTAACCAAATATACAGCAATGGCTCGCACTCCCATATGTTCTCCCCAGAATTGAGATGCATTACCCCAATTGCGCTTTCCCATCCAATTAATCACTAAAATATGGAAAAGATACACGCCAAGGGACGCACCGGAAATCTCACGGATACAATGCGAAACCGTAGGAGGCATCTCCTGCAAACGCTGTTCCACTTGCATAGCACATAAGAACAATGAAACCGCCTCAACGACACACAATGGAGAAGAAGTACTAATCACGTAGCTGTGGTATTCAATATCGCGTACTGCGAAGTATCCGTTAGTATACAAACCGCCGAAAAACATCGCCCCAACTGAAATTACACAAATGATTCCTGTAAGCCAAAGGGGAGGAAACTTCCGCAGGTAATTGGCGATATAGAATCCCAACAAAAAATAAAGCAATGCACTCGAAGAGAACAGCGGCCAATTGAAAAGAGTCCCGAAATATTTTTTAGATACACCCAATCGTTCAATCAACGGAATCAAAATACTAATAGAAAACTGCAATACAATCAAATATTGCAAAATATTTTTATCATTTCGTATCTGAGTCAACAACGGCGTTAACATATATAGATAAATTATAGTATATAAAAACCAATAAATGTCATTTATTGAATTCGTTAAAAAACGCGATACAAAATCTCCAACACCAATTCCGCTCGCATATTGCTCGGCTCCATAAAAAGAGAACGGAAATATACAGAATAAGATATAACAGAAGACACTTGCCAGAATGAGCGCACGGCCTACACGCCACAGTCTCTTCTTAAAAAATGTTTTCGTATCATATTTATCAGCATAACCAATAAGGTTCATGCCACTAATCATAAAAAAAATCGGAACAGCGAAAATGGCAATCGACTGGAATAAAACCGACTGTGTCCAGTAGGCGTCAGAGGGATTGAAAACATTCAAAGAAACATGCAACATGACTACAGCGAAGCATGACATAATATTCAATACGTCAACATAGATTAAATGCTTTCTTTTCATCTTATTTTCTGCCATGCAAAGCCTCTATTCGACGTCAGGAATGGGATTCAAATCTTCTTGTGAGACTTAATCATAATCAACGAAAAAGACCAATACAGAATATATAGTAAATAACATGTCCAAGAATCTGAACCCTTCCGTCGCAGTGCTCTTGCCTTGCTACAACGAGGAAGTCACCATCGGCAAGGTGGTACATGACTTCAAGTCAGCGCTGCCGAACGCCGATATCTATGTATATGACAACAACTCCACCGACCGCACTGCAGAAATCGCAGCCAGCGAGGGCGCGATTGTCCGCAAGGAGCCACGGCAGGGTAAGGGCAATGTGATCCGCGCCATGTTCGAAGACATCGATGCCGACGTGTACATCATGTCCGACGGAGACGATACCTACCCCGCCGACGCCGCACCCGCTATGGTGGACAAAATCCTCGAAGGCTACGACATGGTGATCGGAGATCGTCTGAGTTCCACGTACTTCCAAGAGAACAAGCGCCCGTTCCACAACTTCGGCAACCGTCTGGTTCGCGGCTCGATCAATGGCCTATTCCATGCCAATGTCACCGACATCATGACCGGTTACCGTGCCTTCTCGTTCACCTTCGTCAAGACCTACCCCGTGCTGTCGCGCGGTTTCGAGGTCGAGACCGAAATGACCATCCACTCACTGAACAACAACCTGCGTCTGTACGAAACGCCAATCCAGTATCGCGATCGCCCGGAAGGCTCCGTCAGCAAGCTTGATACCGTCGGCGACGGCATCAAGGTGATGTCAACCATCTTCCGCATGATTCGTGAGTACAAGCCACTGCCGTTCTTCGGCGGAATCGGCTGCATCCTTAGCATCATTGGCATCGTACTGTGCGGCATGGTGACGGTGGACTTCTGGAACACCGGTGTGGTGGCGCGGTTCCCCACCCTCATTGGCGCGGTCATGCTCGTCATCGCCGGACTGTTGTTATTCGCGACGGGTATCATTCTCGACGTCATGGCCAAGAACGACCGCAAAGCGTTCATCGTCGAAGCGAACAGCTTCGCCATGCAGAGACGACAGCGTAACCACTAAAAGTCAATCGGACTATTATGAGAAAGGCGATGGGAAAATCCCATCGCCTTTCTGTTTCTATTCCTTGTTCACACTTTTATACGCAACGTAGTTTGTCTTAAACTCACCCACGATTCTCCAAGCACGATCCCAAACCCATTCAAAGAGTCTGCCCTTATGCCTGTCCACAGTGCGCCAGAATAAGAATTGCCTTACAAAATCCAGCATTATCGCTGCAGCAACAATTCCGATGACCACTACCAACGCAATACCGATCGCATAACGCGAACGGTAAATACCCCCTAAAGTGATATAACGCCACAATATTTCGTCACGAAAATAATGCTGCTCAGTAATCAAATAGACGGCAAAAGCAGATTGCGCGCAACGATTCACAATCCGACTTGAGAAGTGTAAACGCGTAAATAAGACAAAAACACCAAAAGATATAGCAAGAATCGGTAACGCCCACTCTTTTTGCACAGGATTAATATAGTTCAGTATCCGGTCAGGATTCATATTCCAAATCCGCCAAACAACCGAAAGCAAAAGATTCCAGCCAAAAATAATCAGGCCACCAACAACCATTAGCAGTATCGCACATTTATTGCTAATCGGAGCCATATACCATTTGTAATACGTGAAAAGAATCGTAACATAAACAAAACCAATCACATTGATGTATATGTCCAGAGATGCACCTGGCACCAGATTGAGTATGCCCCACAGTCCCAGCAGCACAATACAGAATTTTTTATGAATTTGCCTTCCCATTTTTCGCAAACCCACAAGAAGAAATGGCAGTAACAAAAGAAGTATCACATAACTTGTGGCATACCACCACTCATTTCTCGTAATAGGAAAAATAGCATCAAGCCAGACATCAGCATCAACCGATTTGGGATTATCGACATACTGCATGGCCAATCCGACGAAACTCCAAAACAGCAGTTCACGTTCCAAAAGCCAAATCCGCCGACATGACTTTTTCACTGTTTGTTCTCTATCAACCAAGAACCATAATGAAATCAGAAGGAATAGGGTGATTCCTATCTTGCCAAATGATGAGAGGCACATCTGAAAAAACAATCTACGCACCGAAATTGGCTCATTGAAAAGCGGATAGCCAGAATGTACAACCAAATGATGCGCAGTAATCAACGTCACCGCGATGATACGCAAGAGTTCAATCCCCGATTGGCGGGGAGCTTTCTTATTGATTGTCACTTCTTCTCTCAGTCCACCCATCGTTGGGCATTCGAGCCGTTTGTTTGGTACAGCCGCACATTAGCGCCATTGGCGGAAGAACCGCCTGAAACATCCAGCACCTTGTTCCCCAGCGCCGATTGGAAGGTATAGGAGCCATCCGCGTTCTTTACGGCGATCCACTTCTGCGCATACGTGCCGTTTGACGTGTATTGCTGTACGTTGGCACCGTTCGCGTCACTGCCACCATAAACATCCAGCACCTTGCCGGAGTTCACGCTAGTCAATATGACATAGCCATTAGCATCGTGCATTACTCTCCATTTCTGAGCATTCGTGCCATTGCCAGCCCAAAGCTGCACGTTAGCGCAGTCCGAACGGGATGCACCATATACATCCATCTTCATGCTCGTCTTCAGTTTCGAAGCAAAAGTATATGTACCATCAGGCAAATCCTGTCTGCGCATCGCTGCTTGCTCATTCAACCGTTCACGCATAGTCTTAGGCTTTGCGATCACCCACTGCTGGGCAGCTGTACCATTTGGCGCATACAGCTGCAATGCAACAGACGACGCATAATTCGCCCCCGGCACATCAATGGCCTTATTCGCATTTACCGAAATCAATGAGATCTTCCCGCTGCCATAGTCGCGAACAGTCCACTGTTGAGCAACAGTGTTATTACTACCGTATTGCTGCAGCACTGCGCCATTAGACGTCGAACCACCATATACATCCAACACTTTACCGGAATTTACATTGGCAATCCCATATGTCCCATTTCCGATTTTCCGGAAACGGAACCTTTGCGCATTCGTCCCATTAGCCGCATACAGCTGAATCCTGGTCCCATTTGCCATAGAGGCACTTGGCACATCAAATACAAGATTGGCGTTACCAGCAGATTTGATTATCACTGCCGTATCCACTGGTACAGTAACTCCGCTGCAGGAAACAACAAACAACTGAGAAGCAGTGCCATTGGGTGTATAGAGACGGATCGCCGCACCATTAGCGGTATTGCCTCCGCTCAAGTCCAATACCCAGTTACCTAATGCGGATTGCAAATAATAGCCGGCACCCGAATCACGGATGAACCAACGCTGGGCGTTTGTACCATTCGCTGAATACTGCTGCACCACCGCATTATTACCAGCAGCGCCATTGCGAACATCCAAGGCCTTACCAGAATTCACATTAATAATCACATAGCTGCCATCAGACTGTTTAGTGAAAGTAAACTGCTGAGCTTTGGAGCCATTGCCGGAGTACAACTGAATAGCCGTGGAATCCGTTCCACTAGCTCCCGGAATGTCAACACTAGAAGCCACTTTGGAACGTACATTGATGTAATAATCCCCATTAGGAATGCTCACAGCACTCATCTTGCGCACATCAATAGAAGCCGAATTTTGCGCGTAAGTCTTATTCCCAAAAGCATTCATATCCACACTGCCGCTGATGCCGTTGATCTGGCCGGAGCTGGTGTATTGCCAGCCACGATCGTTAGTGCCAAACGCCGTGAATTCCATCTGCGGACCATATTGCGCCACCCAGCGTGTCTTCGCATAGATGTTCGCATTGTTCAACGGCCCCTGCAAGTAGCTCGTGTAGGAGTACACGCCGAGATTCTGGTAACCGCCTGACTGCAACGCGCCATACCAAGCATTGACTATGCCGTTATACACGTTCGGATTGGTCGGCGGCGTGTGCCCGGTCCACGTCCAACTCTCAAGGTCGTAGTACACGGGGTATTTCAAGTCGTTCGGGCTCACGCCAAACTGGCGGAGCTTGGACACCACATCGTTGCCCTCCTGCCTGGAACCGCTCGCATCCTCCGCATACGAGTACCAGTAGATGCCGAACGGAATGCCCAACCGCTTGCATTCGTTAATGTTGCGTTGCGCTTTGGCATCGGCGTCATTGCCCCATCCAAAGCCAAGACGGATGATCGCGCCTTCCACGCCGTCGGCTTTGGCCTTGGCCCAGTCGATATCCCCCTGCCATGAAGAGACGTCGATCACGCCTTTGGCCTGCTGGACGAACAGGTTGTTTCTATAGTCGAAGAAGGCTTTCGTATTGTTGTAGGTTCCCCAATGCGCGCCGTAATCGTTGCCATCGAATTTGGCAAGCTTCACGGTGGCTCCGTTTTTTGAGGACGATTGCTCCACGGATTGTTTCACAGATTGTTCCACGGCATCTTTCACATCCAAGGCACTCACCGGAATGAATGATTCCCCATCCGTTTTGGCCAGTGGATCAGGTTGCTGCGATTGCGTACCGACCAGCTGAGCGTCCGTCACGGTTTCGCCGGTCTCAATGTTCTGTACATCACCTTCCGGCGTAACCGCAAGGTTCTCCGAAACCACAGTGGAATCGTCCGAAATGTTTTCGCTTACCGTTTCCGGCAGCGTCGCGTACGGATTGTCCGGCATGCTGTTTGACGAATTCTGCGCATCATCCACAGTTGCGGCAAAAGAACTTGGCGTATCCTCAATCGCAATATCCTGCATGGCGTAAGCCGGCACCACGGCAACGGAAACCGTCATTGCAACCACGGAAGCGGTGGTCGCAATCTTCATCAAGCTTTTCGGCGATATCATCGTCAGCCTCTCTCACAAAACGCATTTTCACTCGTTGACGCAATTGCACACGCAAAACTTAAGTGTATTCTGAGATGTCCCCACTTAAAATAAAGCAGCTGGATTCCGGGCCAAACTTCACATTTACCGAATATGCCACAACATGAAGTGCTGGCATTCGGAAGTGGAACGGGTAACATACCTTATGTATTGTCATTTGGGAACAGAGGACCTTGTCGGACCACCTCCAATAGACAACATCAAAACGGTATCGCGGACTCCTGGAGGGAAGCATGGCACGGCACGAAAAGCAGCCGGACAAAGCTGACGGTCAAACAAATAGCGTCCGTAAGCCCCGAACGTTCAGCAGTACCGCGACCGTCGGGACCAGCAAATCCAACAATTCCGTCAATGCCACCAATCGTGACGAAAAGCTTAGAACAAAAGCACCGGGGACTTCCTACCGAACGGCTCCCGAAGATCCGTTCCAAATCGCCATATCGCAAGGCGTGCAAGATGGCGACACTTGGGTACATAACCATGTCAAGAACTTGATTCGCCGTTCCATCATCGTAGCCGTTATCGTCGTTGCGGTATGCATTGTGGTCTTCGGCGTCATGGGCGTGAGAACATCGCAGAAAATGCGCGAACTGAATGCCATTAACGACTGCAGAGACGCGGTTGCCGCCATGAACGCTTCATATTCCAAGGATTTCCAGCTCAAGGGAAAGATTGTCGACGCATTTTCCAGCATGGATTCCTCATATGATCTGGAAAAGCTCAGCACCTTGTATCAGGAAGAAGTCAAATCGCCGAAGGCGCTTGACTGCAAAGCCGACCCGTCCGGGACCACCAGCAGGCCAACACCGAACGAGCCGCATATGACAAACAGGCCAGAACCTTCGAGCGGGCGTTGACAAAGAACGAGGCAAATCAGAATTGAATACGAAACGATTGGCAAGAACGGCGCTTGCCGTTATCGTAACCGTAGGAATAGTCGTTGCCATCATCGTCGGGTGCGGCCCCAAATGGGGCAACGGAACGGCAACCGGTAAAACCGGATCGCAATCCACCGCCACCGCCCATACTGCGGCCACTGTTGATGTGCAGCTGCCCTCATACTACATGGACAATATGGTGTTCCAGCGCGATCAGCCAATCGTAGTCAAAGGCAACGTCAGCTCCACGGAAAGCAACCCCATCGACGTTTCGAAACTGTCAGCGACACTTACGCAAGGCAAAACCTCCGAGAGCGTCAAGGCAAAGGTAGCGAAAAACGGCAGTTTCACCTGCACGCTGAGCGCGCAAAAGGCAAGTCTCAATCCGTATTCGCTGCAAGTGCAGTACGCCGGCAAAACCGTGCTGAAACTGGCCAAAGTGTATGTGGGAGACGTCTTCGTAGCCGCTGGCCAGTCGAATATGGAACTCAACTATGTGCAGTATTACGAAAACGCTACTTACAATTTTGGCAATGGACTAATCACGACAGGCGATTTGCCGAAACCGCTCGTAGATGACAACGTGAAATTTGTCATCGCAAATCATGATGTTGAAGACACTGATTTTCCACTGTCCGCTGTTAATCAGAGCGCCGATGCATGGCTGACTGCAGATTCCACGAATTCACTGCACCTCAGCTATCTGGCTCAGCAATTCGCCATGCAGTTACGCGCCAAGCACCCCAATGTGCCAATTGGCATCATCCAGACCGCGTGGGGTGGCACGCCTATTCGCCGGCATGTACAAGGCGGCGATATTTATGCGAACCATATCGCGCCGTTGAAGGGATTCCATGTGGCGGGCGTGCTGTGGTACCAAGGGTGCAGCGATGCCAATAATTACGGAACTGCTTTGCAATACGAATCGCAAATGACCACGCTCATCAACCAGTACCGTAACGTGTTCGGACGCAAGGACCTGCCGTTCCTGTACGTACAGCTCGCGCGCTGGCCAAACTACCAGTACACGCAAAACGTGCGAGAAGCGCAACGGACTACGCTCGGCAACACCAACCTGCACGATTCGTCGAACGTGGCGATGACGGTTTCCCTTGACACCGATAAAGGCACATCCGCGCTGATCCATCCGCTCGGCAAAGATATTCTCGGGGCGCGCATGGCCGCGCAATATCTCGCCATGGAAGACGGCACCACCGTACCCAACGGACCGCTTATCGAACATGCCCGGCACACTGCGAACGGCGCAATCGCCTTGTCTTTCCGGAACGGCACCGCAAGCAGGCTGAAAGCCATGCAACCTAACTATTCGAAAACCGCGAGCGCAATCGCACCAAACTATAAGAGCGCTCCGAAAGCGACCCCGTTAAGCGGTATCAGCAATATCGCCGCTCCCACCACTACGGCATTGCAGGGGTTTGAGGTCGCCAATTATTCCGGTCAATGGCAGGCGGCCAATGCCACTATCAGGGGCAATCAGGTGTTGCTCACCGCAGCCGATGGTTCAATACTGAACGATCTCAACGCCATGAGCCAGGTACGTTACCTGTTCAGTGGCAATCCGAAGTGCGCGAGCATGCTGTACAACGACTTTAATCTGCCGGCTAGCCCATTCATCACTATTGTTGAGTGATCTTTGTTGGGGGCCGCCGCTAGATAAACCAATACGGGCGGGATAAGTACGGGCGGTCTGAGCCGTTGCTTGGCCTGCTTGGTCATGTTTTGAGCAGGCTGTTCCGGCTTCTGGTTTGGATTCTGGTTTCCCGCTTAAACTATGAAGACTGCTGCAGCATCACAGAAACTAGACAAATGTCATTTTTCCACCGGTTTATTTAGGCACATTCCCCTCCTACTATGGCATACGGAACGAACGCGAGCGCACAATCACAGATCGAATGCAAACGTGCGCAGGAGAGGAACCACCATGAGGAATCGTATTGCAGCAGCTGCAGCGGCGGGAATATTAACCATCGGCATGGCCGCCTTGCCTTCCGCGGCTTCGGCCAGTGAAGTCGCACCGTCTACGGACGGATTGGCCGGCAGCACCGCCATCAGCGGGCAGATCGACCAGGATATGGCCGTGTGCACCGATCAGGCGTGCGAGGCCGTGCAGCACTTGAACAAGACGAATCAGCAGATCAAGTCGGATATGGAAACCGCCAAGCAGCACGCCGAGCAGCTGCATCAGAACGCGCACGAGGACGCCGACGCGCTTCGCCAGTACGGCGAGCAGGCCTGGAAGAACTACCAGGAGGACCGCGAGGATATAAAGAATGCGATTGACGGCGCGGTCAAGCGCG
>ENA-ORNG01001838-ORNG01001838.1-human-gut-metagenome-genome-assembly--contig:-NODE-1838-length-14155-cov-7.702695_pt1 | contig 14155 bp, 13 predicted proteins | sample MGYA00242113_ERZ509018 | MGnify/ENA primary metagenome ERZ509018 (study PRJEB26280, sample SAMEA2338711) | human gut metagenome | biome: human gut; feature: human-associated habitat; material: faeces... | reverse complement strand
GGTCATGCGTCTGCACCAGGCCGCCCCCGCCGAGGAAGCTCCCGCCGAGGAGACCACCGAGGCCCAGGCTGCCTGATGTCTACATGGGGCGCTGCCCCATTCAGGCTGTCAAAAAGTCTTGTCAGACTTTTTTCGCAGCCTGAAAATGCCGTTACTTTCCCACCGCTCCGCAGTGTGAAAGTCCCCACTTCGTGGGCCGCAAGCCTTGCAAGGCAAGGCTTGCGGGGCATTTGATTTGATTCGAGGCGGGCTTCGCCCCCTCGAGCTCCCCCAGCGATTTGTAGCTTTTTCTCCTTGGGAGAGTTTTTTGACACGCTGACAGCCCGGGTGCTTTTCATAGCACCCGGGCTGTTACTCATCTTTATCATAAGCGAAACGTAGTTTCGCGTTAAAAGTTTTTGCCCCGCTTTTTACAAAAAGCGGGCGGGGTATGGGGCGGAGCCCCATGTTGACCGCCTTAAATCACTCCAGGGTGAGGTCGCCCTCTTTGATCCAGCCGATGCGGCGGAAGAAGAGGCCGAAGGCCCAGCAGAGGACGGCGGGGAGGACGAAGGAGATGAGAATCAGCCCCGCCCAGTCCATGACGCCGGGGGTGATGGCCACGGCGCCGTTGGCGAGGGCCCGCTCGCTGGGGGCCAGCCACCCGGTCCACACGCCGATCTGCCCCACAAGGCCGCAGGTGCCCATGCCGGAGGACACCGGCGGTCCGTTCATCTCCAGGTGGAACACGCAGGTGGCCAGGGGCCCGGTGATGGCGGAGGTGAGGATGGCAGGGAGCCAGATCCTGGGGTTGCGGACGATGTTGGGCATCTGGAGCATGGAGGTGCCCAGCCCCTGGCTCACCAGGCCGCCCCACCGGTTCTCCCGGAAGGAGAGGACGGCGAAGCCCACCATGTTGGCGCAGCAGCCCGCCACCGCCGCGCCGCCGGCCAGGCCCGTCAGGCCGAAGGCCGCGCAGATGGCGGCGGAGGAGATGGGCAGGGTGAGGGCCACGCCGATGACCACGGAGACCACGATGCCCATGAGGAAGGGCTGGAGGTCCGTGGCCCACATGATGATGTTGCCCACCGCCGTGGCGGCGGTGCCGATGGCCGGGGCCCACCAGGCGGAGAGCCCTACCCCTACCAGAATGGTCACCAGAGGTGTGACCAGAATGTCGATCTTGGTCTCCTTGGACACCGCCTTGCCGAACTCCGCGGCGATGACGGCGATGAACAGCACCGCCAGGGGCCCGCCGGCGCCGGCCTGATCCGGGATCAGGCTGGTGGAGCCCAGGGCGTTGGCGGCGTAGCCCACCGTCACCAGGGAGAAGAGCACCAGGGGCGGAGCCTGAAGGGCGTAGCCGATGGCTACGGCCATGGCCGCGCCGCTCATGGCGGAGGCGTAGCTTCCCACGTCCACCAGGAAGGGGATCCCCAACTGCTCCCCAAGGGTGTTGATGATGGTGCCGATGAGCAGGGAGCAGAACAATCCCTGGGCCATGGCCCCCAGGGCGTCGATGCCGTAGCGCTTGGCGGAGATGACGATATTCTTCCTCTTCAGGAAGGCTTTCAGCTGTTCCATAGGGTCTCCCATCCTTTTCTGTATAGGTGTCTTGACACATGCCTATACCATTTTACACAGGCGGCAAATTTTGTCAAGTGCTTACCGGAGATATTTTGCCCCGCTGAGGCGGCTCTTGAAAAGCTCAGGGAGCGTTTTTTTCTTGACATATTGCATTATTTGTATTATGCTAAATGATACAAAAAGGAGGCGAGTGGAAATGCTGATCCGGCTGGACTTCGGCGGGGACGTGCCCATCTACCTGCAGCTGCGAAATCAAATGGTGGTGGCCATCGCCGCCGGGCAGCTGGCCCCGGGGGAGCGGCTGCCTACCGTCCGGGACCTGGCGGAGGAGCTGGGGGTCAACATGATGACTGTCAGCAAGGCCTACCAGCTCCTGCGGCAGGAGGGGTACGTCACCACCGACCGGCGCAGCGGGGCCCGGGTGGCCGTGCGCCCCGGCGGCGGGCCGGAGAAGGAGACGGTGGAGGGCCTGCGGCTGCGGCTGTGCGAGCTGCGGCTGGCGGGGCTGGACCGGGAGGAGGTCCTGGCCCTGTGCGCCAGGCTCTATGACCAGGAGGTGTAAGTGAGATGAGCACTTGGGGAAGCGTGATTTTGTGGCTGTCCATGATCTGGCTGCCGCCCTTGCTCGGCCTGTTCCTGCGCAATGAGGCCAAGCCCAAGAAGAATATCATTGTAGGCACCACCCTGCCTCATGAGGCCCAGGGGGACCCGGCGGTGCTGGCCCTGACGGCCCGGTACAAGCGGGAGCTGAAGTGGGTCTGCCTGGCCCTGATGCTGCCGGCTATCCCCGGCGTGTTCATTCGGGACTTCGGGCTGAACATGCTGCTTTGGATGATCTGGATCCTGGTCATCTGCGTGGCGGTCAATATCCCATATGTCCGATGCAACCGGGCCCTGCGGCGGCTGAAGGCGGACCGGGGCTGGCGGCGGGAGCCCTCCGGCCAGGCGGTGGCGGACCTGCGGGCGGCGGCCATGGAGCTGAAGTGGCTGTCCCCCCTGTGGTTCCTGCCGCCGGTGGTCATGGCCCTGGTCCCCCTTCTCTTTGACCGGACCCTGTGGTGGGTGTGCCTGATGGACGCGGTCCTGGTGCTCCTCTTCTACGCCTGCTACCGCTGGCTGTACCGGAACAAGGCGGAGGTGGTGGACGGGGACACGGACCGGACCATGGCTCTGACCCGCCTGCGGCGGGACAACTGGGGCAAGTGCTGGCTGGTGATCGCCTGGGCCACCGGGCTGTTCTTCGGCGGCCTGTTCCTGGTGGAGAGCGCCTGGCTGTTCATGGCCCTGCTCCTGATCTATATAGTGGTGGTGGTCGGGGCCGTGGTGGGGCTGGAGCTCCGGGTCCGGCGGCTCCAGGAGAAGCTCACCGCCGACAGCGGCGGGGACTTCTACGTGGATGAGGACGACCACTGGATCTGGGGCATGTTTTACTACAACCCCAACGACCGCCGCCTCATCGTCAACGACCGGGTGGGGATGAACACCAGCGTCAACCTGGCCTGGCGGTCCGGTCAGGTCATCATGGGGGCCTCCCTGGCCCTGCTGCTGGCCCTGCCCCTGGTGGGAGTGTGGCTCATGGGCATGGAGAAGGCCCCGGTGGAGCTGGTCGTGACGGAGGAGGCCGTCACCGCCTCCCACTACGGGTCCGCCTTCACGGTGGACCGGGAGGACATCGCCTCCCTGGAGGTCCTGGAGGAGCTGCCGGAGATCCGCCGAGTGGTGGGCACTGGCCTGCCCTCCGCCCAGACCGGCACCTTCCGCTCGGAGGACTGGGGGACCTTCACCTGCTGCGTCGACCCCCGCCAGGGGCCCTGGCTCCTCATCGAGACGGTGGACGGGCGGCTGTTCCTGTTCAACGCCACCGACCCTGCCGCCACAGAGGCGGCCCTGGCGGAGATCGGGGCATAGGGTATCCATTCTTTTCTTTTACAAAAGACCGTAACGACACTTGATTTTGCGAAGCAAAATCTTAGTGGAGTACGTCCCTTGAGGGAAAAGAATCAAAAGAAAACTTTTTGCGCGAAACGTTGTTTCGCTTGAAATGGGATGATAGGAGGCGTTGTCTATGGAGGCGGTCGCGCTGCGAGACCTCTCAAAGACCTATCCCAACGGGAAACAGGCGGTGCGGCGGGTGTCGCTGGCCCTGGAGGAGGGGGAGGTGTTCGGCTTCCTGGGGCCCAACGGGGCCGGGAAGACCACCACGGTGAAGCTGCTGGGTGGGATGCTGACCCCCACGGAGGGGAGCTGCCGGGTGCTGGGGCTGGACCCCGCCGGTGAGCCGGAGAAGGTCCACGCCAGGATGGGGGTGGTGACGGAGCACGCCCAGATGTACGACGAGCTCACCGGGATGGAGAACCTGGTCTTCTACGGCGCAGTTTTCGGCATCCCGGCGGGGGAGGCCCGACGGCGGGCGGACGCCCTGCTGGAGCGGCTGGAGCTGGGGGAGGCCAGGGACCGGAAGCTGGCCGCCTACTCCACCGGTATGCGCCAGCGGCTCTCCCTGGCCCGGGCGCTGATCCACCGGCCGAAGGTGCTGTTCCTCGACGAGCCCACCTCCGGCCTGGACCCGGAGAGCGCCCAGAATGTCAACCGGCTGATCCGGGAGCTGGCGGCGGGGGAGGGGATCACCGTCTTCCTCTGCACCCACCAGCTGCGGTACGCCCAGGAGATCTGCACCCGGTTCGGCCTCATTGAGGAGGGACGCCTGCTGGCGGAGGGGACCCTGGAGGATCTGCGGCGGCGGGTGCTGACCGGGGCGGTCCTCCAGCTCCGTGTCGGCAATCTCCCGGCGGGGCTGCCCCTCCGGGTCCTCGGGGAGGGGCGGTATGAGATGGACATCCGGTCCGACGGGGAGATCCCCGGGATCGTCCGCCGGATCGTGGAGGGCGGCGGGGATATTTACGGCGTGTCGGTGAAGCGGCCCTCCCTGGAGGACATCTACTTCGCCCTCACCGCCAAGGGAAAGGAGGACGGGAGAAGATGAAAACCGCTATGACCGCCATCATCCGCAAGGACTTCCGGGGCGTCGCCGCCAACAAGCAGCTGTTCACCAGCCTGCTGGTGGTCCCTCTGGTCCTCACGGTGCTGCTGCCCTCCATCTTTATGCTCGCCTTCACTTTCGCGCCGGAGGACCCGGATGTCCAGAAGCTCCTGGAGCTGCTGCCGCCGGCGGCCCGGGGAGAGAGCCTGGAGCTGACGGTGGCCGGGCTGCTCCTGAACTTTATTCTCCCGGTGTTCTTTCTCATCATCCCCATCATGACCGCCTCCGTCATGGCGGCCAGCGCCTTTGTGGGGGAGAAGGAGAAGCGCACCCTGGAGACCCTGCTCTACTGCCCCCTGTCGGTGGGACAGATCTTCCGGGCCAAGGTCATGGCCTCCTTTCTGCTGAGCATGCTGGTGTCCCTGATCTCCTTCTGCGCCATGCTGGCGGTGGTGGAGCTGGAGGCATTCTTCCTGATGGGGAGCTTCCTGACGCCTGGCGTCACCTGGCTGATCGTTCTCCTGCTGGTGGCCCCGGCCCTCTCCCTTATCGCCGTGACGCTGATCGTCCGAGGCTCCGCAAAGGCCAGGAGCGTGATGGAGTCACAGCAGAGCGCCGTGTTTCTGATCCTGCCTCTGGTTTTGCTGGTGGCCGGGCAGTTCACAGGGGTCCTGCTGCTGAGTCCGTGGGTCCTGCTGGCCCTGGGGGCGGTATGCGCTTTGCTGGCATGGCTGCTCCTGAAGAAGTGCGTGGGGCGGTTCACCTATGAGACACTGCTGAAATAGGGGCGGTGCGGCACGGCACGGAAAGTGGGAAGTTTGCATGACCCACAGAATATTGTCACAGGTGAGAGGTGATACCCTCTCGCCTCAGCGTGTCAAAAAAAGCCTCGCAGAGTTCCGCCGCTTGCAGGCGGCGGAAGAAAATGGAATCGTTTTCCGGCGGCGTGTACGTCGGAAAAACACTTTGCGCGGAGCGAGCGTCGCAGGACCTGTCAGGGGCCGAGGCGCAGAGCGGAGCGAGACCTCTTTGGCGGAAAAGGCATCAGCCTTTTTCGACAGTCACAGGTGAGAGACGGTTGCCTCTCGCCTGTTTTTATTTTGCCGTCATAGCGGCGGAGGAGGTGAGATGTAACATTTCTGTGAACTCCCGGCGGCGGAGTGGGACCTTTCAGCTTCCTTTCAGCTTTCGGCGGTATGCTGACTCATAACGGGCACGCGGGACACTCACGGCGCATGAACTTTGCGGGCCCCATCAGGAGAAAAAGGAGGACTTGCATTGATCGAAGTAAGCCATCTGACCAAGCGGTACGGCGGCCACACCGCGGTATCGAATCTGTCCTTCACCATCGAGAAGGGCCAGATCTACGGCTTTCTGGGTCCCAACGGCGCGGGAAAATCCACCACCATGAACATCATGACCGGGTGCCTGGCCGCCAGCGAGGGGGAGGTCCGCATCGACGGCCACGACATCTTCGAGGAGCCGCAGCAGGCCAAGCGCCTTATCGGCTAACTGCCGGAGCAGCCGCCGCTGTACCTGGACCGGACGCCCCGGGAGTACCTGACCTTCGTGGGCCGGGCCAAGGGAATCAAGGACAAGGCCCTGCCGGAGCAGATCGGCCGGGTCATGGAGGTGACCCAGATCACCGATGTGGCGGACCGCCTCATTAAGCACCTCTCCAAGGGCTACCGCCAGCGGGTGGGCATCGCCCAGGCTCTGCTGGGGGACCCGGAGGTGGTGATCCTGGATGAGCCCACCGTGGGCCTGGACCCCAAGCAGATCATCGAGATCCGCTCCCTGATCCAGTCCCTGGGCCAGAAGCACACCGTCATCCTCAGCAGCCACATCCTCTCCGAGGTCCAGGCGGTGTGCCAGACCATCCTCATCATCTCCAAAGGGCACCTGGTAGCCTGCGACACCCCGGAGAACTTAGAGCGCCTCTTCTCCGGCTCCGCCGCCGTGGATCTGACCGTGGAGGCCGGGGAGGCCCAGACCCGGGAGATCCTGGCCCCCCTGGACCACATCCGGTCCGTGGACGTCCGCCCCGAGGGGACGGACCGGTGCCAGGTCACCCTGGAGACCGACGGGGACGAAGAGGTCTGCCGGGCGGTGTTCTTCGCCTTCAGCCGGGCGGGGCGGGCCATCCTGCGGATGACCGACGCCAAGGCCAGCCTGGAGGACATCTTCATCGAGCTGACCTCCGGCGAGGCGGCGGACGCCCCGGCGGAGGGCGAGGATGACGGGGAGGAGGTGGATGAGCCGTGACAGCCGTATTCCGACATGAGCTCTCCTCCTACTTCAAGAGCGTGTCCGGCTATGTGTTCGGGGCCTTCCTGCTGCTGTTCGGCGGGATCTACACCACGGACATCAACTTAAACGCCGGTCTGACCAACTTTGAGTACGTTCTGGACTACATGTGTATCATCTTCCTCATCATTGTCCCCATCCTCACCATGCGGGTGGTGGCGGAGGAGCGGCGGCAGCGGACGGACCAGCTCCTCTACTCCCTGCCCCTGACCATGACGGAGGTGGTCCTGGGCAAGTACGGGGCCCTGCTGGTGGTGTTCCTGGCCCCCATGGCCGTCATCGGGGTCTACCCCCTGATCCTCTCCGCCTTCGGCAATGTGTACCTGCCCGCCGCCTACAGCGCGTGGCTGGGATTCTTCCTGCTGGGGGCGGCCCTGCTGGCCATCGGCATGTTCATCTCCTCCCTCACCGAGAGCCAGGCAGTGGCGGCGGGGCTGTGCTTCCTGGTCATGCTAGTCAACTACTTCATCACCAGCCTGGCGGGCTTCATCTCCACCACCGCTTTCGCCTCCTTCGCCTCCTTCACCGTGGTGATCCTGGCCCTGGCGGGGATCGTCTGGTTCATGACCCGCAGCGGCCTGGCGTCGGGGGTCCTGGCCCTGGTGCTGGAGGCGGTGCTGCTGTTCTTCTACGCCGGGGACACCAGCGCCTTTGAGGGCCTCTTCCCGGAGGTCATGGAGAACCTGAGCCTGTTTGACCAGTTCTACCAGTTTGTCAACGGGGTCTTTGACCTGCGCGCGGTGGTCTACCTGCTCAGCGTGTCGGGGCTGTTCCTGTTTCTGACGGTCCAGTCCCTGGAGAAACGGAGGTGGAGCGAATGAAGCTGCCCTGGAAAAAAGAGAACGCGGCCCATAAGGCCCCGGGCGGCGGGAAGCGCCGCTCCTTCGACCTGAAGGCCGCCCTCACCACTCGGGCCGTCCGGGTGGGGGGCTACAGCGTGGCGGCCGCGCCCCCGCCATCGTCATCGCCATCATCGTGGCGGCCAACGCGCTGGTCCGGGCGCTGCCCGCCCAGTGGACCCAGTTCGACACCACCTCCAGCCAGCTCTTCTCCATCTCCGACCAGACGGAGAGCATCGTGGGGAGCCTGGAGACGCCGGTGACCATCCACTGGATCGTCCAGAGCGGCCAGGAGGACGCCACCCTGGAGACCCTGCTGGAGCGGTATCAGGCCCTCAGCGAGAATCTGACGGTGGAGAAGGTGGACCCGGTGGTCTCCCCCACCTTCCTGGAGCAGTACGACGTCGGCAGTGTGTACAACAACAGCCTCATCGTGGAGTCTGAGGCCCGCTACCGGTATGTGGACTACTACGACATCTATGAGTACGACTACACCAACTATTACACCACCGGCTCCGTGGACATGAACTTCGCCGGGGAGGGGGCCATTACCAGCGCCGTCAGCTATGTGGTCAACGACGACCTGCCCAAGGTCTACACCCTCACCGGCCACGGGGAGGGCTCTCTGAGCTCTGACTTTCAGAGCGCGGCGGAGCAGGACAACATGGAGTTTGAGGAGCTGAGCCTGCTGTCGGCGGAGACGGTCCCGGAGGACGCGGACTGCGTGCTCATTCTCGCCCCCCAGAGCGATATCTCCGATGTGGAGCTCACCGCTCTGCAGGCGTACCTGGACGGCGGCGGCCGCCTGCTGCTCATCACCGACCCGCCCCAGGAGGGGGCGGAGCTGACCAACCTGGAGACCCTGATGGCGGGCTACGGCGTCCACGCCGTTGACGGCATCGTGGTGGAGGAGGACCAGGCCAACTACGCCATGGGCCTGCCCTACTACCTGCTGCCGGACATCGGCTACCACACCATCACCTCCCCCCTGCGGGACGAGGGCTACTACGTGCTGCTGCCCATTGCCCAGGGCCTGACGGTGGACGAGGAGCTGCCCGAGGGCGTGTCCGTCACGGAGCTGCTCACCACCTCGGCCAACGCCTTCTCCAAGGCGGCGGGGTGGTCCATGACCACCTACGAGCGGGAGGAGGGGGACGCGGACGGCCCCTTCGCCCTGGCGGTGGCCGCCACCAAGGAGATCGACGACGAGACCCAGTCCCAGGTGGTGTGGGTATCCTCCTCCGCCCTGGTGGACGATGAGACCAGCCAGCGGGTGGCCGGCGGCAACCAGGATTTCTTCCTCAACTGCATCAGCTGGATGTGCGAGCAGGAGGAGAGCATCTCCATCCGCGCCAAGAGTCTCAGCTACGAGTATCTGACCATGGACAGCGCCACCGCCTCCCAGCTGGGCCTGCTGATCACCGGGGTGCTGCCCCTGGGATACTTCGCCTGCGGCATCGTGATTTGGGTCAGGAGGAAACGCAGATGAAACGTGGAACAAAATTACTGATCCTGCTGGCGGTGCTGGCCGTCGTGGGCCTGGGGGCCTGGCTGGCTGCCCGCTACACCGCTCAGCTGGAGGCGGAGGAGGAGAGCGCCGGCGTCGCCGTTCTCTCCATCGACACTGAGACCGTGACGGCCCTGGGCTGGACCTACGACGGCGAGACCGTCTCCCTGACCTGTGCCGACGGCCAGTGGACCTATGCGGACTCCGACGCCTGCCCCATTGACCAGTCCTACCCCCAGAACATGGTGGATACTCTGGCGGAGGTCCTGGCCCAGGAGACCATCGCCGAACCGGAGGACTTGGCCAGCTACGGCCTGGACGATCCCCAGTGCACCGTCACCCTGACGGCGGACGGCACGGATTACGAGCTGCTCATCGGCGACGAGACGGTGCTGGGCGGACAGCTGTACCTCTCCACCGGGGACGGCTGCATCTACCTGGTGGACACCTCCCTGCTGGACGCCTTCGCCTATGGCCTGTACGACATCATCCAGATGGAGGAGATTCCCGCCATGGACGACGTGTCCGCCCTGACCATTGACGGGGAGACCCGGACCATGGAGATCCGCCGCCAGGAGGACAGCGGCCTGGCCTACAGCGACGACTACGTGTGGTTCCTGGCGGAAGGCGGGGACTGGCTGGCCCTGGATACGGACCTGACCGAGTCCCTGGTGGAGACCGTCACCGGTCTGACCTGGCAGTCCTGCGTCAGCTACGACGCCTCGGAGGAGGATCTTGCCTCCTACGGCCTGGATACACCCGCTGTCACCGCCGCCGTGACCTACACCGTCACCGAGGAGGACGAGGACGGGGAGAGCCAGTCCCGGACGGAGACCTTCACCCTGGAGATCGGGGACTACAGCGGCGAGAGCTGCTACGCCCGGATCGCCGGCTCTGGCATGGTCTACCTTATCGACGCCGCGGTCAACGACAGCCTGCTCTACACCGCCTACGACGACCTGCGGCCCGACGAGGTCCTGGCCATGGACTGGGACACCGTCACCTCCATCGACGTGGCGGTGGACGGCCAGACCTACACCGTCACACGGGAGGTCTCCATCGTCACCGACGAGGAGGGCGAGGAGAGCCAGGAGGTCACCTACCTGCTGGACGGGGCCGAGGTGGAGTTCCAGGACCTGCTGGACGACCTCAACGCCATGGCCTCCACCGGCAGCGCCGTAGGGCTGACGCCGGAGCGGTCCGCCCAGATCTCCTTCACCTTCCACCGGAACACCGAGACCTTCCCCCAGGTGGAGCTGGTGTTCTACCAGTATGACAGCAGCAACTGCCTGGTGAGCCTGGACGGCGAGGTGGTCCTGCTGGCCGCCCGGGAGGACGTGGAGGCCGTTGTGGAGGCTGCCGCCGCCCTGATCCCGGAGGCGTAGCCGGTCCTGCCCCGGCTGGGCGCAATAAAATAGTTTGAGGCCGCCCCGCCGGGGCGGCCTCTTTCGCCTTGACAAATAGGTAACTAGTTGCTATAATAATCGCAACAAGTTACTGATTGGGGTGAGCCCATGGAAGTCAACGATCTGGTGCGGCGCTTTTCCCGCACCACAGGCGACCGGCAGAAGGCCATTTTCAGCACGCTTTTTATTGCCGGTAACCAGCTGCAGACGATCTTCGACAGCCGCATCCCTGCGCTGTCCCTGAAGCAGTTCATGCTGCTGTCGGTGGCCAGGCAGGCCGGGGAGCCGATGACCTTCACCCAGCTGGGGGCCCTGCTGGGCTGCTCGCGGCAGAACATCAAAAAGCTGGCCGAGGCCCTGGTGAAAAAGGGGTTTGTCACGATCCGGCGGAGCGCCCGGGACGGCCGGGCTCTGTGCGTGTGCCCCACGGAAAAAGCGGACGCGTATTTTCAGAATGACTTTGCCCGCTACCAGGAGGAGCTGGGCTACCTCTTCGAGGTCTACACGGAGGAGGAGGTGGAGACGCTGTTCACGCTCCTGACCAGACTGTACGCGGGGATCAAACATTTGGAGGAGAGGATCGACTATGAAGAAAACGGTGGTGATCTATAACTCCCAGACGGGCTTTACCGCCCGCTACGCCCGCTGGATCGCGGAGGCGGCGGGCGCGGACTGCCTCCCCCTGTCGGAGGCGAAGGGGAGGGACCTGTCCGGCTGCGACGCCATTATTTTCGGCGGCTGGGCCTGCGCCGGCGGGATCAGCAAGCTCAAGTGGTTCAAGGAAAACATGGGGAAGTGGGCGGGCAAGAAGCTGATCGTCTTCTGCGTGGGCGCCAGCCCCATGGACAGCCCCGACGTGGGACCCGCCCTGCGGCAGAATTTCACCCCGGCGGAGTGGGAGAAGGTCCATGTGTTCTACTGCCCCGGCGGCCTCAGCTACGAAAAGATGCCGGTCCCCTCCAAGCTCATGATGAAGGTGTTCGCCAAGACGATGCAGGCAAAGAAGGACAAAACCGAGGGAGAGGCCGTGATGGCGCGGATGATCGCCGCGTCCTATGACATCTCCGACAGGAAATACATCGAGCCGATCCTGGCCTGCTTGGCCGAATGATCGCTCGCTGTATATCAGAAGAGGCCGCCCTCACCGGGCGGCCTCTTCTGTTGCGGAGTGCGATTCCTCCCAATATCGGGGCGGAAGGGCGGCCAGGAGAGCACCGGCGGCGGCCAGCGCCTCCGGCTCCGTCAGATAGAGCCCCATGCCGGGAAACCCGGCAGCCAGCCGCTCCAGCTGCCTCCGGTACCGGCGGACGGTCTCTGTTCCGGCGGGGGTGAGGGCGATCTTGCCGTACCGCTCTTTCTCCGCCAGCCCCTTCTCCTGGAGGGTCTCCAGCATCCGGGTCACCGAGGGCTTTTTTACCCCCAGGGCCCTGGCCACCTCCACGGAGGAGACGGCCCCGCCCTCTTCCGAGAGGCGGTCGATCACCAGCAGATACCGCAGATGGGCGCTTGAGCATTCCATGGGCCGCTCCTCCTTCTCGGCAAATTGAAAGGAGGGGCGCAGACCGCCTATCACGGTCCGCGCCCCGAAAAGACGTTGCTGTTTTGTCCGTTCCGTCGAGATCAGACCTTGGCGGCGGAGACGGAGCGCAGGTCCCGGACGCCCTCCTTGTCCTGATAGCCCTTGCGGAACAGGAGGTAGATGAGGCCTGCCAGAGCGGCCGCGGCTACCACGGTCCAGACGCTGAAGGTGGCCACGCCGGCGATGAGGCCGCCGATCTGGTAGACGATCATGGCGATGACATAGGCGAAGCCGCACATGTAGCCGATGGCGGCCAGGGTCCACTTCCAGTTGTTCATCTCCCGCTTGATGGCGCCCATGGCGGCGAAGCAGGGGGCGCACAGCAGGTTGAAGATCATGAAAGAGTAGGTGGTGATGGCGTTGAAGTCCGCGGCCACCATGGCCCAGATGGGGGAGCTGTCCTCCATCAGGTCGATCTCACCGGCGTAGTTGTAGGCCACGCCGAAGAAGTTCACCACTTCCTCTTTGGCGATGAGGCCGGTGAAGGTGGCCACGGTGGCCTTCCAGGCCATGTCGCCCATCCAGCCCAGGGGGTAGAAGATCCAGGCGATGGCGTTGCCGATGGCGGCCAGGATGGAGTGGTTGTTGTCCTCAACCGCCTGGAACACGCCGTCCACGAAGCCGTAGCCCTGGAGGAACCACAGGACGATGGAGGAGATCAGGATGACGGTGCCGGCCCGCTTGATGAAGGCCCAGCCCCGGTCCCAGGTGGAGCGCAGGGCGTTGGACAGGGAGGGAAGGTGGTAGGCGGGCAGCTCCATGACGAAGGGGGCGGGCTCGCCGGCAAAGGCCTTGAACTTCTTGAGGATGATGCCGGAGACCACCACGGCGGCGATGCCGATGAAGAAGGCGGAGGCGGACACCCAGGGGGAGTTGCCGAACACCGCGCCGGCGAACAGGCCGATAATGGGCAGCTTGGCGCCGCAGGGGATGAAGCCGGTGGTCATAATGGTCATCTTCCGGTCCCGGTCCTGCTCGATGGTCCGGGAGGCCATGATGCCGGGCACGCCGCAGCCGGTGGCCACCAGCATGGGGATGAAGCTCTTGCCGGACAGGCCGAAGCGGCGGAAGATCCGGTCCATGACGAAGGCGATCCGGGCCATGTAGCCCACGTCCTCCAGCAGGGCCAGCAGGAAGCACAGCACCAGGATCTGGGGCACGAAGCCCAGCACCGCGCCCACACCGGCCACGATGCCGTCCTGGATCAGGCCGTAGAGCCAGGTGCCCTCGGCCACGCCCAGGGCGCCCAGGATGGTGTCAAACCAGCCCGGGACCCACTCGCCGAAGAGGGTGTCGTTGGCCCAGTCGGTGCCGAAGGTGCCGATGCCCACGCCGCCGTCCGCGATGGAGGTGCCCATGGCGATGGAGTAGATGATCACCATGACCACGGCGAAGATGGGCAGGGCCAGGACCCGGTTGGTGACGATGCGGTCGATCTTGTCGGAGAGGGTCAGGCTGCCGTGGGCGGCCTTCTTCCGCACGGCCTTATGTACCACGGAGCTGATGTAGGCGTAGCGCTGGTTGGTGATGATGCTCTCCGCGTCGTCCTCCAGTTCCCGCTCGCAGTCCTCGATGTGCTCCTCCAGGTGGGCCCGGAGGTCGGCGCTGAGGTTCAGGGCCTCCAGGACCTTCTCGTCCCGCTCAAAGACCTTGATGGCGTACCAGCGCAGGTACTGGGGGTCCACCATGCCGGAGATGGACTCCTCAATGTGGGCGATGGCGTGCTCCACGCTGCCGGTGAACACGTGGGGCAGCTCCCCGTGGACATGGCTCTTGGCCGCGGCCACGGCCTTCTGGGCGGCCTCCATGCCGCCCTCGCCCTTCAGAGCGCTCATCTCCACCACGTCGCAGCCCAGGGCGTCCCCCAGCTTCTTCAGGTCGATCTGGTCGCCGTTTTTCCGCACCAGGTCGATCATGTTCACCGCCACCACCACCGGCAGGCCCAGCTCGATGAGCTGGGTGGTCAGGTAG
>ENA-ORNG01001835-ORNG01001835.1-human-gut-metagenome-genome-assembly--contig:-NODE-1835-length-14177-cov-2.602960_pt1 | contig 14177 bp, 18 predicted proteins | sample MGYA00242113_ERZ509018 | MGnify/ENA primary metagenome ERZ509018 (study PRJEB26280, sample SAMEA2338711) | human gut metagenome | biome: human gut; feature: human-associated habitat; material: faeces... | reverse complement strand
CATTTGGCTTTGTTTGGATGGGAATAAGTGAGAGTAAATATCAAGTGTGGTTGATACGCTTTCATGTCCTAATCGTTCCGATACCAGTAAAGCAGAAAAACCTAATTCAATAAGCAGAGAAGCATGAGAGTGCCGCAGGTCGTGGAGTCTTATTCTCTTTACGCCTGCTATATCACAATGTTGTTTCATCTGTTCTCTGTATGGCTGCCGGGACATTTGAAAGACTCTTGTTTCTGGTAGCGGTTTATAATATCTTTTCTTGTAATCTTCTAAAATTTCACACAAGAAAGCAGGTATTAATATATCCCGTACAGACTTTGGAGTCTTAGGGGTTGTGATAACTGTTTTCCCGTCAATTACAGAATAGGTCTTTGTTATGTGGATGATACCACTCTTTAAATCTAGATCAGCAAAAGTGAGTGCCTGCAATTCTCCTATTCGCATCCCAGTATAGTACAGTGTAAGAAATGCTATGTAATAAGGGTCTGGCTTATCAAAGGTTGATATGAAGCGGTCAAATTCCTTTTTCGTCCAGAAATCAATACTCTTTCGCTTCTTTCCCACCATATTCCCGGCAACATTGCAAGGATTCACAGGAAGCCCATAAAAACGTACAGCAAAATTAAAGATTCCAGATAGTTCCGTTACAAGATTCTGCATATAGCCGGGGCTTAAAGGTTTTCCTGTTGCTCCAGTAGCGTTTTTTAGTGTTCCTTGCCATTCTCGAATGTCGGTAGCGGTAATATCGTTCACAGCCTGTTCATTGAAATAGGGCAGTATCCATGCTGTTATACGGTGTTTCTTAGTCTTATATGTCTTTAGTTTGGTATGCAGTTCTTTATCTTTCAAGTAAAGCTCTGCCATGTCAGAGAAAGCCATATCCGGGCTACCTGCTAACTTATCCAGAAAAGACCGCTCCCATTCTAAAGCATCTTTCTTACGCTCAAATCCGCTCTTTTTCTTTTGTTTGTGGTTTCCCTGCCAATCCTTATAGTAAAATTTACAGTACCATTTCTTGGTATCCTCGTTGTAATATGCTGGCATATATCTATCATTCCTTTCTGTTGCTGGTCGGCGGTGTTGGAATGAATGAAAGTATAGCATATATTTTTATTGACTTTTGGTAATATTTGAAAGATAATAAATGTACAAGAGTTATTATCACGCAGAGCATGGCTTAATGTACCATGTATCAGCCCTATTGGTAGAAGATAGCGTCTTAGTTTACCAGACAGAGGGCGCTATCTTTTTTTTGTTTATATTTTGTTATATTGACAATAACAAAAGCATATCATATAATATACTTAACAAGACAACTGGGGAAGATGGGCGCACTCCATCTGACCCGGGCAAGTTAATAGACTATTGAAATAGCCGTCCTAAACTTTACCAGAGAGCAGGACGGCTATTTTCTATGTGTGTAATTCAAGATAGATACAATTAAGCTTGCAGTTGTCAGAATAATCATAAACTGCTCATATGTTGACATAGACACCACCTCTTTCGTAAGACTCCGGAACAGGTGGAAAGCTGTCCTCCCCAGTTGCCTGGTTAAATATATTATATTTTCAAGGTGTTCTTTGACACGAAATCAAACGCAGCATATAAAAAAATGTTCATATGTTATTCATAGACACCCTCTTTGAGCGGTAGTAAATGATTTTATAGCACTCCTAGAAACAGGGGTGCTATTTTACTTTACAAATAAACTGGTTATTATTTCTTATCTGTGAGCCTTACAAGTTAAGTATGGCTTGTCTTTTGTACGAATTTGTACAGTTTCGTATTATTTCTGGAAAAATCACTCAACGCAATTTTGCGTTTGGCTAATTGTGCCGGCGCAAAAGCACGAAAAGCCGCATAATTCCCAAGTGGGGAGCGGTGATAAGAAGAATTAGTGTTTTTTAGGATTGTAAGATTTCTTATCTACCTCTTGCTGTGTTAAAGTGTCGGTACCTTCTTGCGTTCTTTTTTTTAAGCTACCATATTCCTTGGTAGTGTAAAAGGTGCTTTCGACAGTTTTAGTATCTTTATATTCCGAAATCTTCAGTAAATCACATGAGTAATTATATAATTTTTTTTGTCCTTGTTCATTTAAAGAATTGAAATTTGACAAAAGTTCTCGTTGTAAAAGAGTTTTAGTGGCTTCGCAAAGAAAAAATTGAGTAGTTTCAGGAGGAAGTGAAAGTTTATAGTTTTTCCCCTGGAACATTATATTTTCATTTTTTGTTTTCTTTGTGTGCCTAATATTGGAAGCCCTATGAACTTCATGGACACGGGGATTCTTAATGTTTTCATAATCTTCTGGTTGCACATCAAAGCCTAATAATTCACTTTCGCTTACATTTAAAACATCACATATTTTTTTTAAAATATCAAGGGGAGCCATTACTCCGTCTCTTTTTGTTATGGAATACAGTGTATTTAAAGATATGCCAGTTTGTGCTGATAACTCTTTAATTGTCATTTTTCTTTCTTTAAGAATTTTTTTTAAATTAGTACCTAGTCCCATGATTATTAGTACCTCCTAATTATATATTAGCACTATTTAGAATGAATGTAAATCAGAAAAAAGACTAAAATGCACTAATTAGTGCTTGACAATTTTAAAATGCACTAATATAATAAAGAAAAACAGTGCAATGCACTAAAAAGAAAGGGGAATAAAATTGAAGATTGACAGAAAGAAACTGGAACTTGTAAGGGCAAGAGCTTGCATGGGCAAAAAGGAAATTGTGGCAGCGGGGTTTCCTGCTGGTACATATTGCGGAGCATTGAGAGGGCAAGAGATTAAGCCGGAAACAGCCGGAAAGCTTGCCAAGGTTCTTGGAGTAGATGTCTTAGAAATTATTGAAACAGAAGATTAACACGCTTTGGTCGGCGGTGTTGGAATGAGTGAAAGAAGATAGAAAGGAGTAATCATTTGAACGAGATTATTTGTATTCGTAATGAAACGGCTGTGTGTGACAGCCTGCAAGTGGCTCAAAATTTTGGAAAGAGACATGATAATATTTTGCGTGAAATTTCCGCTCTCCTCAAAATTGAGGGCAGTGACTCAGCCCAAGAGTGGGCTCAGTGTTTCAAGGAATCATCATACAAAGATAGCACAGGTAAAAGCAATAAAATGTATTACATGAACCGTGATGGCTTTACATTTTTAGTCATGGGATTCACAGGGCAAAAGGCTAATGAATGGAAATGGAAGTACATAACAGCGTTTAACCGCATGGAAAGCATTATCAGAGAAAAACAGACTCCTGCATGGCAGGAAAGCCGCCAGCTTGGAAAGAAAACCCGTAAAAAAGAAACAGACGCTATACAGCGCCTTGTAGAATATGCAACAGCACAGGGTAGCAGCCACCCCGGAAGACTCTATACCAACTACACCAGACTAACCAACCAAACCGCCGGTGTAAGTAGTCGAGAAGCCGCTACCGAAATACAGCTAAGTGTTATAACTGTTGCCGAATCTATTATAGCACAAACCATTGACTCAGGTATAGAGGAAAATAAACCATATAAAGAAATTTATCAGGACTGTAAGAAGAAATTAGCAGTATTACAGGGGGTAGGGGAATGACAGAAGAGAAAACTTTAGAAGAGTTCTTACATGATCTACTGGAGAAAGAAAAGGAGCGGCATGAGCAGCTCTTGAAAGAACATGAGGAACTTATGAGAATGATTGACGAAGCAAGAAAGGGGATGCATAAGAATGACTAAGCAGTTATATACAGCTAAAGAGGTAGCGGAACTATGCGGAATCTCTGAAAGTTCAGCATATAAAATTATTGCAAGGCTTAATAAGGAGCTGAAAGATAAGGGCTATCTAACTTTTAGCGGCAAGGTGAGCCGGGCTTACTTTAGTGAACGTATGTATGGCGGTATTGCTGGAGACAATATGCCAGAACAGGCAGAAAGCCGGTAAGAATGGCATGGGGAAGTATCCCACTACAGGTTGCGGAGCAGAGAGCGGCAGAGATTGCCGAACTACTGAGAAGTAACCCGGATTTCGGGGAATGTTTCAATGAGAGATACAAAGGAACGTACCGTACAAAAGACAGTACAAAGGAAGTACAAAAGACGTACAAAAGAAGTACAGTAACACAAGAAAGTATATTACAGGCAATCAACCCCCAAATGCATCTTACAAGGGATTTCTTTAAGCTGATATACAGTTTTGAATTGAGAAATCCGGGTTTTGCCAAGAAAGCTTTATTAAGGCTAGAAGGGCAAGGATGTAGCAGGGCAAGAGATTATTATAAAACTGTTGTAGAATCTTGCGAGAAAAGAGAGAAAGTAGCGATGCAAGAAGCAGGGAAATACCTGCAGAAAAACACACAGAAAGGCGATGATAAGAAGTGGAGCATCAAGGACATGAGCAACAGCAGGCTGTTGACGTTTGCAAAGAATTTGTAAGAAGGGGCTTAATAACTATAACTAAAGATGGCGGTATTATCCCAGCTATCCCTAATGATATTGATTATACACTACAAAGTGCCGCTACCACAGAAGAAAAGGAGGCGGAATGGGTTGTTCCTGGATACATTCCTCGTGGCTGCATAACAGTAATAGCAGGTGAGGGTGGAGTAGGCAAAACCTCATTATGGTGTTCGTTGGTAAGTTCTATCACTACGGGAAAGCATTCTTTTTTACTTGGGAATGCAGTCCCAAAAGAGTTTACAGGCCAACCAGAGAGCGTATTAGCTCTTACCTCAGAGGATTCTTGGTCCCATACCTTGGTTAGAAGATTAAGAAATAATGGAGCTGACTTAACTAAAGTGAATTACATAGACCCCGGAAACCCACGTTTTGTAGAGATTGACTTCACAAGTGCTTATTTGAAGGGGCTTGTGGATGCCAATAGACCGAACGTGATCATCTTTGACCCAGTACAGGCCTTTGTTCCGCTTAACATGAAAATGAGTGATAGGAACGCTATGAGAAAGTGTTTCTCGGCATTAATGGCATTTGGTGAGGAATACGGCACAACCTGCATTGTTATTGTTCATGCAAACAAACAGTCAGGAGTATGGGGACGCAAACGTATTGCAGACAGTGCCGACATATGGGACGCTTCCAGAAGTATCCTCATGACAGGAATAACGCCAGACGGGCACACAAGATATGTTTCCCAAGAGAAATCAAATTATGGACCGCTCCAAGAGACTGTATTATTTGACTTGAAGAATACCGTTCCAGTATTTAAGGGATTCACTGAAAAGAAAGACAGAGATTTTGTTTTGGCAGAGTCAAAGGAGCGGGCGATTCGTCCAGCAATGGAAACAGCCAAGGAGTTCATCATTGGAACACTGGAAGAACATAAGCAGATGGAAGTTAAGGAGCTTGAGGAGTTGGCTCAGACGGTGGGTATTAGTAAGAATGCCTTGAAGAATGCCAAGGCAGAGCTGAATAAGGAGGGTAAGATTCATTCATGGCAGACAGGCTATAAAGAAAATAGAGTATTCTTAATTTCTCTTGTATCAGAGTAGTTAAAATATATATTTATAATATTCATCAGTGGTTGACTCCCCTATGCAATTTCTAGAAACCCAACGAGTGATTAAAAGAGCCTTTATTTATGCGGGTTTTATCACTGGGGGATAACCCCCGAGTGACGACTAGTGAATTTATCACTGGCGGGGTATCCCCGAGTGACGGAAACCGCATGGTTGAGCCATATATTGAACACTGGTTGATTATTTCACTATGCATAGGGAGAACCAGACAGTGATAGGGGCTTTATGATGTTCCTTAAAGAATATTTCCCTATGCAATTTTCAGAAAACCCCCTAGTAAGTAAAATATGGCTTATTTAAAGGCTCTAGTTTACTAGAGGGTGCCCCCCCTAGTAAGGGGAGGTATCAACGAGTAAGGAGGATGAAATTTTCCTTTACTGGAGGGGTATCCCCCAGTAAGTTAGAGGGCTTATTTAAGCCATATTTCGCTTACTGGTTGGCTTTTTCACTATGCATAGGGAGAACCAGACAGTAAGAAGGCAGGAAATAACATAGTTATTCTACAAAATAACAACTTTGAAAGAAGGTGATTTCATGGAGAAGAAAGGTAGTAAGATAATACAACTTATGAAGGTTTCTACAAAGATGACTGCAATATATGGCAGTAAGAGGCCAGAAAGTAATGAGTGGGATTTTAATGGTGATGTGATTCAATGTCTTGCTTTGTGTGAGGATGGAGATGTTGTTCCGGTGGCTGTTCGTAGTACTGGCTGCGTAGTAGTGGAGAATGAGCCTGACTTTATCGGAATCCTCCCGTATGATTTGTCGCATTGTCCATATCCGACAATGGCAAAAAAGGAAATTATAAGATATTTCAAACTGGAGGAAAAAGAACATGACGGACAGAGCTAGAGAGATAAGTGCCACAACTTGGCAATGGTATAAAAAGTATAGAGACCAGGAGCGTACAGAAGCGGTGTGGCAGGAAGCCCTGCAGGAGATTCAAGAACTTCAGGAAAGGTATAGAGGAACAGCGGACTACTCTTTTGCGGTAGATATGTTCTTGATTTTTGTTGATCGATTAGAGCAGATGGATGCTGACAAAAGATGACATTGAAATTTCCGTAATAAGTTATACGCAAACTGATAAATAACCAGACAATAAAAAATCCCACTCCGGGGTTGACCGCTCCAAAGTGGGACAAGAACATGGTAACCATGCCCAAAAACAAACAAACACATTTTAGCATGGTTTCCAGAAAAGAAAAAGAGGTAATCATGAAAAAGTTAATTTTAAATATAACAAAGAACTTGATTTTAATACTTACAGTGGTGTTCCTTCTCTGGATCCTGATAAGCTGGTTCGATATTGTGGCACATAATGACCCATGGAGAGGTTCGCATGAGTATATGCCAGGTAATGCCTTTTCGGTGTTAGTGCATGAGTATGATTAATTTAATACATGGACTATACAGCATATACAGACCACCATAAATCCATTTTAAAGTTGCTTAGGATAATGGTGCCTCTAAACAGTTAAAATGGATTTACGGGGTAAATTAACCCATCAAATACAATGAAATTAGACAAAGAAAGGACAAGAACAATGTCAGAAATAAAAGCAATCATACAATCGGCAATAAAGGCTAGGAATGATGTCAGAAGTAGAAGAGTCAGTGTATTAAAACTTTTACAGTCAAATAACATGGAGAGTTATTTCCATGTGTGCTGTTCTCGTATTATTAACGGGGCGGACTTTGCAGATTTGGCAGCGGAAGGGATAGAAGTCGTTATGCCGGCCGGTTTAGATCAGTACGATATTGATTTAACTTCGGACGGAATGGGAAAGAGCAGAGATATATTGTTAGGGTATATTCCGGGAGAGAAACTTGCAGATACGTTTGTGATGCTCTGCCAGGAAGAAGCGGTCACGAATGAAATTAATGCTATGGCTAAGGAGTTGAGAAATATGAGCTTGATAGAACTTATCAATGGATTCCTTAAAATGTCTATTCGGGATAGAAAAAAGTATCAGAATGAGAATGGAAAAGAACTAAAACAGTGCTATATTTTAGAGTTTTTATGCCGCTCCTACCTCTGGAAGTGCAAAAAGAAAGTCTGTGAGGTATCGAGAGACGTATATCTTCGATTCAAACTAAGAAGAGTAATTAAAGAGTTGATGGCAGAAACAGAAGTATAGATATTTAAAGAAGTGGCATAGTACCGGACAACCTAGAATCCATTCTAAGCCCGTCAGAGTGGTTTGTTAATGGGATTTAGGCAGGTGAAAACCTTTAGAGGTATTATTTATCCTCTAAAGGGCGAAATGCCACAAAATGGGAGATTAAGAGGACATGGAAGAATGCAAGTTGACAAAGCGGCCATGTAGAGCAGCTATAAAAGAATCCGTTGATAAATGCAAGAACCCTATAATTTTGAGAAATATGTACCAGATTGTGGAACTGCTTAGAAAAATGGTAGACGATGTAGAATACAAAGAATTATCAGAAGCAGACCACAGAAGAGCGATAATCATTCGTGATGTGTTATGCCTGGAAGATAGAGAAGTAAAAGGGGTACAATGTTGGATTGATGGAGTACAGGAAGCAAAAAGAGAGCAGAAAGGAAAGAAAAAACATGGTCGCAGAGTTAAGTAGAGAGATAGAAACAGGGCAGAGCCTGATTACAGATAGCACAGATATGACTATGAGTGAATTTGTTGAGCTGGCAAAGGGAAAGACACAATTCAATACGGCTTACGATGCGTATTTGCTTGGATTTTCAAGAGGACACGAAGCAACATTACATAAGTTTGCTCAGTGTCAGAATGAAAATGCAGATAGCGAGGATATTAATTACAGAGCTGCAACAATGGACCTTTTAGGGAAAATGAAGCAGGAAAGCAATGCAAAGAGAGTATATAGGCTTACAGAACGGCTTTATATAGACGAAAAATTATAGAATTATAGACACACTGCATAAAACTATATTTATGTTACATAAAAAGGTATTTTCGTAGCAGAAATAAGTAACCTATCAACCTTTAAATACTGACAATAGAAAGACATGGAAAAGTCAAAAGTGACCGCTTCATGTCTTTTCTATTTGTTGGGGGAAAATAGGGTAAAAGTGGGGTATGATTGCAATGTACTTCTAAAATAAAAACCCCCTGCCGGAGTTAAGGATTGCAAGCGGCAAGGGTGGAAAATAGATATAATTTAGCCTGTGATTAGAATATCACAGTATACCAGAAAAGAAAAGTAAAAATTCGGATGTGCATAGTATGCACTTCTGAACAGCTTTTGGATGACTGCAAAGTACCAGAAGAACGAAAGAGGGTTGCTTTTACGAAGATGGTGTGTCTGATCAGCGGCAATAGCCCGGCCATGCAATCATTTTCTTTAGACGTTTGCGTATAACTTACTACGCAATACTTAAAGAGATTGTTCTAGTATTTGGAGCGGTACGGAGTACTCCAAAAAAAAATACGGAGTACTCCAAACGAAAAGAAAGTGAACGTTCGGATAAAAATAGCGAACGTTCGAATAGAATTAAAGATTTGCAACGTTGCGAAAGAGATATGCAGCGTTGCAAAAAGGTATGCACACAAAAAGAAAAAAGTGTGCGCAAAAAAAAATGGCTATAGATCCACTAGATAAGCCGCTGCCATGCTTGAAAATATGGAGTACAGACCCTAGTAAAACCTAGTATAAAAAACATTTTCAGATGTTAGGAAATGTTAGGATGAATTTAGAAAATTGTACCTTCTGAATGCTGAGAAATGACAAGGTAAAAAGTGTTTTCGGATGTTAGGAAATGTTAGGATAAACTAGGAATTTGCACCCGTTAAGATGCTAAGAAATGACAAGGTAAAAAAGTGTTTGAGAACGCTAGAAAAAACTAGAAAGTTCACACTCTGGATGTTAAGAAATGTCAAGGTTTAGGCAAAAAGTAAAACAATTTTCCAAAACGAATACCGATAAGAACAATACACTTCCGAAACAAAAACGAATGAATAGTAACATTTCCGAAACGACGAATAGCAGCGAAACATTTCCAAAACAAAAACGAATAACCGCATAATTTCCGAAACGAATAAAAAATAACGTTCGGATTTATAAAAAAATCAAAGAAAGTAACAAAGTGATCTATTGCTCAAGACGAGGAGTGATTTGAGATGTTTTGGAAAACTCCAGACTCGGAGATGTTAGGAAATGTTATGGTTCAACAGGCTATTTCAAAAAATGGCAGGAGTACCCGACAAAACCCAACATTAAAAACATTCAAACGGAACTACTAGGGAAAACTTGTGTTCAGAAGTGCATACTATGCACTTCCAAGAAAGAGTTATGAGAGTGACTCTTTTTTATTTGTCAGGTGTCCTTATTCCGGACATCTGAAAGAATTAGAAAGGTACGCAAATTTGAGCGGCTTCCACAAAAAAATGGAGCCAGAACAAGGAATGAAATCCAACGGTCATTTTACCAAGTGTCCGGAATAAGGACATTAGGCAGGCCAAAACTTCATTTTTGATTCAGTTATCGGCAATACCGACACCAGAAAGAATTAGATTGAAAAAGAAATGCCACAATGATATAATTTAAATGTTCAGAAAAAATTATATAACCAGCTGATTGTAACATCACTTTCAGCAAATAGCTAAGTATATTATATGCTTGGCTATTTTTTATGTAAAGAATCGGGGCAGATGTCAATAATACTGACATCCGAAAGTTGAAATAGGTGCAGAAATTCCTACGGCTTATAATTGGATTCGGATGTGACAATTAGTCACTTCTGAAATAAGTCTAAAATCGTTATTGCCGACTTTAGAAAACACTCTATACTTACAATCAAAATATAATTCCCAAAATACCGCTCCAAAATGTCATAAATACTTTGATTTTATCAATATTATTATCAATACTTGTAAGTTTTGATAAAGGTTGTTGAATGACGATTTTTCGTGCTATAATCATTATCAAAACTTATTATCAAAAGTGAATGGGGTTTTGATAATGATAAAGGTACTTTTGACAAAGAACTGGTAGCAGGCATAGCAACAATATGAAATTATAACTATTCACTCCTATTTTTCTCATTCGTACCTGCTTTTTACAATAGATATTTTGTTTAAATGGGATAAAAACATTAGAATACTTTAGATTACAGGTAGTTTGTGGACACGATAACGCGCGAATAGCCGGGAGCAAAATTGCTCCGGGGTAGATCATAGATTCCTAAAGTCTGGTATACCGACAATGAAACGCAGCATAACACAAAAAAACAGCCGAAGCCATAACTGGATTGGGCGAACTGATAGAGATTTTCTTGCTTTAGGGGGTGAAACCATGACAAATGAGCAGATAGTTATCCGAATAAAGGCAGGCATTGACGTAGCAGAGAATATGTTAACTCTCTGGGAAGAAAATCAGGCATTAATAAAAATGATTGTGAAGCAATATGATAAGGGCGAAACAGAAGATTTAATGCAAGAGGCCTATATAGGCTTATGTAATGCCGTAGATGGGTATAAGCCAGAAATGGGTGTTAAGTTCATGTCTTATGCTCCATACAGGATAAAAACAAGGATACGTCGCTACCTCTTTGCGAATAATCCCTTTGGTGTGCCGGAATATATGCAGGAGCTTATTAAGAAAGACAGAAGAATGACCGCTGCCTTTTCACAGCAATTAGGACGGAATCCCACTGATCGGGAGCGGATGAAGAACTTACACCTTACCAGAAAGCAACTTGAATCCCTGGATAAAGCGAAAGATATGAGGCTTGGCAGCATGGACACTCCAACGGGGGAGGACGAGAATGGCACTCTATACGATATTACGGAAGGATGCGCTGGTATAGAAGATGCTGCTATTGATGATATGGTTCTGAATGATTTAAATGCTACCCTGTGGGGAATGGTGGACAGCCTGCCAAAGCAGGAAGCGGCGGCAATTCGTGGAAGATTCCAGAAGAATCTGACTTATCAACAATGTGGGGATATGATAGGGATTACCAGAGACAGGGCCAGAAGCGTAGAAGCGAAAGGACTGAGGGCACTTAGACACCCGAAGAACTCTAATAAGCTTAAGCCGTTCTTAGATGGCTATGAGGGCATCAGAGCGGAGGGCATCAAAGGAACAGGAGTAGGACGTTTTGAGAATACATGGACAAGTGCTACAGAGCGTGTAGCTTTAGGTATTGGAAGTTCATTCCGGGAATAGTCTAAAGCGCATAGTATACCCTTTTCAGAAGTGGCTATTATCACAGGTGAAAAAGTACTAAAAAGGTACTAAAAAAATGTACAGACAATAAAAACGGCTTATTTTTTGCAAAAATCGAAGAATATATACACGAAAAATAGCCATTTTAATAAGGAAGAAACACGAGTACGGCTTCCTGTTATCCGCATGACAAAAGCCTAATAACTACTGATATATCGGTTATTAGGCTTTTCTAATATTTTTTATTATAGTCTTGCAGCTCCCAGAACACAAATATAGAGTATGTGCTCTCTTTGAGAGTATCTGTTTTGCCTGCGGCAAATTCTTATTTATCTAAGCAAAATGCCAAAATAAATGTTACAAAAAGGTTTCTAAAGTGTTAAATTTTACTATAGAAAAATTTGAAATCAGGTGCTATAATCAGATGCAAATATTTGATACAAAGAGGTATTAAGATGAGTGAAGCAGTGAAAAAAAGCACAAAGCGCATTTATAAGTGGGATAATCTGAAGTGTTTTTTAATTGTTATGGTTGTTATTGGACATTTTGTAAATCAATATGCCCCGATATCGAATACAATGAAGAGTCTTTCTCTTTTTATATATTCTTTCCATATGCCGCTTTTTATTTTTTTGTCTGGATTATTACAAAAAAGATGGTCACAGCGATGTAAGTTTCAATGGGACAAACCGTTATATTATATTATGATAGGATATGCACTGAAGGTTTGTATTTATGGAATTAAAATTTTGTTCCATCAGAAAGCAGTTTTTCAGTGGTTTGAAGATACGGGGATTCCGTGGTATATGTTTGCGATGGCTGCATTTATGGTTATTGCGTATCTGATTAAAGAACTTCCGTTATGGTTTGTGTTGCCGATAAGTATTTTGGCAGCATGCCTTGCCGGATATGATGAAAATATAGGAAGTTTCCTGTATCTTTCAAGAATTATTGTATTTTTCCCATTCTATTATACAGGATATTGTCTGGATATAAAGAAGCTGCAGGAAGTGTTAAACAAAACCTGGATAAAGTGTCTGTCAGCAATTTTTCTTACAGATATGATTTTATATACATTAGCAAAGATTGAAGATAACTATTCGTATATTCGGCTTTTTACGGGAAGAAATGCTTACTCGCTTATTAATGTAGAAAGTTGTGGAGCAGTACATAGGCTTATGTTTTATGTAATTGCATTTTTGATGGGAATTGCAATTATAAGTCTGATACCGAACTGTAAAGTGCCAGTAGTAGGGAAAGTTGGAGCAAGAACACTGCAAATATATTTCTGGCATCGCCTGATTTTATATGTGCTTACTTTTTCAGGCATAACAGGGAACCTGATAAAAAATGTTCCATCGGGGTGGGTATGGATTTATCTTGCGATGGCAATCATTCTTCCGTTTGTGTTGTCGGCAGAAGTTTTTTCTGCACCGCTTACCCTGCTTAAAAATGGGGAAAATATTATTCTCGCTGGAATAGAAAAATTAAGTATAAACTTTTATAAGTGGAAGGAGAGCACCCTTACGGTGCTCCCTGTATTAGAATTTATTACGATTGTCCTAATACTCATCTATTATGGTGAGGATGTCGGCATCCTGTAATACTTTTAGAAGTTGTTGGCAAAAAGATCTGCCAAGCTGGCTTTGCATCATATTATAATGAAGAAACTTCATCTGTAAAATGTCTGGCTGCTCTGTTAAAAAATCATATAGGGCATCCAGATTATTTCCAAAATATTCAGGAACATTGAGTTCCTCTTTTATGTTCTGATAAAAATCTTCTTTCTTTTTCATGGCTAAACCATCAATTGTAATTATCATTGTACATCATCTCCATAAAGTAAAGTGAAAGATTTATAGTGGTTGTCTGTGTAGTAAATCTGCCCGTCATCAGAGTAAATGATTCGTTTGGCACCACGGCTTTTGGCGTTGAGCGTATCAATATCACATTCGTGGTAAGTTCTGCCGGAAACAACAGGGAGAACTTTTTCGTAGTTGCCAAAATAATCTCCGCCAATACATTTGCCTGGGGCGTAAGGTTCTAAACTGCCTCCGGACCATCCAAGTTTCTTGGCTTCCTTTTTTGTAATAAAATTATTTGGAAGCTGTCCGTATTCGATGAGATAATTCATGACATCTTCTTTGGAAGTGTAGCTGCCATCTTTATCAAGATAACCGTCAGTCTCGTCAATCTGTTTTTTATCGGTCGTAGATGTATTTCCACTTTCTATGTTACTCGTCTTATTCTGTTCAGTGGCAGAATCGGAGGTGGAGTCCGTAGTTTCTGAAAGGGTAGTGTAAGTACCTGTCTCGGTGTTACTTTCCGCGCTGAAAGAATAGTCACATCCGGAAATTGGAAGAATGACGAGTAGTAAAGTTGAAAGAACAGATAACAATCGCCATAATTTCTTTTTTAAGTTCATAAAATTCCTCCCGTGTTATTTTATGTACTCTCGGAGTCTTTCTTGCACTTGCTTTTGTGGCTGATTTT
>ENA-ORNG01001834-ORNG01001834.1-human-gut-metagenome-genome-assembly--contig:-NODE-1834-length-14177-cov-3.501062_pt1 | contig 14177 bp, 9 predicted proteins | sample MGYA00242113_ERZ509018 | MGnify/ENA primary metagenome ERZ509018 (study PRJEB26280, sample SAMEA2338711) | human gut metagenome | biome: human gut; feature: human-associated habitat; material: faeces... | reverse complement strand
CATTGCTGTTTATGGCAGATGTCATACATGGGTGCAGGACCATAGCTCCGATTCCTTTGGGACAGGCTTGTTCGTTTCATCCGGAACTGGTTAGAAAGATGGCGGGACATGCCGCAGCAGAGTCTGCTTCTGAGGGGATCAGGGCTACGTTTTCTCCAATGATTGATGTATCCAGAGACCCGAGGTGGGGGCGGATAATGGAGTCTTTCGGAGAGGATCCTTTTCTGAACGGAGTTATGGGAACCGCAATGCTTAGAGGATATCAGGGCGAAGAAGGAAAAGACCCGGCAGGGAACAAAAAAATACCGGAGTCCGGTATCGCAGGCTGTTTAAAGCATTTTGCAGGTTATGGTGCAGTGAGTGCGGGAAGAGAATACAATGATGTGGAAATATCACAGAGAACCTTCCGGGAACAGTATCTCAAACCATTCCGTATGGCAATGCATGCAGATCCGGCAATGGTGATGACAGCGTTTAATGCAGTTGACCGCAGACCGGTCAGTGGAAACAAGGAACTGCTTGAAGGCACTCTCAGGGAAGAAATGGGTTTCAGTGGCACTGTGATTTCAGATTGGGGATCCATAGGGCAGTTGGAGGAACAGAATGTAGTGTCAAGCCAGAAAGAGGCCGCAGAGGCCGCAGTCCGTGCGGGAGTTGACATTGACATGATGAGTCCGGCATATATGTTCCATCTGGAAGAACTGGTTAAAGAAGGGAGTATTCCAACTTCGTTGATAGACAAAAGTGCATGGAATGTGCTGGTGATGAAGAATCGGCTTGGCTTGTTTGAAAATCCATTTGCAGGAATGCAGGGAGAAGAACCGTTGTCTGCTGAGGCAAAGAAAACCGCGCTTGCGCTGGCATGTGAGAGTTCGGTTCTTCTGAAAAATGATGATATGCTTCCTCTGAAACCGGAGAGGAAGGTATTTTGGGGCGGACCTTATGTGGAGTCAAGGGAATTGCTGAGCAGATGGGCAATTTTCGGCCGTTATGATGATGTGGAAACGATCAGAGAAGTCCTGAAAGCCCGGAAGATGCCGGTTCGTTTTCTGCCAGAATGTGAGATTCTGACAGAAGAGGAAAGGAGGCTGTGGCAGGCTGAAAACTGTAGAATTCAGGACAGCGGAGAACAGGATAAAGAGATACCTGAAATATGCGTGAATAGTGGAAAACAATATGCCACACTGGATGAAATTGAACCGGAGGATACCGTGGTACTTGTACTTGGAGAACATGAGGCACAGTCAGGTGAAGCCGCGAGCAGGGCATTTCTTGATCTGCCGGAAGGGCAGCAGAAGTTTTTTGATGCAGTAGCTGACCGTACCTCCCATATTGTGACGGTCATTCTATCTGGCAGGCCGTTGGATATACGGAAAATAGCGGAGAAATCCCAGGCTGTCCTTTTTGTCTGGAGACCGGGAACAATGGGAGCTGAGGCTGTTGTTCGCTTGGTGTATGGAGAAGAGACCCCATCAGGGAAACTGTCTGTGAGCATACCATGGTGTGTGGGACAGGTGCCTGTCAGTTACTGGGATGTAAAGACCGGACACCGGATGGTAGAAACGAATCCGGAGAATCGCTTTACGAGCCGGTATATGGATATTCCGAATGAACCGCTTTATCCATTTGGATTCGGTCTCTCTTACACAGAGTTCACCATTACGCCCCCCATATTTGAGAAACAGGAAAGAGAGGATAAGATTGACATATCCTGCAAGGTGAAGAATGTGGGAGAAGTGCCTGGGGCAGAAGTCGTGCAGTGTTATGTGGAGACACTTTGTGCTCCTGTTGTGCGACCGGATAGAGAACTTATCCGGTTTCGGAAAATTTTTCTGTTGCCGGGTGAAGAGCAGGAAGTAAAATTTACGGTTAATCGGAAGGAACTAGCTTTTTATGGAGAGAATATGGAACTCATAGATGGAGATGTCCAGTTTCGTTTTATTGTTGGAAACAGTAGTAGGTCAGAAGCGGGGAGTATCCTTTATGCCTTTTGAGTTGACATTTGATGAATGATTCTCCGGGCATTTTGAGAATCTCAAATGTCAGGAAGAACATAATTTAAAGCAGGGGACATTGTGATGGAAAGAATCACAATGTCCCCTAAAATTTTTTCGGGATATACAAATCCCTACCCCAAAAATATGAAGAAAGTATTATGGACAGAAAACATCAATGGACAGGAATCATTTGTAAAATCATGGATAGAATATCGGAAGAAATATAAGTGCAAAGACAGAATGTTTGTGGTATGCTAAAGACAGGAATCTGGTCGTAACGGTTTGTTGGTAAAATGGTGGATGGTTACGAATGACATTACGGAGGTGTCAGGCATGGGAAGTTATCTGAATCCGGGCTGCAAAGGCTTTGAGGAGAGCTTAAATTCCGCAATTTATGTAGATAAAACTGGGTTAATCGAAAAAGTTAATGCGGTTGTTGACACACGGCAGAAATATATTTGTGTCAGCCGTCCGCGGCGATTTGGAAAATCTATGGCGACGGATATGCTGGCAGCATATTACGATCAGAGCGTCGATACGGCGCGGTTGTTTGATACTCTGCAGATTGCAAAGGCAGAGACTTATCAGAAATACCGGAATCAATATGATGTGCTGAAAGTGAATATGCAGGAATTTTTAAGCATGACGCACAGTATGGATGAAATGCTTGCGGTTTTTCAAAAACGCATGATTGCAGATCTGAAAAGAGGATATCCTGATTATGTCATGGATGGAGAAGACAGTCTGGTGTTTGCGATGAAAGACGTATATGCACATACGAAGTGCCCGTTTATCATACTGATCGACGAATGGGACTGTCTGTTCCGCGAGTACAAGCAGGATAAAGAGGCGCAAAAAAAATATCTGGATTTCCTGCGGGTATGGATGAAAGATCAGGAATATGTGGCACTTGCCTACATGACCGGAATTTTACCGATAAAAAAATACGGTTCGCATTCGGCACTCAACATGTTTACGGAATATTCCATGACCAATCCACGCGAGATGGCGGAGTTTTTCGGTTTTACCGAAGAGGAAGTGCACGCATTGTGCGCAACATACAAGCGCAATTTTGAAGAAGCGCAGGCGTGGTATGATGGCTATGAACTTGTCGCAATGGACGGAGAAAACCCCAAAATCTATTCCATGTACAGCCCGAAATCAGTGGTCGATGCAATGTTAAGCGGTCTGTATGATAATTACTGGAATCAGACCGAAACATATGAGGCATTAAAAATTTATATCCAGATGAATTTTGACGGGTTAAAAGATGCCATTGTGCGGATGCTTGCCGGGGATCGTGTGGAAATCAATACAGGGACATTTTCCAATGATATGACAACATTCCAGAACCGGGATGATGTTCTGACACTGCTAGTTCATCTGGGTTATCTGAGTTATCACTGGATGGACAAAACGGTGTCGATTCCAAACAAAGAAGTGTCACAGGAATATGTAAATGCAATCAGTACCATGGACTGGCATGAGGTGATTGATTCTGTCGAAGCGTCGAAAAAGCTGCTGGAATCAACTACAACAGAGAGACAAAAACGCATACGTGTGTGATTGAGCAATTAACAAAAGAAGACTGACAGGAGGAAACCAAAATGAGCAACGTATTAGAAGAAATGAAAACCAGAAGAAGTATCCGTAAATTTAAACCGGATGCCATCCCACAGGAAATTTTAGACCAGATCATTGAAGCGGGAACCTATGCGGCAAACGGCAGAGGCGCACAGAATGTCATCATCATTCAGGTGACGGACAAAGAGAACCGCGATGAAATCGCAAAGAAAAATGCAGAAATCATGGGAAGTGAGGGTGATCCGTTTTACGGCGCACCGGCAATACTCATCGTTTTAGGAAAAAAAGACTGGCCGACACATGTTTATGATGGAAGTCTTGTGATGGGAAACCTCATGCTTGCAGCCCATGATCTGGGAATCGGCAGCTGCTGGATTCACCGCGCGAAAGAGGAATTTGAAAGCAGCTGGGGCAGGGAACTGCTTGCATCCCTTGGGATTGAGGATGAATATGAGGGAATCGGACACTGCGCGCTCGGCTATGTGGACGGGGATTATCCGGATGTTATTCCTAGAAAAGAAAACCGCGTCTTCTATTTGAAATAAAGATAAAAATTTGGGAAATAGGTGTTGTAACTGCACCTGTTTTCCAGCCACTTCCGAAAGTGGAAAATTTACAATTGTAAATATGAGTTGACGAGAACAGATAGATACGTTATTCTATATTTACAAAACTCACACCAATCAAATTCAGTCAAAAACAGGCTGGACAAATCGTTTAAAGCACAAGAAGTTCAGGTGCTTACAATACCACGAGTTTTAACAATTAAATATGGGATGGCATTTGGGAAAATGGCTTGTTTCTGCGGATGAATGATTGCTTAATTAATAGTGTATGTTATACTATAAAAAAGACTTTCATAACAATATCGATGCTCCCAGTGTCTTCTCTATTCACAAAAGGAAGAAGGAGAAGAATGATATGGCAAATGCAAAAAAGTATGATGACTTAACGTTTACAGATGATTTTATGTTCTGTAAAGTAATGACAACGAACCCGGAACTCTGTCACGAGTTGTTAGAACTTATTCTTGGAAAGAAAGTAGGTGCTTTCACCCGACTTGATCAACAGAAACCAATAGAAATGACGGCTGATGGAAAGGGCATACGATTTGATGTGTACAGCGAGGATGATTCCGGGATTGTGTATGATTGTGAAATGCAGACGAGCAAAAAAGATAATCTTCCGAAGCGTACGAGATATTATCAGGGAATGATAGATTTAAATTTACTTGAAAGGGGTGCGGATTATAAAGAACTGAAAAAGAGCTATGTGATCTTTATTTGTCCATTTGATCAATTTCAGGAGGGGTTACACAAGTACACATTTGAAAATCAATGTAAAGAGATACCAGAACTTGTATTGGGAGATGAGTCAACGAAAATATTCTTGTGTGCCGGTGGGCATGCAGATGATGTATCGGATGAAATGAAGGACTTTTTAAACTGGCTTACGACAGGACAGACAGGCAATAGCCAATTCGTGAATAAGCTTGAAAATGCTGTTCTGAAGGCAAAAAAACATGAGGAATGGAAGGTGGAATACATGACGTTACTTATGAGAGACAATGAAATGATGGAAAAGGGCCGTAATGATATGCTTTTTTCATTGGTGCAGGACGGAACACTGTCTCTTGAGATTGCAGCAACAAAGGCAGAGATGCCGGTGGAGAAGTTCGCAAAAGCCATGAAAGAAGCAGGATATTTTATCAGGGAGCTTCCATGAGAGAAGATTATCATATTTATTATGAAAATGAAGAAGAACTGTCCGTCTGGCAACCGGAAATAAAAATGTAATGGCAAATAGAAAGAAAAGGAGACAAAAATATGCCTTGTACAACGATATTAGTAGGAAAAAATGCAACCTATGATGGTTCAACCATGATTGCGAGAAATGATGATGCGGGTGGAAATGATCACTTTACGCCAAAGAAAATGATCGTGGTGCAGCCAAAGGAGCAGCCACGTGTATACAAAGCGGTACTTTCTTCTGTAGAAATTCCGCTTCCAGAAAATCCACTTTGCTATACAGCTATGCCAAATGCGGTGGAAGGAAAGGGAGTCTGGGGCGCGTGTGGAGTCAATGAGGCGCGGACCGGAATGACGGCAACCGAGACGATCACATCCAATCCACGTGTACTCGGTGCAGATCCACTGGTGGAAAACGGCATTGGAGAGGAAGATATTGTATCGTTAGTACTTCCTTATATCCACAATGCAAGAGAGGGTGTTCAGCGATTGGGAGAACTTCTGGAAACCTATGGTACTTATGAAATGAATGGAATTGCCTTTTCCGATCAGAATGAAATCTGGTGGATGGAGACCATTGGCGGACATCACTGGATTGCACGCCGTGTGCCGGATGATGCGTATGTGGTTATGCCAAATCAGCTTGGAATTGATGCATTTGATCTGGATGATGCATTTACCATGCAGGAAAATCATATGTGTTCTGCAGATATGCGGGAGTTTATTTCGGATCATCACCTGAATCTTTCCATGGATGGCACTCTGAATCCGCGCGAAGCTTTTGGCAGCCATGACGATGCAGATCATGTGTACAATACACCGCGTGCGTGGTATATGCTGCGCTGCCTGAATCCACACACATACAACTGGGATGGACCGGATGCGGATTTTACACCGGAGTCCGATGATCTGCCATGGACACTGGTACCGGAGCGCAAGATTACGGTGGAAGATGTGAAATATGTGCTTTCTTCGCATTATCAGGGAACACCTTACGATCCATATGGAGCGTATGGAGATCCGGGGCAGCGCGGCATGTATCGTTCCATCGGTATCAACCGCAATGATTTTGTTGGTCTTGTGCATATCCGCCCGGAGCATGGAGAGGATGCCAATGTACTGGAATGGGTTGCGTATGGTTCTAATGCCTTTAATGCCATGGTGCCGTTTTATGCACAGGTGGAGAAAACTCCGGAATATGTGGCCAATACGACAGCAGAAGTTTCTACGGATAATTTTTACTGGGTAAGCCGGATGATTGGTGCGATGGCAGATGCCTCTTATAAGAAATCGGTGTTCCATGTCGAGCGGTATCAGGAGAAAGTGCTGTCTAAAGGACATGAGATTATCAATCATTATGATAAGCTGCTGGAAAAAGAAACCGACGCAGGAAAGCGCATGGCACTTAAGACAGAAGCAAACAATGCGGTGGCAGATATGGTAAAAAAAAAACCCCGCCGATACACTCGATAAAGTTCTGTTTGAACTGTGTGGACAGATGAAGAATGCATTTGCCCGTTCCGATGCTTAACGCATCAGTTTCCGCCGCAGAAGCAGATACGCCGTGATCATAACCGTACCGGTCAGTACCCAGGAGATCGGATAGATAATCATAACAACCCAGAATTCATGTACGGCACGGCAGACGGTGTTGATCCAGATGAGGCGCAGCACACAGGAGCCGACCACGGTGATCAGAGCCGGTGTCAGGGAATGGCCAAAGCCACGCATGGCACCGCCGCTGATCTCGTAAGTGGAGGTCAGAAGTTCCAGTGTGGTGACGATCAGAAGGCGCTGTACGGCAAAAGTCAGGACATTCGGATCGGTCGTGTACAGGCGAAGGAAAAAGTCCCGGCCAAGTACAAAAATACCGGATAACAGACCACAGAATATCACGGAAAAAATCATGCAGAGACGATATACTTTTTTGCACCGCTGAAAATCTCCGGCACCGTAATTCTGGCTCGTAAAAGTTACGGTAGTCTGGGCAAATGCGTTTACCATAAAATACGCAAAAAATTCAAAATTCAGTGCAGCTGCAGATCCTGCGATAGCGTTTGAACCAAAACTGTTAATCATGCTCTGGATGCAGACGTTGGCAAGGGAAAAGACCATGCCCTGCAGACCGGCAGGAACGCCAATGATCAGGATTTTTTTCAGTTCGCCCCAGTCAATGGACAAGCCAGAGAGGCTGACACGGATTGGTTCCTGTTCATGCAGTAAAATATAAAACAGAATACCGGAACTTACAATATTAGAAACAACGGTGGCAATTGCGACACCGGATACTCCCAGATGAAATACAATGACAAGAATCAGGTTCAGTCCGGTATTGATGATTCCGGCAGCAATCAGGGCATACAGTGGGCGGCGGCTGTCACCGATGCTGCGCAGGATTGAAGAACTGAAATCATAAAGCATGATAAATGGCATGCCGAGAAAATAGATCCGCAGATATAAAACTGCCAGATCGAGAACATCTTTTGGCGTTCCCATCAGTGTCAGTACCGGTCTGGCAATGAACTGCCCCAGTACAAGCACGAAAATGCCGCTGCATAAAGCGACAACGATGGCGGTGTGAATTGCCGCTTTTACATGTTCTTCGGTTTTCTGTCCGATGTAGCGGGAAATAATTACGTTGGAACCGAGCGAAATTCCGATGAACAGATTAATCATCAGTGCGATGAGCGAACTGTTGCTTCCCACGGCCGCCAATGCACGGCTGCTTGCAAAACGGCCGACCACTGCGGTATCCACAGAATTAAATAATTGCTGTAAGATGCTGCTGGCAGCCAGAGGCAGAGCAAAAATCAGTAATTTATTCCACAGTGTTCCGTGGGTCATATCAATTGTATTTTTCTGCTTTATTTTCATAGTTATAAAACCTTCTTTTTATCCTGTTTACTGGCAAACACGATTATAATCCCGGGCAAAAACAAAAGTCAATAGCCAGGCAGACGGGTTTTGACCTTTTGCATAATTGGGTATATAATCAACAAGGAGACAGGGAGAGGTATATCAAAATAAAGGTAGGGTATGAAAAAGAAAAGAAGAACGAAGAAGGTAGCGTTTTCCATTCGGAGCAAGCTGCTGTTATTGCTGTCTGTATCAATGCTGCCATTTCTGCTGATTGCAGTATATCTGTTAATTTCCATAGCTAATTACAACCAGACATATCATGAGATTGTGGATCATCTTACCCTTGCAAACACCTACAATATTCAATTCAAAGAACAGATGGATGAAAGTCTTTACAAAGTCGTTGTGGGATATGTTTCGATGGACAATATTGCAAATGATGAGACGCTTAAAGACCCGTATGTGCTTATCCGGAACCTGAAGAAGAGCTGTACCGGTTTGCGGGATGTGACGAGTGATTATGAAAGCCGTATGTGGCTGGATAGTCTGCTGCGCAATGTAGATACACTCAAAAACCGTGTGGATGATATTGCAGAAAATGTCAAAAAGGGTGATCGCTACGATGAGAACATCCGGCAGCTGGATGACAATATCTATATCCTGACAGAACTGATCCAGGAGGACATTCAGTACTATATTTATTATCAGACAAATTACATGGAGGCTGTGACAAACACCTTAAACCAGCAGATCCACACATTTGTTATTGTGTTTGCTGTAGTTCTTGCGGCACTGGGGATTGTTGTCGGAGGCGCAGGTTTTTTTGTTACGTCCGGAATATTACGCCCGCTGAGACAGCTTTACAATGCGACCGGAGAGATTTCGGAGGGAAATTTTGCTGTGCGGACACACGTAAAATCGCACGATGAAGTGGCGGTGCTTGCACACGGATTTAACGATATGGCGGAAAATATACAGATTCTGGTGAATAAGGTGCGTGAGGATGAACAGAAAATGCGGAAGGCAGATTTACGTCTGCTGCAGGAGCAGATTAATCCCCATTTTCTATACAACACACTGGATACGATTGTGTGGCTGATTGAGTGTAACGAGACAGAACAGGCAACGGAAATGGTTGTTACCCTGTCTGATTTTTTCAGACTTGTACTCAGTCATGGTCAGGAATTTATCAGTATCCGCATGGAGGAACAGCATGTCAGGAGTTATTTGCAGATTCAGGAGACCCGTTATCATGATATTATGGAATATCATATTTTAATAGATCCGGAACTCTATGGCTATCAGATTCCTAAAATGACATTGCAGCCAATCGTAGAAAATGCACTGTATCATGGGATCAAATGCAAGCGCTCCAAAGGACAGATCTGTATCCGTGGAGAAAAGAAACAGGATCTGCTGATACTGACGGTGACAGATGACGGCGTGGGGATGGAGGAAGCCGATCTGCAGGATTTGCAAAAAGAGATTGAAAAGCCATGCAAACAGACGGATCGTGGCTTTGGACTCGCAAACGTCAATGAACGCCTGCACATGTATTTTGGCGCGGAATATGGGGTAAAGATTGCATCCAGACCGGGGGAAGGGACGCAGGTGACGATCGTGATTCCGGCGGTGCACAACGTAACAGGGGAGGCGATAACATGAAAAAGAAAGGCAGATGGATACCGGTCATCGGGTGTTTGATGCTGGTGCTTTTTCTGGCAGGTTGTGGAAAAACGATAGATATTCAAAGTACGGCAGAGCAGGAGATTCCCAGTCAGAATCAAATTGTGGTAGGGGTGTCACAGCTTGGCAGCGAGTCTATGTGGCGTACCGCAAATTCGGCATCCATCCAACAGGCACTGTGCAAAGAAAACGGTTATTTTTTACTGTTTAACAATGCCAGGCAAAAACAGGAAAACCAGATTAAAGCAATTCGCAGTTATATTTCGCAGCGTGTGGATTATATTGTCTTTTCACCCATTGTGGAGGATGGCTGGGAAACCGTGCTGCAGGAAGCAAAAGAGGCTGATATTCCGGTGATTGTCATGGATCGGAATGTCAGCTGTGATCCATCGCTGTATACGGCGTGGGTCGGTTCCGATTTTACGGAAGAAGGAAGAAATGCCGCGCGCTGGCTGGAGGAAGACCTGAAGGGGAAGAAATTTGATCAAAAGGAAACGGTACATATCGTGGTACTGCGAGGGACTTCCAATGCATCTGCAACGTTAGGGCGCACAAAAGGGTTTGCAGAGATTGCAAAGACGCATCCGAACTGGGAAATTCTGGATTCCGATGATGCTGATTTTACCACGGCAAAAGGCAGAGAAGTGATGGAAAAATATCTGCAGAAATATAAAGATATTGATGTGGTTGTATCGCAGAATGATGATATGACGTTTGGTGCAATCGAGGCAATTCGTGCGGCCGGAAAGACGACCGGGACGGGAGGCGATATTACGCTGATTTCTTTTGACGGAACGAGGAGTGCACTTGAAAAAGTAAAGTCCGGCGTGATCAATGTGGATATTGAATGTAATCCGTTGCAGGGAACATACATACAGGAAATTATCAACCGGCTGGAAGACGGTGAGTCGGTAGATAAAATTAATTATGTAGAAGAAAAAGTGTATACACAAAAAAATGTGCTTTCTGTTTTGGGAGACAGAGTGTATTAAAGGGGATAAAACAAATGTTAAAAGTATTTTTGGTGGAAGATGAGACCGTTATCCGTGAGGGGCTGCGGGACCGGATTCCCTGGGAACAGTATGGGTATCGGTTTGTCGGGGAGGCAGCAGACGGTGAAGTTGCACTGCCGCTGATTCGAAAGACACGTCCGGATGTACTGATTACCGATATTAAGATGCCGTTTATGGACGGGCTGTCACTCAGCCGGATTGTGCGGGAGGAATTCCCGAAGACAAAGATACTCATTATCAGCGGTTATGATGATTTTGAATATGCGAGAGAAGCAATTTCCATTGGCGTGGATCAGTATATCCTGAAACCGGTTACGAGAATGAGTCTGCGCAAGGTGCTGCAGGAATTAAAAGAAAAAATCGAGGCAGAGCAGGAGCAGGAAGATTTTCAGAGCAAACTGGCAAACGAAATGCACGAATATGAGCAGTTTTCCATAAGGCATTTCTTTGAGCAGGTGTTAGAAGGCGAGCTTTGTGTAACAGAAATTTATGATGAAGCTGCCAAATGGTCGCTGGATCTGTCAGCATCGTGTTACAATCTGCTGTTTTTGTACGTGCAGCAGGAAAAAGAGAATGGTTCCGAGCGGGAGATGAATACTTTTGTGCACCTGCAGGAAGAAATTCTGCAGTATTTTCTGCGTTTTCCGCAATATATCCTGTTTCGCTGGAACGTCAACTGTTATGGGGTTTTAGTCAAATGCGATGCGGAGGAAATGGAAGATTATACACAGCGGGCGATTGCACAGATCCAGATGAACTGCGAGTCACAAAACGCCAATGCAGACTGGTATGTTGTTGTGGGAACGCCTGTGGAACGGCTGTCGATGCTGAAAGAGTGTTATGATCGTGTAAATCATTATGGTGCATATCGTTTTTTGTATCCGCAAATGCATGTACTTTCGGAAGAGACATTAAAAAGTTATCTGCCGGCGCAGGATGACACGCGGATTGCGGAAGTAGATGCGACAAAAATGTCACCGGAAATTATCTCGGAATTTCTGGCAAAAGGAAGCAGCAAAGAAGTATACAACTTTGTAGAGTCTTATCTGCAGAGCATATCCGAGGTAATACATTCCGTGATATTCCGTGACTATGTTGTGCTTAATATCCGGTTTACGGCGATTGCGTTTATGGAGCGAAACGGTGTGACAAAAGAAGAATTTCTGGCGCATATCGGCAAATACGGAACCAATGTGCATGTGCAGCAGGACGAGGTATTTGAATATTTCCTGAGTATTTTACAGACGGCAATCGATCTGCGTGATGAACAGAACACCAATCTGAGCAGTAAAACGTTAAAAAAAGCACTTGCTTATATTGATGAGCATTACACGAGTGAGAATTTATCGCTGGGTACCGTTGCGTGCGAGGTACAGGTGGGTGCTAATTATTTAAGTTCTGTCTTCAGTCAGAATATGCAGAAGACATTTACCGAATATATTTCGGAAAAACGTATGGAAAAGGCAAAAAAGCTACTGAAAAGTACGGAACTTCCGACATCGGAAATTGCCGCACAGGTGGGGTACAAAGATCCTCATTATTTCAGTTTTGTATTTAAAAAGACGCAGGGGTGCAGTCCGCGTGAATACCGCAGCGGTATTTAAAGCTTCCAGGGAATTTCTGTGGAAGAGACTAAAATCCCCTGCAGCTGGTGGAGGAGAACCCCGGCGGCGCGGCTGCCAGGCGCTTCGGCCGGGGTCAGGGAGAGAAACTCTGTGTGTCCAAAGTGGCACAGGTAGCTGTGGTCAAAGGAGGCAACCGTAATCTCCGGTGGCTGTGGCAGGTCTGAGACAGCACGGCAAAGTGCATAGGCAATGGTATCATTATAACAGACAATAGCGGTGCAGGAAGAAATGAGTTTCTGCATCGCTTTTTGTATGCCATAGTCCGGATCATCGGAAAAATACCAGCATATCAGGGAATCTTCCGGAAGTGCATCTGTGTCCCGCAGGGCATGCAGCATCCCCTGGCAGCGCAAAAGTCCGGAACGCATATCCGCAGGAAAGATCGCACCGATGCGGGTATGGCCGGTGGCGAGCAGATGCCGGGTGAGCAAAATGCCACCGCCAAAGTCATCCATGGTGACGCATGGGCAATTGGTCAGTTCCGGATAGGATTCCTGTAAAAAGAGAACAGGGCATTTTTTTTTCTGCAGTTTACGGTACAGATCCAGATTCGGGTTCGTGCGCGCGGTTTTTACACCTTCCACAAGCAGGGCGCGCGGCGGCTGGTGGAGAATCTTCTGTAAAAGAGTATGTTCTGTGGAAAAGGTGTTTTCCGTGATGTGTACAGTCGTGGAAAAGCCCTGTGCCGCAAGTGTTTTTTTGATGTCATGCAAAAGCATCGGATACAAATAAGCAGAGTCACTGGAGAGCAGAAGGTCGATCCGGTCCTCTCCGCGGCTGCGTCCCGTGATATAGGACCCGCTTCCCTGCCTTTTTTCGATTAATCCCTCCTGTTCCAGAACGGACAGTGCCTGCCGCACGGTCTGGCGGCTGACCTGAAACTGCTGGCACAGGAGCTGTTCGGTGGGCAGAAGCATACGCTTTTGGTAGACTCCGTCCAGAATATCGGTCCGGAGCGAGTCCGCCACCATCTGATATTTGGGTGCCATGGGACAAGTCCCTCCAGTCGTGGCTTTCAATTAAACCCAGCATAGCATATTTGCCTGCTCTTTTCAATACAATTTTCAGATTTGTCTGGAGAGAAATCTCCGGCCCCGGAGAGAGAGGCCCCTGGGCGCTGAGAGGATTACCCAGGAGGCCCTCACATTTTCTTCTAATTTTTTGTGCTCTTTGTCAAATGTGCCGGAGAATAATCCGTCGGAATTTCGAAGTTGTCCATTTTTACAAAGAGTTTTTAACAAACTATTAACTGAAATTGCAAGAAAAATGCGGGGAAAAAGTAAACAAAAATCTTATTTGTAATGAAAAAATAGAAAGAAAAAAGAGAATTTACAAAATTGTACTGGTTTTTGACGGCGGTTTTGACACGATTTGTATTGTTTGTTCGGATGAAAACACAAATTATACGAACAAATTATTGACAGCGGGGGGATTCCGGGAGTATACTTCGGTCAAGAAGTCCGGACAACCTGCAATACAACATGCGAGCGAATCCGGTTCGGGCTTAATCCTGGAAAATCGAAAAAGGAGCGATTCAGAATGAAAAAGAAAGTTCTTGCCCTGACCCTGGGCCTGACGATGGCTCTCTCCCTGGCTGCCTGCGGCGGCAACACCGGTTCTTCCACTTCCGGCTCCGGCGCCACCTCCGGCTCCGGCGCGGACGCC
>ENA-ORNG01001830-ORNG01001830.1-human-gut-metagenome-genome-assembly--contig:-NODE-1830-length-14202-cov-22.526543_pt1 | contig 14202 bp, 10 predicted proteins | sample MGYA00242113_ERZ509018 | MGnify/ENA primary metagenome ERZ509018 (study PRJEB26280, sample SAMEA2338711) | human gut metagenome | biome: human gut; feature: human-associated habitat; material: faeces... | reverse complement strand
CGATGTTTCGCAACCTCCCGCCTTCATTTAGTCATCCGGCCGCATCACCCTCCGCCGGCGCCGTATCGTCCCTCCCCGGCAAAAATGCCCCGCACAGGGCGGTATCCGGAGCAGGGAGATAGCTACCGCCCGGGCGGCATCGGGCTATCGGTTCTCGTCGTCGGCACGGATCGCCTTGCGGCGGATCTTACCGCTGATGGTCTTCGGCAGTTCGTCCACGAATTCGATGATGCGCGGATACTTGTAAGGCGCGGTGATCCGCTTCACATGATCCTGCAACTCCCGGATCAATTCCTCCCCGGCCCGCGGCCTGTATTTCTCCCCCAGAATGATCGTCGCCTTGACCACCTGCCCCCGGATCTCGTCGGGAACCCCAGTGATGGCACATTCGACGACGGCCGGATGGGTCATCAGGGCGCTCTCCACCTCGAAGGGGCCGATCCGGTAGCCCGAACTCTTGATTACGTCGTCGGCACGCCCCACAAACCAGAAATATCCGTCCTCGTCGCGCCATGCCACGTCGCCCGTATAGTACACGCCGTCGTGCCAGACCTCGTGCGTCATCCCGTCGTTCAGGTAATACTCCTTGAAAAGCCCCAGCGGCTTCCCCCGGTCGGTACGGATCACGATCTGCCCCTGTTCGCCGTCCTCGGCCGAACGGCCGTCGGGCGTCAGCAGGTCGATATCGTACTGGGGGTTGGGCACGCCCATACTGCCGGGCTTGGGCTCCATCCACGGAAAGGTGGCGAGGGTCAGCGTCGTTTCGGTCTGCCCGAAACCCTCCATCAGGCGGACGCCGGTCAGGCGTTTGAACGTGTCGTAAACGGCACCGTTGAGCGCCTCGCCCGCGGTCGTACAGTACTCCAGCGACGAAAGGTCGTATTTCGAAAGGTCTTCGCGAATCAGGAAACGGTAGATCGTAGGCGGCGCACACAGAGAGGTTATCCGGTACTGCCCGATCTTGCGCAGGATGTCGGCAGGCGTAAATTTCTCGTGGTCGTAAACGAAAATGTTGGCCCCGGCCAGCCATTGCCCGTACAACTTGCCCCAGGCGGCCTTCGCCCATCCGGTGTCGGCAATGGTGAGGTGCAGGCTGCCCTCGTGGAGGTTGTGCCAGAAGCACCCCGTGCTGATATGCCCCAGCGGATAGGTGAAATCGTGGGCGACCATCTTCGGTTCGCCCGTCGTGCCGGAGGTGAAATACATCAGCATGATGTCGTCGTTGGTGTTCACATGCTGCGGCCGCACGAAAGGCGCTGCATGGCGGATGCCCTCGTGGAAATCGAGGAACCCTTCGGGAACCTCGGGGCCGACGCTTATCAGCAGCTTCGTGGTAGGGCTTTCCGGCATGGCCGCGGCGATATGGCCGGTTATCACCGGCTCGCCCGCGGCGACGATCGCCTTGACACCCGCCATGTTGCACCTGTAAACGACATCCTTCCTGGTCAGCAGGTGGGTCGCCGGGATGGCCACGGCTCCCAGTTTGTGCAAGGCAAGGATCGAAAACCAAAATTCATAGCGGCGCTTGAGGATCAGCATCACCATGTCCCCCCGGCCGATGCCGAGGCTCTGGAAATAGGAGGCCGTGCGGTCGGTTTCACGCTTCATGTCGGCAAAGGTGAACTGGATCTCGCCGCCCCGGTCATCCGTCCACAGCAGCGCCTTCTTGTCGGGTTCCTCCGCCGCATAGGCATCCACCACGTCATAGGCGAAATTGAAATCCGCGGGGACGCGGATACGGAAATTCCTTATGTAGTCCTCCTGGGAGGTAAATACCGTCCGGGATAAAAATTTCTCCACCATACGCCTACATTATTATCGCCAGGAAACGCACCGGCTTGCCGTCGAGCGCCTTCATGCCGTGCGGCAGGCCGGAATCGAAATAAAGGCTGTCGCCCACGCCGAGCACCAGCTCCTTGCCGCTGACCGAGATCAGCAGGCGCCCTTCCAGCACGTAGTTCATCTCCTGCCCCGTGTGGCAGTTCAGGTGCATCGGGGCATCGGCGGCCGAAGGCTCCACCGTCACGATGAAGGGGTCGGCCCTGCGGTCGCGGAAACCCGAGGCCAGCGCCTCGTACTTATAGGCCGCACGCCGTTCGACCGATACACCCGTGCCGGCACGGGTGATGAAATAGGAGTTCATCTTGGGCTCCTCGCCGAACATCAGCACATCCAGGCTGATCCCGTAGCGGCGGGCTATGGTTTGCAGCACATTGACCGAAATATCGGCATCACCGCTCTCCATATCCCTGTACTCGTCGACCGACAGACGGCAACTGTCCGCCACTTCCTGCTCCGAAAGTTCGAGCACCTCGCGCAATCCGCGCAAACGGGTTGCGATCGATTTAATCGGATCACACATCATTCTATAATTTAAATTATCGGATAGGTTCGGCATTTGCGAAATTCCACCGCGTAAAGTTACGATCCGTAATCGAATCGCCCCACAGCCAGCTTCCCATGCCGGAAATTATCACCTAACAACCTGGGCGTAAAGATAGTAAATATTATTAAAAACTACAACCATCCCCCTTTTCTTTCATTGTCCGCCGGAAAAACGCCCCGTCCCGGCGAAATCCGCAGGCGGCGGTGATATAGCGCAGGCACGGCAGCACCAGAAGCACCAACGGCACCGGCGGCACGGGAAACACCGGCGGCACAACGGCTTACGGGGAATGCGGGCATCTTGCGGGAAGTCTGCGGGAATAATGCAGGAACCTTGCGGGGACTCTGCGGAGCGCCCTGACGGCATCGCAGCGGCAAAACAAAAGGAAGGCCGTACCTGCACAGTACGGCCCCCTTTTCCAAACCGGATCGCCTATCGCACGCTGAAGCGGTAGATACCCGACCCAACGCCGAATACGCGGTACCCGTCCTCCGTACCGAGGCTTTCGACATCCTTGCACTGCGCGACTTCGAGCCCGCTTTCGCAAACCCGGCTGCCGGCAGGGGCGGGGACGTATATCCGCGCCGTTGTGTTGGCCGGCACCTCGACCAACAGGTCGAAACCGCCCTGTTCGGTCGTCCACTCGCTGCGGATCAGTCCATAGGGCGAGCGGAACGAGGCCTCGGCGCTGCGCAGGTCTCCCACGATCTCGGGCCTGACGATGAATTTCTTATAGGCCTGCACCGAATCGTCGCGGCGGATGCCGCCCACATAGGTATAAAACCATTCGAGCAGGTGTCCCAGCATCAGATGGTTATGCGACTTGCGGGGCAGTGCCTGCCATGATTCGGGCAGCGCCGTGGCGCCTTGGGCGAGCATATAACCGTAGCCGTATACGTCGTATCGCGAGTTCATGTCGAAGATCACCTGCGAATTCCCGCTCTGCTCCAGCGCCCGCAGCACGTAGTTGTATCCCACGTCGCCCGCCGTCAGCGCATTGCCGCGGCTGCGGATGTCCTGCACCAGGTTCGCCAGCACGGCATCGCGGTTCTGCGGCTCGCAAATGCCTGAGTAGAGCGCCAGCGCATTGCCGGCCTGGCTGTTCTTGTCATAACTCCCGGTCTGGGGATGATAGTATTTTTCGTTGTAGGCCTTGCGGATATCCTGTGCCAGCTTCCCGTATTTCGCGGCATCCTCCTTGCGCCCCATCTTCTCGGCCGCCTTGCGGATCGTCTCGGCGTCCATATAATAGATCGGTGTCGCCGTTCCGGCCAGGGAGGTGAGCTGCGCTCGGCCGGGGTATTTGGGCCCCAGGTCGCACCAGTCGCCGAGCCCGTGGGAAAGGATATGCCCGTCGGCCTTCGTGCCGAGGTAATCCACATAGCGCTTCATCGCCTCGTAATGCCGTTCGACCAACCGGAAATCACCGTAGTACTCGTAGACCAGCCACGGCGCCAGCACGAACGCACTGCCCCACTCGGGCGAATCGCGGAATCCGTCGAGGAAAGTGACATATTCGGGGCAGATATCGGGAATAAGCCCCTCGGGAGTCTGCGCGAGCTCCATGTCGGTCAGCATCTTGTCGTAGAGGGTATACACGTCGAACTTCGATTGCAGCGACCCGAACATCAGGTGCAGCTGCTCGATCCACGGCAGCTTCTCGCGGTGGGGGCAGTCGGTGAAATAGCTCACCATATTGCCCTTGATACCCCACGCGATAAGCTCCTCGGTCTTGTTGAGCAGGTTGTTCGAACAGTGGAACGTCCCGGCCATCCGGGTGGCGTTGCGCGTATGCAGGCCGCGGAGGGTAACGATCTCGGGAAGCCCCTCGGGATTCTCCTCTCCGGCCGGGACGGCATTGCTCACCAACACGTAACGCTGTCCGAAATAGGTGAACTGGGGGCGCCACGTCTCCACCTCGTCGCCGCGCAGGGTGTAGGTCAACCTGTATTCACCGCGGTAGCCGCCGCATTCGGTAATCGAGTCGCACTCGAAATTGAACAGCTCGGTGGTGTTGAGCTGCACGCTCTGCCCGCGTTTGCCGCGGACTTCCAGCTGCACCGTCCCCGAGAAGTTCTGGCCCATGTCGTAGAGCCATTTGCCGTGGCGGGTCTTGCGGATCGAGACCACGGGGAACTCTTCCATCACCCGCACGGGTTCGGCGACGGGGGAAACCAACTTCCCGCGCTGGGTCGTCACCAGCGGCTCGGCCCAGGCCGAAGCGTCGTAGCCGGGCAGCATCCATCCTGTCCGCTCGCGTGTCGCATCGTAATCCTCGCCGCCGAAGATGCTGCTGTACGTCACGGGGCTTTCGGTCACACGCCAGGCGCGGTCGCTGACAATAGTCTCGTGCGTCCCGTCGGCATACTCGATCTCGGCCTTGAAGATCATCTTGGGATAACCGAAGCTGATGAGCGCCTTGAAATAGCGTTCGCGCGGCACATTGTAGAGGCCGTTGCCGAGCATCACACCGAACACGTTGCCTCCCGGCTGCAATTCTTCGCTGATGTCGAACGTCTGGTAGCACACCTGCCTGTCGTAGTCGCTCCACGCAGGGTCGAGGAAATTGTCGCCCACCTTCGCCCCGTTCAGAAACAACTCGAACTGTCCCAGGCCGCTGACATAGACCGTCGCCCGCTCGACGGGCTTGGTAACCTTCACTTCACGGCGGAACTGCGGCAGCCGGTTGAGCGCCGTTTTCCTGTCGCCGATCTTTATTTTGTTGAACTCCTGTCCGGGCACCACGCGCAGGCTGTCGGGCAGCTCCTCGAAGGCGATCCACCGGGCTCCGTCCCAATCGCTGCCGTCGAGCAGGCCGACCGCGAACGAGCGGATTTCGCTCCACGGCGAATAATTCCCCGCAGCATCGCTCACCCGCACGCGCCAGTAATAGCGCTGCCCCGGCTTCAGCGTCCGCCCGGCATAGCGCACATGCAGTGAGACATCGGATTTACGTTGTTCGTCCCACAACAGCTTCCGGCCCCTGGCCAGGTCGGCGGGGTCGGACGCCACCTGAATCTGATACCCGGCCTGCAGGAATCCGCGGCCGACGGAAAGCGTCTGCCAACTGAATTGCGGCGTCAGCGTATTGATCGCCAACGGGTTGTCCCGGTATTCACACCTCAGTTCCGCCACACGAAACTCATCTGCGGCAATGCCCCACAGGCAGCTTAGCAGCAATGGGAACAATAGTAATAGTTTTTTCATAATCATTAAGATTTGGTTTCGTTTCAGGTTGTTTTTAATTTCCTTTGAAGCCAAAAATAATGTTTTTATTTTACTTTTACACGCTCTTGCAAAAAATACGAATCCAAAAAGTCATTTTTCGAATATAAAAAATCATATTTCGAACTTTTCCGGCAAAGGTACTATCCCCGCACAGGCTGCCTACCTGCCGCCAAAGCCCGGCAAACAACCGAATATCAGGCAGGCAGCGCACAATACCCAAGCTACCGGACAGCCGGGCATGCAGCGTGCAAAAATGAAAAACCCGCCCTTCGGGCAGGCCGGAAATCGCACAAAATCATCTTACCCGGCTGTACTGGCCGACCGGACAGGCAACCGAACATAGGGAGTCCGGCGTTGGCCGTGCAAAAAACAATGAAAATATGCAGGATGCGGGTGTTGCGGCATCAAATTGAGGTTTTTGGACTGCGAATCGGGGGAGATTCGGCCGTTACGCCCCGCCCGGCAAAAAATTCTTACGGCTTTTTCAACCGCTCCCGCTCCGAATGTCCCGATTTTTTTCCTACCTTTGTCACAAACAAATCTATCAACACATTTTACATCGATACCATGGAATTCGAAGGAACCGTTTACAAAATAATGCCCGTGACGAAAGGCACCTCCGCACGCGGCGACTGGCAGCGCCAGGACGTAGTGTTCGAGATGAACGAAGGCTCGTTCGCACGCAAAATCTGCGTGACGTTCTTCAACAAGCCCGAAGACGTCGCCCGGCTGAAAGAGGGTGCCGCCTACACCGTCTCGGTCAACATCGAGTCGCGCGAATACAACGGCCGCTGGTACACCGACATCCGCGCATGGCGCATCCAACCCAAGCAGGCCGAATCCGCCGCCCCGATGCCCGACATGCCGCCCATTCCCGAAGAGCCCTCATACGCCTCTTCCCCGGCAGAAGTGGACGACCTGCCGTTCTAAAACGGGCAGACACCATACACAGCGGCGGCCGGAGCGATTTCCGGCCGCCGTTGCTTTATACGCATAAACATGGAAAAACCTACCGACACCGCCATACGCCCCCTGCACGAAACGGAACTGCCGGCAGCATCCGCCCTCGCTGGGCGCGTCTTCGCCGAGTTCGAAGCCCCGGAATACAGCCCCGAGGGCATCGGCACATTCCTCCGCTTTGTCGCACCGGAAGCCCTCGCGGCACAGCACCGCAACGGGTCGATGCAATCGTGGGGCGCTTTCCGGCGGGGAAGGCTCGTCGGGATCATCGCCCTGACGCGACGCAGCCACCTGTGCCTGCTTTTCGTGGAGAAAGCCTGCCATCGGCAGGGCATCGCCCGGACCCTGTTCTCAACACTGCGCGACCACTGCCGCACGGCACCGGACACGCCCCGGATCACGGTAAACTCCTCGCCCTATGCCGTCGGAGCCTACCGCAGGCTGGGATTCCGCGCGACCGGCGACGAACGCACCGTCGACGGCATCCGGTTCACACCGATGGAATACCTATTTATATAAAAAAGAAGCGGGCTCCGCTCGGAGCCCGCTTCCAAATATCTTCCGGAAATGCATCCCGCTTATTTTGCAGGTGCCGGTGCAGGAGCCGTCGCGGTCGAATCGGCCGGTGCGGGCTCCTCGTAAGGGATTACTTCGATCACTTCCACATCGAACTGGAGCGCCTCGTTGGGGCCGATGTCACGGCCTGCACCACGCGTACCGTAAGCCAGGTCGCTCGGAATCCAGAGCGTGATCTTACCGCCCTCGCCCACGAGCTGGAGACCTTCCGTCCAACCCTTGATGACACGGTTCAGCGGGAACTTGGCGGGTTCGTCAGCCTCCTTGGGAGCGCCCTTTTCATCGAACGAATCGGGGCTCTGCTTGCGCATCATCTCCTGCTGCTCTTTCGAGCGGTTCTTGAAGATCGAGGTGTCGAACACCTTGCCTTCACGCGTATATCCGGTATAGTGTACCCGAACCACATCGCGGGGATCCTTCGCCATCTTGGCAGCGTCGCCCTCCTTGGTAACCTTGTAGAGCAGGCCCGACTCGGTCTTCTTGACGCCCGACTTCTTCTCGGTCTTCTCCAGCCATGCCTTCGATGCGGCGGCATTCTCGGCAGGGCGCTTCACCATGAAATAATATTGCAGGTACTGGTTTACCTCGTCCTCGGTCATCTTGGCCTTGCCGTCACGTACGTCCTGCATGGCCTGACCGATCCAAACCAGCTGTATGGGCATACCGCTCTGGCTGATGTTGTAACCGATGTCGTTACCGAAAGCATACGAAATCTCGGCGCGCTCCTCCTCGTTCTCGAACATGGCAGGGTCGGCCGTGGGATATTCGACCTTCGTGCTGTCGCCTCCGGCCAGACGGATGCTGTCCTGCTCGGCACGTTTGGCGGCGATTGCCTGGGCGCGCTCGCCGCGCTTGGTCATGAAGTACTCGCGCAGCATTTCGAGCGATTTGTCGTGCTCCTGCGTAGCCTTACCCATCGCACTTTCCTTGATACCCTTGTCGATGGCCTTGAAATCGAAGGGGATGTCCCTCATTTCAAAATTTATACCGTTACCAATGTTCGCACCCAGCACATACGACAGCGAGTCGAATTCGGAAAGGCTGCCCATACGGACACCGCCGCCCTTGTCTCCGCAGGCGGTCAGGATTGCGGCACCCGCAAGCGCCGCGGCAAAAAGAATCTTTTTCATCGTTTTTTGAATATGTTTAGTCTAATCGTTTGAGCCTGTTCGGGGTTCACCCGCGCAAAGTTATAAAATAATTACGATATCGCCCCAAATTACCGGCGTAAATTATTGCGCCGCGACCAATTCGTATATTTGTCGAGATCGACAAGCTCGATTTCGTAATAAAGCGTGGCATTGGGCCGGATCCCGAGCTCTTTGTCCCCCGCAGAGCCATAGGCAACCGCAGAAGGCATCCATGCATTGATCTTCCCGCCCTTGCCGATCAGCTTCACGCTCTCCTTCATCCCTTTGTTCAGGCTGCCGAGCGACGTGCGCAGCGTGTCGCGGCGCTCGTAGGAGGAGTAGACGTCGGCCCCGTCGGCCGTGCGGATGATGTAGCGCAGCGCGACGCTGTCCCGGTCGGAAACCGGAATCTGCTCCTGATCGCCCAGCACCTCCACGGCGTAGGTCACGCCCGACGGCGTGCGGGCATAGCTGCGGTTCGATTTGGCGAAGTCCGCGAGGAACTGCTCCTCGTAGGCACGCGCCTTTTCGGGCAGCACATAGTTCATGTAACGCAGGTAATAGACCTCGGCATCGTCCGCCGAGAGTTTCGCCCCGGCACGGAACACGTCGCGGATACCCTCGCATACGGCATTGACGTTGAGCGTCGAATCCATTTTGAGCAGGTTCATGCCCACGTTCATACCGATGATATAAGCTACCGAATCGGTGTCGGCCTTGAGTTTCACGCCCCCGCCCGACTTCCTGGAGCAGGCTCCGGCCAGCAACGCCATGGCTGTCAGGGCAAAAAATGTTTTACGCATATTATTTATTTCCGTTTCTTCGAAAAAACCAAAATCAGCAGACATCCCAGGACGGCCGCGGCCATCGAACCCATCAGAATCGCTATCTTGCCCCGGTCGACAAGGTCGGGTTCGGTGTAGGCCAGCGCATCGACGAACAACGACATCGTGAAACCTATGCCGCCCAGGCAGGCCACGGCCAGCAACAGGCGCCATGTAGCCCCCTCGGGCATCACGGCAAGGCCGGATTTCACGGCACCCCAGCTCGCAAGAAATATGCCCAAAGGCTTACCGACCACGAGCCCGAAGAAAATACCCATCCCGATCGACCCGATCTCGGACGAATAGTGAAAAATATTCAGGTACTCGGGCGAGGTGATCTCGACACCGGCGTTCGCCAGTGCGAAAATCGGCATCACCAGGAACGTGACATAGGGCGCCAGCGAATGCTCCAGGCGGTAGCTCATACCCACCGAGTCGGCCGCCAGCAAACGCATGCGGCGCATGTAGAACCGGTGGTGCTCGTTGGGAAAATCATCGCCCGACGTTCTCGCAGCCAACATCAACTCCTTCAGGTGGCGCATCTTATGGGCGAAATACTCCTTGCTGTAACGGGGCGTCATCGGGATCAGCATGGCCATCGCCACGCCCGAAATGGCCGAATGCACGCCCGAATAGTAGAACAACCCCCAGATCACCACGGCGGGCACCAGGTAAAAGAACATGCGTTTTTCGCCCATCTCCTTCATGAAGTAGACCGCGAGCATGATGACCAACGCCGCCAGCAGGCAGCTTATCTGCACCTGCCCCCCGTAGAAGAGCGCGATGACCAGGATGGCCCCCAGGTCGTCGGCGATGGCCAGTGCCGTGAGGAATATTTTGAGCGAAACCGGCACGCGGTCGCCCAGCATCGAAAGGATGCCGATGGCAAAGGCGATGTCGGTGGCCGTGGGTATACCCCATCCGTTGGCCGCTATGGTGCCGTGGTTGAAGAACAGGAAAATGATCGCGGGGGCGAGCATGCCGCCTGCGGCCGCCAATACAGGCAGGATGGCCTGGCGTGCCGACGAAAGCTGCCCGCAAACGATCTCCCGCTTTATTTCGAGTCCGACGGCGAAAAAGAAAATCACCATCAGGCCGTCGTTGATCAGCTTCTCGACGGTCATTCCGCGCGGGAAAACCCAGTCGATCAGCCCGTCGGGGCTGTACACCATCAGCGAAAGATCCGTTTCGAGCAGATGGCGGTAATAGAGCGAAGTCCCGGGCAGGTTGGCCAGCAGCATGGCTACGATCACACAACCGAGCAGTACAACGCCTCCCGCCCAGGGGGCTTCCAGAAAATTGCGGCCGCGTATACCGATCATATGACGCTCACGTACCCAGCGGTACATTGAAAATAGTCGCATTTACCGTCCGTTTGATTTTAATGTCAAATTACACAATTTCCAGAGCATGCGCGCCCCGGTGATGGCATCCACTTTCGCTTCGGGCGCCGGAGCGACCTCCACGACGTCGAACCCGATGATGCGGCGCCCCGAACGCACGAGTGTATCGAGCAGCCACACGGCCTGATTGAACGTAAGCCCCCCGCAGACGGGCGTACCCGTATGGGGACAGTTCTCAAAAGTGAGGCCGTCGATGTCGAAGCTCACGTAAACCTCCTGCGGCAGCGCATCCACGATTCGCCGGCACAGCGCGTCCCAGGTCTCGCCGCGGAACATCGCGGCGGCGAGCGACAGGTCGTCGAAGGTGGCAACACGGGCGGAAGAAGCGGCCAGGGCGGCTTCCGTCCCGCTGAAATCGCGCACTGCGACCTGGGCGATTTTTTTCACCGAAGGCACGTCGCGCAGGACGTTGAACATGATCGAAGCATGCGAGAACTCGAAGCCTTCGTAAGCATCGCGCAGGTCGCAGTGGGCGTCGATATGCAAGATGCCGAACTCCCCGTGGCGGTCACCCAGGGCACGGATCAGTCCGTAGGGCGTCGAATGGTCGCCCCCGACCAGTCCCACGGTCTTCCCTGCGTCGAGCCACCGCGCCGCCTGCGCCCCGATGTTGGCGTTCATGGCGCGGCAGCCTTCGTTGATGCGGCGCACCTTGCGTACCGCATAGTCGTCCTCGGGACTTCCCCCGCCTTCGAGATGGGCAATCACCTTCTCCGCATCGCTGCGCAAGCGTTGCGACTCCTCCAGCAACGCATAGTCCACATCGGCCGTGGCGATACCGCGGCGCCACACGCCGGGAGCCAGCGGCTCATGGAAGTCGAGCTGCGTCGAGGCTTCTATCACGGCATCGGGCGCATGGGCCGTCCCGGCGCCGTACGACACCGTCACGTCCCACGGAGCCGAAACCAGCACCAGTTCTGCCGTTCCCGGCTCGAAAGGAAGCCCGAAATAGGTTCCGTTATCCACACCGACCCCGTCGGGATCGAAGGCGTTTAGTTCCATACGGTTGAATTTCATTCTCCATTTTCCGCGCCCGGCACAGATAGTATGCTTGCAACCTCTGCCCCCGCTTAATGAAAATGTTCATTTTAAATGACAAAGGTACAAAAAATTTAATTTTTCCCTATATTTGTTTCCGGAAAGAAAAGAAATCAGGAAAAAGCAACTATCCATGAAAATCGTCGCAGACAGTGCCATCCCTTTTTTGCAGGGGGTTCTCGAGCCGTGGGCCGAGGTACGCTACCTGCCTGGCAGCCGGATCGCCGCGGAGGACGTGCGCGATGCCGACGCCCTGGTCATCCGCACCCGCACCCGTTGCGACGGGCGCCTGCTCGCCGGTTCGCGCGTCCGTCTGATCGCCACGGCCACCATCGGGTTCGACCACATCGACACGGCGTGGTGCGCGGCGCACGGCATACGGGTCGCCACGGCAGCAGGCTGCAACGCCCGCGGCGTACTGCAATGGGCGGGCGCCGTACTGGCCCACCTCGCCCGTACACAGGGGTGGGAGCCCGCACAGCGGACGCTGGGCATCGTGGGCGTCGGGCATGTGGGTTCCCTCATCCGGGAATACGCCAGCCTGTGGGGCTTCCGCGTCGTCTGCTGCGACCCGCCGCGCGAAGAGCGCGAGCATTGCGGGTTCCTGCCGCTGGAAGAGGTCGCACGCGAAGCCGACCTGCTCACCTTCCACACGCCGCTCGACGCCTCGACGCGGCACATGGCCGGCGAGGGGCTGCTCGCCCGCCTGAAACCGGGCGCCGTAGTGATGAACTCCTCGCGCGGCGAAGTGGTCGACGGCGACGCATTGCTGCGGAGCGGCCATCCCTGTGTGCTCGACGTCTGGGAACACGAACCGCGCCTCGACCCGCAGTTGCTCGACCGCACGCTGCTCGCCACGCCCCACGTCGCCGGCTACTCCGAGCAGGGCAAAGCCACGGCCACGGCCATGTCCGTCGCCACGCTGGCCGGCTTCTTCGGCCTCCCGCTCCGGGGCTGGTACCCCTCCGAAGCCGCCCCCTCCGTCCCGCGGCCGATCCCGTGGCAGGAGCTTTGCACGACCATCGGCGACGCCTATGACATCGAAGCCGAAAGCTGCCGCCTCAAGGCGCGGCCCGCCGATTTCGAGGCTATGCGCGACCACTACCGCTACCGCAGGGAATACTTTTAGCGAAATCAATTCTTTTTTAGTACCTTTGCGGCCACGGACAATGCCCTTAAGAAAATGTACCGGAGAATCATAAAGCCCATCCTTTTCTCGCTTACCATCGAGCGGGCACACCATGTGGCGCTTCTGTTGTTGCGCATCATCGGGCTCATACCCGGCGGCCGGTGGCTCCTGCGCAAATGTTACACCGTACGGCACCCGGCGCTCGAACGCGAGGTCTTCGGTGTAAAATTCGCCAATCCCATCGGCCTGGCCGCGGGCTTCGACCGCAACGGCGAGGCCTACCGTGAACTGGCGGCGCTCGGGTTCGGGTTCATCGAGATAGGCACCGTCACCCCGCGCCCGCAGGCAGGCAACCCGCGCCCGCGCGTGTTCCGGCTGCCCAAAGACCGCGCCATCATCAACCGCATCGGGCTCTCCAACCGCGGCCTGGACAAGACGATCTGCCACCTGCGCCGCCCGCACGAAGGGTTCATCGTGGGCTGCAACATCGGCAAGAACACCGTGACGCCCCCCGAAAATGCGGCCGCGGATTACCTCCGGCTCTTCCGCAACCTCTACCAGTATGCGGACTATTTCACGGTGAACATCAGCTGCGACAACTCCTGCCGCGAAGGTACCACCCATACGCGCACGCACATACTCCAGATACTCGATCCGCTGTTCGACTTCCGCCGCGGGCAAAACCAGTACCGGCCGATCATGCTCAAAGTGTCGCCCGACATGTCGGACGAAGTCATCGACGAAATCAGCGACATCCTGCTCGAAACGCCGCTCGACGGGATCGTGGCCACCAACGGAACCCACAGCCGCGGAGGACTCCACACGAGCCGTACGACGCTCGAAAAGATCGGCAGCGGACGTCTCAGCGGCGCACCGCTCACACACCGCGCCGTGGAGATCGTGCGCCGCGTCCACACCCGTTCGGGCGGAACCTACCCCATCATCGGGGTCGGCGGACTGATGTCGGCCGGCGACGTGCGGGCGATGCTCGACGCCGGGGCCGACCTCGTGCAACTCTACACCGGATACGTCTACAACGGTCCCGGAATGGTCAAAGCGGTGTGCCGCGAACTGATCGCCGCGGCCGAAAAGCCGGCCGCCATGCGCGCCGCCGGGGAGAGGCTGGGGAAATACCCCCAGTCCGTCCGGGTGCGGGGCAACTTCGCCCAGATGGGGGAACTTGCCCGGGCCCAGGGCATGGACGCGGTGGACCGCATCGCCGCCACCCCCACCGGCCGCCAGGACCGCCCGGTGACCGAGCAGCGCATGCGCAAGAGGAACGCCGCCCCGGGTCCGGACAAAAATAACCCCACACATGAAGGCAACCATCATCACCATCGGCGACGAAATACTCATCGGGCAGATCGTCGACACCAATTCGGTCTCCATCGCCAAACACCTCAATGCGGCGGGCATCGTGGTCCGCGAGAAAATCTCGATCGGCGACGACCGCACGCAAATCATCGAAACCGCGGAGCGCGCCCTCGCCGGCTCGGAGGGGACCGTCATCACCCGAGGACTCGGCCCC
>ENA-ORNG01001828-ORNG01001828.1-human-gut-metagenome-genome-assembly--contig:-NODE-1828-length-14219-cov-14.580274_pt1 | contig 14219 bp, 8 predicted proteins | sample MGYA00242113_ERZ509018 | MGnify/ENA primary metagenome ERZ509018 (study PRJEB26280, sample SAMEA2338711) | human gut metagenome | biome: human gut; feature: human-associated habitat; material: faeces... | reverse complement strand
AATAGCGGTCCGCCAGTTTCAGGAGGGCCATACAGGACTTGTAGCCCTGCTGCTCCACCTTGTGGGCGGAGAGAAAGAGCCGTACCACGGCAGCAGTGTGCTGGCCGATCTGCTCTGCCCAGCGGACGAAACGCTCGCCATTCCATTGCAGGTAGGCCTGGTGGTCCGGCGGCATATGGCCCTCCACCGTGCTGTACTGGTTAGGACGGCCATGGACCCGCAGATGGGAGGCGATGCGAGTCCCGGCAAAGAAGATTTCCACGGTGGTCCGGGTGAGGCGTACATCCACCTGCTGCTTGATATACTCATACGGCACGGAGTAATTCATGCGTTCCACGCTGATGTGGTAGTTATATTGGACTGTGGCGACTTTCCAGACCGCCAGCTCAAAGGGTGTGGCCGGGAGAGGCAGCAGGAACAGTTTCTCTTCTGCAAAACAAGCTGCCCGGCTGCCCTCCCGTTTCTGGAAGGGTTTGTGGTTAAAGGCCTCCAGCTTCTCTTGGATGGCCTGATTCAGTTCCATGAGGGACAGGAATTGGCGGTTGCGCAGGGCTGCCAGGATCCAGGTGGAGACTACGCCAACGGAGCCCTCCACAAAAGCCTTGTCCTTGGGACTGCGGGGACGGGCCGGAAGAATGGAGGTGCCGTAGTGCTCCGCCATCTCCTGGTAGGATTTGTTGAGCACAGTCTCTGTACGGGAGTTCTTGACAATACCGGTCTTGAGGTTGTCCGGCGTGAGGATGCGGGTGACGCCGCCGAAATACCGGTAGGCGTTGACATGGCCGGTGATCCAGGCCTCCTGCTTCATGTCCAGGAAGGCCTCTGTGTAGGCGTAGCCGCTGTATGGCAGCACCGCTACAAACAGGTATGCATCCAGCCGTTCCCCCGTGTCTGTGTCCACCAGCGCCGCTGTCTGGCTCGCCCAGTCCACCTGCATGGTTTCACCGGGCTTGTGTTCCAGATGCATGGTAGCTTTAGTTTTGTGGACATAGTCGGCATAATACTTGTTGAACTGGGTGGATTTGTAGGGCAGCTCACCGCTTTGACGACACTGCTCGCAGTATTCCACCCACAACAGACTCAGGGTGACGCCGCTCTTCTGCATCTCTCGGTGTACCCATTCGTAGTCCGGCATCTTGTACTGCTGGCCCAGTGCAGTGGAGGGATACAACTTTCTGGCGACCTCTTCTGTGCTGCAGTTCTTGATCTTGTTCCAGGAAAGCTCCTGTTCTGCGGCCCGCTGAAGGGCTGCTATGACTGTGCTGCGAGCACAGCCACAGCTTTCCGCAATACGGGTGTTGTTGATCCCAAGGCTGTGAAGCCGGAGAATCTCCTTGTAGTTGGTCATGCAATTTCCTCCTGTATCATGGATTACATCTTGCGATGCGCCTCCATTATACAGGGGTGTCTGACCAGCGGTAGGGGTGTCTGATTTGAGCGGTTAGGGTGTCTGACTCGGGCGGTTAAGGTGTCCGTCCGGGGGCGGCGTATTCAATTGGTCAAGGATGCACGGAATGACCTATCAAAGTCATTGTTACGCTTTTCCTCGTACAATGCAAATAACAGATAATCAGGAATAATGTCATCAGTGAGAATGTCAATCACACCACAATGGTCTGTTGTGACATACTTCCTCCCCTTAGGAATCGTACTAAAATTAAAGTTTCCATCAATTCCCCACAAAACACTATTGTACTCGCTTGGAGAGCGTCCTTTATCCGGAATATATCCGAACGGTTCAATTGCGTTAGCACTAAAGACAGGAATTGCACCTGTTTCGTTTTGCTTAACTAAATTCTTTTTCAGCACGCGCTTTCCAATATGCAACTTAAAGAGCTTTTTGTTCCCAAGTTGCACACGTTTGAAGTTAGAAATACTCTTTTCTATCATCTCCGCAAAGTCTTCATAACTACTCAGCGCAGCTTGAAATTTGGAAATTGCACGATCCATTTCGGATTTACTCACAGCCTGCGGTGCCGCCGATAACCCAATTTCAATTTTCTCCTCTTCCGTCCACCAGCGATCAATTACCCAGTGGTCACTATCTCTGAACATCTGGATATCAAATATTTTGCATCGCTTTGATACGCGTTCGAGCATTTCTTTGCTCATCGTCCGTGCAGCACTATAGATTTTGAACAGCCGCACCATTTCCGGCAAGTCATTGTCATCTATTGGCTCTCGCCGCACGCTTGTCAAGCGTTCTCCGATATTTGAAATTAAATATGTAAATACTGGGAAGTTTTGTTGAAGTGCAGGATTTTCCTTTTTGGTTAGGGCGATTATATAAGTGTGCTCATAATTGGCAAAAAATGCTCTAACAGGAAGAGAAACAATTGCATCTAAATAGCATTGTTTTAAGATATATTTACGAAGATTTTTTGAACTTGTGACGATTCTGCCCAAAATACCATCGGGAATTATAACGAAGGTTTTTCCGCCTGGCTTAAGTGAATTGATAATCCACTCTAATCCCAAGCTTTCAAGGCCAACTGCATTGACTTCATACTTGTTTTTAGTCTTTGCTGTTTTGCGAAGCTCATCTTTGATTATCTTTGTTCCACTGATAACATAGGGCGGATTGCTCAGAATATAATCATATTGCTTTTCAGGATTAGTGAAAGGCTCTACGTAACCAAAAGAACCAAGGTTATCTTTAAACAAAGTAAATGACCGATTAAATAGAGCCGCAAACTCTTCAGTGCAATTAGGATTCTGAAATAAGATTTCTGCCAAGTAGATAAGCATATTGGCTTTTGCCATGATAATTGTGCGCTCATCATCTTTTTCAAATCCCTTATCAAACCCGTTTAGCACAAAACCTTCATGTATATGTCCAGAAGCATCTGGCCTAAAGGCATCCATCACATTTTCATTTAGGTTAATAAGTTCCATTAAAAAACCGCCAACACCGCAGAAAGGATCGCAAATACGCTTTCCCCTGAAAGAAAATGTTGGATCATCAAGGCCTGCCATCCTGATAACAGCTTGAACAATAACACGAGGTGTAAAATATTGCCCCAGGGCTTCAACTTCTTGTTTCAAGAAACTTTCATACAGTTTTGTTTTAAATTGTTTGCTGATTTTTGTAAGGCTACCGAATTCCTCGCTATAATCTTGCAGGTGCTTAAGAGAATATGCAAAAAGATAGCTCTGGGACAAATTTGCATTCCCGTTCTCATCAACAAAAATTGTGCCGTTTACGATGGTTGTACCATCGGCACCTTTAGGGAAAAGCCGTTTTATTTTGACACGAGTATTACGTGCATAATAGTCTAAGGCGTCCTCTGGACTGACCAAGGATTTTTCGTATACATTTTCAAACGAAACATCTTGTGGCAAAACACGAAGATCGCTGAGGAATTTGAAAATGAACAATTCTACCACATTGTAAAGGCATTTAACAGGTGATTTTCCGGTTGCTGCCCAAATTGTTTGCCACAATTTGTTGGCCAGCGGTGTCGGATCAACATTTTGATAGCTTCGAATACAAGAATTACTTTCGTCAATAGAAAGGTCAATTTCTTCAATTAGGTATTCAAGAATGTTGACATTTTTGACATTTAGAGCATCAAATGTGGTGTTAATCACATTACCTTTTGTATCAAGAATCTCTTGACCATTTAAGGCATTGATCCAATACGTATGCAGACCATCAGTTACTATAAGTATCTTACAAAGCGCCTTTGCAACATCCAGTTCTTGCTCTATCGCCTTGCGTACATCTGTTTCGCTACGAAGTTTCTCTGGGGCCTTATATTCTACTACTGCCTTAACTGACTTTTGGAAGAAAACAATGCCATCCGGCTTTTTCCTCAAGAGCCCCTTATAGGAACGCTTAGGAATAAGATCGTTTTCCATCAATTGCTTAATGGTCGTTTCACCCAATTTCAAATATGTGTACTTGCCGATACTTTGCGGAATTGTCTGGCGAAGCTCTTCACTCATTACTGATCCCTCCCCTGTTCTAACGAGCCAATGAGCTCATTAGCGGCTTTACTCACTCGAAAAAAATCATCGGAGTTGGCTGGGAAAGCTGGACTTTTTCGCCCTTCGACTTTGCCGTTGTATACCATTTGAACTACCACAACGGTTTGCGGCACATTTTCAAAAAACTCATTTCCTACAGAAACCCTGTACTGAGTATTTGCAGGATGCGGTGCACTTGCATCAACGAAAGTTGATCTAATCGGATGAAATGTTTTCATCTGAACGGTCATCTCCATTTTAAATCATCTTGGTCAAAACCATGGTCACCATGGTTTCCATGGTTGAATAGTAACAAACAATTTGCAAAATTGCAAGAAAAATATTATATAGTGGATATTTCCCCTAACCTATGGTATTGTGTCTTGCTACAAGGAGGCGAGGCACATGAACGAAACGCTGAGATTGCTGTACGACAGATTCTATATCCCTCTGCCCATGGCGGAATCTGAACAGGAAGTGGAAACCTGCCACCGGCAGCTCATTGAACGGCTGGACAAGCCGGAGCGTAAACTGGTGCTGCGGATCATCGACGCCCAGAATCTGATGATAGAGCAACGCTCCGTGGACAGCTTCATCTGTGGCTTCCGTCTGGCGTGGGAAATGGTAAACGAACTGAATCACTACATGGAAGAGCGCCCGGAGCCGGAGGATGATCTCGGCCCGGACGCTCTTCTCTAATCATCTGGTCAGTCCAGCTGCTCAGCCCTCTCCCAGCGGATATAACCGTTGGACTTCTTCCGGTAGGTACAATGCCAACGGGAACCGTCAAATACCTCGTCGGCAAAGTTGATCAGGGTTTTCGATGGAGAGTAATTCACACCCCAGCTCTGCCACCAGACGGACAGCTTGATCTTGCGGCCGTCATCCGCATCAAAAAAGCACAGGAGCATGGGCTTGCTCCTGTGCCAGCAGCGGAAAGTTAGTGTCCCGGTGAAGGAACCGCTCTCCTCCGGATAGCGGTAGTCATTCATTGGCGCAGCGTCCCGGTCCGCTTTGCAGCGGATGATCTGTGCCCGACAGGGATGATCCTTCTCAAATGTGGATGTGTACTGATTACGCATGTTGATTACCTCCTCAATATCTGAATTGCTGTTCCTGCTCTAACTGCGCCTCATAGCGCTCCTTCAGCTGCTCCCGCAGATCCTGGGGGATGGAGTCAATGAAATCCTGACACTCCTGCAGCTCATAGATGAGAGACATCTTCTCCTGGTGCTCCTGATGCTGCTCCCACCTGGCCCGCTCTGCATCTCGCCGGTCGCTCAACGCGTTCTGTTTCAAAATCCGAATCTGATCATCGTAGGGTTTTAGTTTTGCTTCAAAGGCGTTGACCTGGGGATACCACTGCTCCAGCAACTTTAGAATTTTTTCCCTCTGCCGTTTGGCATTCAGCGTCCCGATCTGCTCCAGCTCGGTGCGGATCTGTTTCATTTCGTCGGTGAGCCGGTGGGACTGTTTGTAGAGCCAGGTGGGAATGTGTTTCCGTCTGGTGACGGCGGCGGACTGACCGCGCTCCAGATCCGGGAACTCCGCCGCCATGTGGTCATGGAACTTGTCCTGCCACTCCACCAGCTTGTCCCGCCCTCCAATCACCTCCTTGGCGGACAAGCGGTTGTCTTTCGTCAGCGGAACAAAGCACAGGTGCATGTGCGGGTTGCGCTCATCCATGTGGACCACGGCGGAGAAGATGTTCGCTTCTCCAACCTCTGTCTTGAAAAAGTCCAGCGCCCGTTCAAAGTAGCGGCGCACCTGCTCTGGCGGCAGGTGCGCCAGATACTCCGGAGTGGCCGTGACTATGGTGTCAATGAACTTCACGCTGTCCTTGCGCACCTTGCATTTGGGATTCTCCCGCTGGGCACGCTCGATGCGGGATTGGATTTCAGCATAGTACTTGTGCTGTGGCTGGATGAGATGGTAGTTGAGATGGGAGCGGTCGGTGTCCACATCCGGGTTGCTGGCGTACCGCTCCTTTTTCCGTTCGTGGTGTTTCTCGATGGCGGAGGCCGGTCCACCTTTTCGTTTCTCAAAGCGCATAATGGCGTAAGGCATCACACAAAACTCCTTTCGTTGAAATGGTGGGGCTACGGTGGACGAGGGCTTTTTCACATACCGCCCTGCCATGTGGAACCCGCCGCAGGGAAACTGCTGTGAAACCCAGCAGGCTGGCGTGGCGGCGGTTTCCCCGCCCACGAGAAATGCCCGGCCCCTACAAGGCGGGCTGGGCATTTTCGCGTGCGGTTGTCAGGGCGGTATAACGCACTATACCTTGCCGCCCCGTGGGGGCTGCAAGGCGTGCGCCCGGGGACACCCCGGGACCCCGTTTTGCGGCTTCGGCTGCGCTGGAAACGGGCCTTGATTGCCCCGCAGCCTGCGCCCCTTTGCCGCCGTTTTTGCCGCCTCTCACTGGGGGGTAGGGGTGTACCCCTCCTGGGCGGCAAAAACGCGCCTGCGGGCGGACGAGGGACGAAGGACGGGGGTTATTGCAGAGACGAAAACAGCGCCTGCGATTCCTCGCAGACGCTGTCATACACGGGATGCTATTTGTTGTGAGTACCTGTAAGAGTGTCTGGGTACTCCCGTCAGGTATCCAAAAGAAAGTCTGTCAGTCTAATGATCTTGATACCGTCTTCCGTTATGGGGTGATTGCAGTTTCCAGCAATCACAATCTTCTCGTAGTTGTCCCGGATCATTCGCAGAGGAGCCAATTCCCGCTCGCGGGTGGTTGGCTCATTCATGGACTCGGTCACTTGGATATACCGTTTCTGTTCCGCATTGGCAGCGATAAAATCTACTTCCTTGTTGTCCACCTTGCCGATGGACACATCGTATCCCCGGCGGAGCAATTCAAAGTAAACGATGTTCTCGATGATGTGTCCGGTATCCATGTCCCGGAAACCCAACAGATAGTTGCGCAGACCGATGTCCACAATATAATATTTGCCCAGGGTGCGTAGATACTCCTTACCCTTGATATCGAAGCGCTTGATCTCGTAAAAGATATAAGACTCCAGCAGTGCGCCTACATAGGCCTGAATGGTGTGAACAGAGGGATTTCCCTTACGGCTTTGGTCCAGCAGCTTTTCGTTTACGAGGGTATTACTGATGGATGTGATGGAGGTGATGTTGCCGATATTGTCGGCCAGGAACATGATGATCTTCCGCAGCAAATCTGGATCTGTGATCTGCCGTTGACCACGGCGGCGCTCCCGTTCCAGAATATCCCGCACCACCACCGTGGAATAGATCCCGTCCAGCAGGGCCAGCGCTTTATCGGTATCCAGCCCCACATCTGCGATGCCCGGCATCCCGCCAAAGCGCAGATAAGCATCCAGCAGTTCTTGCGGCTCATAGCTTTCACCATCGGTATCATAGATCCGCTTCCGCATTCCTCCGGCGGGGCTTTTGCTCTCCCTGACCACATAGCCGTGGAAGTCCAGGAACTCCCGGAAAGAGAGAGGAAGTACCTTGATTTCCACGCTTCGTCCAGCCAGGTAGGTGGCATACTCGGAGGACAGAAGATACGCATTGGAGCCGGTCACATAGATGTCGCAGTCAAAATCCACCCGGAAGGAATTTACCGCATCCTGCCACTGGTCGATGCGCTGGATCTCGTCAAAAAACAGGTAGGCACGCTTTTTCTCCGGCAGCCGCTCCTTCACATACCGGTACAATTCCTCCGCGGTCATTCGGCGGAAGTCCATGGATTCAAAATTCATCTCAATGATCTGATCATCGCTTACTCCGTTCTGACGCAGATGAAGGACCATAAGTTTCATCAGACTGGATTTTCCACAGCGCCGGATGCCTGTGATGATCTTGACCGGCTCGGTATCCTGAAACGCGATCAGTCGATTCAAATAAAGATCACGGCGGCGCAGTTCACTTCCGCTTTTCAGCATCGTATCACCTCTAGTTGGAGTGTAGCATAAAGGCAGAAAAAAATCAAGTTTGTGTTACCGATAGCACAAACTTTCTCAAAAAATGATATTTTTGCTCTGATTCCGACACTCCCAGAAATGGGCTCCATACAGAGTCAACACGGTTTACGCTCACAAAACGCTAACAGAATGCTCACACTTTTCCGGAAAATCTGCTTTGACGGGAAAAATTCCCAAAGCCTTGTGCCGACAGTAAAAACGCCGGAAACCCCAGTAAAATCAAGGGTTTCCGGCGTTCTGAAAGGCGTAGGGAAGCGCTCAAAATGCTCCAAAAGACACCCGCTTCCAACGACTCGAAATCAGTTTGGGAGCAATCCCACGTGGGTTCGAATCCCACCCGCTGCGCCAGCTCGTCGCAAGCGACATATCGCTTGCGACGAGTTTTTCATTTCATTGCAAAACTCATCGTGCGCTCATTTTGCTGCTCCTCGCTTCCAAACCGGACCCGCTGCCGCTGGGCTCCGGTTTGGGTCCGCCGCTGCGCGGCGGTTTTTTCTTATCGCAAGGAAATATCGATTTTAACCGCCCCTTCCACGTCGGAGCAAAGTCCGCTTTGCTCCGACGTCTTTTTATGCATGAGGCAAAAAAGACGTCATCTGCCAGTTCCCTTGCTCCTCCTTTCCAACTGCGACCCGCTGCGCTGGGCTCGCGGTTGGTGTGCTGCCCTGCGGGCCACATCCCAATATCAGCGGCTCCTCACGAATCCGCCAGCGGTGCAAGAGGAAAAGTTCACAATTTTTGCAGAAGGAGCTCCACTCTATCCTGGGCAATTCGACTACTTGACAGGAGGTTTTTCTCTGTGATAAACTGTGAAGCAAGTTCATCCTCAAACGCGTGGAAGGCGTTATGCCATACAGGAGCAGCTTTCAGAGAGCCGGCGGGCGGTGCGAGCCGGTAAGCGGGCGGTATGGCGGCTGGCGCCGGAGCGGGCCGCCCCAAAGAAGGTTTCCGGTAGGGCGGCACGGCCTTGCCGCCGTTACCAGGGCAGGGGCTTGTTGGAGCCCTGACGAGTGCGCGCGTTTGCGTGAATCCGGGTGGTACCGCGATAAGTGATTTGTCGTCCCGGGAACAGGAAAGCCTGTTCCCGGGGCGTTTTTTGTTGTCGCCCGCCCTTATGCCAGACCAAGATAAAAGGAGAAGCGCCATGAAGACTGTGAAACTTTCCGACATCACTTTGCGGGAGATCGGCAAGGCCCGCGCCGCGGCCCTGAGCTTCAAGGAGCGGGTGGAGATCGCCCGGACCTTGGACCGCCTCCAGGTGGACGCCATCGAGCTGCCCCCCATCCGGGATGAGAAGGCCGACGTGCTCAGCAACAAGACCATCGCCACCGTGGTGTCCTCCGCCCGGCTCTCCGCCGCCGTGGGCCTCACCGAGGAGAGCGTGGCCACCGCCTGGGAGAGCGTGAAGGCCGCCCGGGACCCCGCCCTCCACGTGATGGTCCCCGTCTCCCCGGTGCAGATGGAGTACCTGTGCCACAAGAAGGGCCCCGCCGTGCTGGAGCTGGTGAAGGCCCTGGTGGCCAAGGCCCGGTACTACACGGAGCATGTGGAGTTCTCTGCCCTGGACGCCACCCGGGCCGAGGGGGACTTCCTCGACCAGGTCCTGGCCGCCGCCGTGGCCTCCGGCGCCCAGGCGGTGACCCTGTGCGACTCCGCCGGGGTGATGACCCCCGACGAGTGCGCCGCCTTCCTGACGGACGTCCAGGCCAGGGTCCCCGGCCTGGAGCGGGTGGAGCTGGGGGTGGAGCTGGGCAACGCCATGCGGATGGCCTCCGCCTGCGCCGCCGCCGCCATCGACGCCGGGGCGGCTGTGGTCAAGACCGCCGTCATCGACCTGGACGTGCCCGCCACCGAGGACTTCGCCGCCTACCTCCAGGTGAAGGGCGAGGCCAAGGGCCTGCGCTGCCGCCTGCGGACCACGGAGCTGGCCCGGTCCGCCGCCCAGCTGGGCTGGCTGCTCCAGAGCGAGCGCAGCAGCGGCTCCCCCTTTGACAGCGGCGTGCGGGAGAACGCCTCCGGCATCTGCCTCACCGCCGGGGACGACATCAGCGAGGTGGGGAAGGTGGTGCGCCACCTGGGCTACGACCTCACCGAGGAGGACAACGCCAAGGTCTACGAGGCCTTCCGCCGCATCGCGGAGAAGAAGCCCTTTATCTCCGCCCGGGAGATGGACGCCATCGTGGCCAGCACCGCCCTCCAGGTGCCCTCCACCTACCGGATGGTGAACTATGTCATCACCTGCGGCAACGCCGTGTCCGCCATGGCCAGCGTGACGCTGGAGAAGGACGGCAAGGCCGTGACCGAGGTCCGGGCCGGGGACGGCCCCATCGACGCCGCCTTCCTGGCCATCGAGCAGGCGGTGGGCCACCACTACGAGCTGGACGACTTCCAGATTCAGACCGTCACCGAGGGCCGGGAGGCCATGGGCTCCGCCCTGGTGAAGCTCCGCTCCGGCGGCAAGGTCTACTCCGGCACCGGCATCTCCACCGACGTCATCGGCGCCAGCATCCGGGCCTACGTCAGCGCGCTGAACAAGATCGTCTACGAGGAGGTATGAGAAGACCATGAAGCTCTCCTTTACCATTCGCCACTGGCCCGGCATGGACTGGGGCCAGTTCTGCGCCGCCGCGGCGGACAGCCGTCTGGCGGGGCTGGAGATCGACAGCGTATACAACCCCGTCCTCAGCCAGCGGATGAGCCCGGTGAACCCGGAGCTGGCGGTGGCCGCCCGGCGGGAGCTGGTGCGCCAGGGGCTGGAGGTGCCCTGCGTGGGGGTGGAGGCGGACCTGACGGCGGAGGAGGCCCCCGCCGAGACCGCCGCCGCCCTGGAGGCCGCCGCCAACCTGCTGGTGCCCTATGTGGTGGTCCACACCGCCAGCAGCGACAGCGCCGCCGTCCGGGAGAAGCTGGCCCCCCTGGTGGAGGCCGCGGAGCGCGCCGGGGTGGTGCTGCTGCTGGAGAGCAGCGGCGGCATGGCCGACACCCGGCGGCTGGTGGAGGTGCTGGACCACTTCGCCTGCGACAACCTGGCCGCCTGCTGGTGCATGTTCGACACCTGCCTGTGCGCCAAGGAAAGTCCCCAGCAGACCATCACCAACCTGGGGGCCTACGTCCGCCACGTCCGCGTCAGCGACGGCTCCGCCGGCAGCAGGAGCCCCGAGGTGGGCCACGAGCTCATCGGCGAGGGGGACCTGCCCCTCCAGGCGCTGATGGACGCTCTGCGCTCGGTGAACTACGACGGCTTCCTCTCCCTCCAGTGGGACCCCCAGTGGTCTGAGGGCTACGGGGACCTGGAGATGATTTTGACCCACTTCGCCGTCACCATGTCCGCCTACGCCCGGGAGGCGCGGCGGCAGAACCTCTACTACAGCCAGACCGGCGAGGGGCAGTACGTGTGGAAGAAGGACATCGTCATCGACTGCACCTTCCCCCAGGTGCTGGACCGGATGGTGGAGGAGTTCCCGGACCAGTACTGCTTTAAGTACACCACCCTGGACTACACCCGGACCTACAGCCAGTTCCGGGACGACGTGGACCAGTTCGCCCGGAGCCTCATCGCCATGGGGGTGAAGGCCGGGGACAAGGTGGCCGTGTGGGCCACCAACGTGCCCGCCTGGTTCATCACCTTCTGGGCCGCAACCAAGATCGGCGCCGTGCTGGTGACGGTGAACACCGCCTACAAGATCCACGAGGCGGAGTACCTCCTCCGCCAGTCCGACACCCACACCCTGGTGATGATTGAGGGATACCGGGACAGCGACTACGCCGGCATCATCGCCGAGCTGTGCCCGGAGCTCGCCTCCGCCGTCCCCGGCAAGCCCCTCCACTGCAAGCGCCTGCCCTTCCTGCGCAACGTGGTCACCGTGGGCTTCCGCCAGGCCGGGTGCCTGACCTGGGAGGAGGCGGTGGCCCTCAGCGGCCGGGTGCCCATGGAGGAGGTCCGCCGCCGGGCGGCCAGGGTCAATGTCCACGACGTGGCCAACATGCAGTACACCTCCGGCACCACCGGCTTCCCCAAGGGGGTCATGCTCACCCACTACAATGTGGTCAACAACGGCAAGTACATCGGCGACCACATGGATCTGTCCACCGCCGACCGGATGATGATCCAGGTGCCCATGTTCCACTGCTTCGGCATGGTGCTGTCCATGACCGCCTGCATGACCCACGGGGCTACCATGTGCCCCCTGCCCTACTTCTCCCCCAAGCCCGCCCTGGCCTGCGTCAACCAGGAGCGGATCACCGCCTTCAACGGCGTGCCCACCATGTTCATCGCCATGATGAACCACGAGGACTTCCCCAAGACCGACTTCTCCTACATCCGCACCGGCATCATGGCCGGGTCCAACTGCCCCGCCGACCTGATGCGGAAGGCCGCCGACGTGATGAACATGAAGCAGATCGTTAGCGTCTACGGCCAGACCGAGGCCTCCCCCGGGTGCACCATGTCCAGCTTTGACGATCCTCTGGACGTCCGCACCGACACCGTGGGCAGCGCCTTCGCCAACGTGGAGTGCAAGATTGTGGACCCGGACACCGGGGAGGAGTGCCCCGTGGGGGTCAGCGGCGAGTTCCTGGCCCGGGGCTACAACATCATGAAGGGCTACTACAAAATGCCCGACGCCACCGCCGCCGCCATCGAGCCCGACGGCTGGCTCCACACCGGGGACCTGGCCTGCGTGGACGAGAACGGCAACTACCAGATCACCGGGCGCTTGAAGGACATGATCATCCGGGGCGGCGAGAACATCTACCCCAAGGAGATCGAGGAGTTCTACTACACCAACCCCAAGGTCTCCGACGTCCAGGTCATCGGCGTCCCCGACCAGCAGTACGGCGAGGAGATCATGGCCTGCATCATCCTCAAGGAGGGCCAGACCGCCACCGTGGAGGAGATGAAGGACTACGTCCGCTCCCACATGGCCAAGCACAAGGTCCCCCGGTACATCGAGTTTATGGACGCCTTCCCCATGAACGCCGCGGGGAAGATCCTCAAGTACAAGATGCGGGAGGACGCGGAGAAAAAGCTGGGGCTGAAGGGGTAAGGGCTCCTCTCCCCTCTCAAAAGCGCCGCCCGGCAAGGCCATACGCCTTGCCGGGCGGTGTTTTCGTTGGAATCGGTGCGATACCATGCCGCAAAGGCATAGCTCACCATAAGCCACAGGCATTTGCCTTTTGCCCGCGGTTCCTTTATAATGATAAACAGGGGCCCTGCCCCGCCAGACCAACAGAGAAACGAGGGAACACGTCATGGAATATCGTGTCAACCGGCGCACGGGAGACCGTATCAGCGCCCTGGGGATGGGGACCAGCGCCATCGCCTCCGCCGGGGAGGCCGAGGGGATCGAGACGCTGCGGCTGGCCGTGGAGAACGGGATCAACTACTTTGACCTGGCCACCGCTGAGTCGGTGAACTTCACCACCTTCGGCAAGGCCCTGGCCGACGTCCGGGACAAGGTCCTCTACCAGGTCCACTTCGGCGCCGTCTACGGCGAGGGGCGAAGCTACAGCTGGACCACCGATCTGGATACGGTCCGCCGCTCGGTGGACTGGCAGCTGAAGGAGCTGAAGACCGACTACATCGACTACGGCTTCATCCACTGCCTGGACGAGACCGCCGACTGGGAGAAGTACCGGAAAAACGGAGTGCTGGACTACCTGCTGGAGCAGAAAAAGGCGGGGGTGGTGCGCCACATCGGCCTTTCCTCCCACACCCCGGAGCTGGTCCACCAGGTGCTGGACACCGGCCTGGTGGATATGCTCATGTTCAGCATCAACCCGGCCTACGACTACCAGCATGGGGAGTACGCCAACGGCAGCGCCGTCCAGCGGTCCGCCCTGTACCGCCGCTGCCAGGCGGAGGGGGTGGGCGTCTCGGTGATGAAGCCCTACTCCGGCGGGCAGCTCCTGGACGCCAAGACCTCCCCCTTCGGCGTGGCTCTCACCGACTACCAGTGCCTCCAGTATGCCCTGGACCGCCCCGGGGTCCTCACCGTCCTCCCCGGCATCCGGGGAAAGGCGGACCTCACGCGGCTGCTGGGGTTCTTCGACGCCCCGGAGGCGAAGCGGGACTACGCCGCCATCAGCTCCCTCACCCCCCGGGAGATGGAGGGGACGTGCGTGTACTGCAACCACTGCCAGCCCTGTCCCGCCGGACTGGACATCGGGCTCATCAACAAGTATTATGATTTGGCCCAGGCCGGGGACGCCCTGGCGGCGGACCACTACCGCAATTTGGAGGTACAGGCCGACGCCTGCATCGCCTGCGGCCACTGCAACCGCCGCTGCCCCTTC
>ENA-ORNG01001827-ORNG01001827.1-human-gut-metagenome-genome-assembly--contig:-NODE-1827-length-14225-cov-2.311574_pt1 | contig 14225 bp, 7 predicted proteins | sample MGYA00242113_ERZ509018 | MGnify/ENA primary metagenome ERZ509018 (study PRJEB26280, sample SAMEA2338711) | human gut metagenome | biome: human gut; feature: human-associated habitat; material: faeces... | reverse complement strand
AGATATTGGCTGAATCAATTAAGAAACTGCGTTCGGTGGAAATGGATAATATTGAAAATCGGTATACGATAGCTTCTAAAAATCCCAATTATTTGGTTGATGGAGTAATAGATTACCGCATGGGCGGAATACCCCCATATATAACAAGCAAAGACGGAGTTTCGGGTACAGTAAATACTGAAAATCCTTATAATGGTATTGAACTTGAGGCTTATGACGGCGATAATAGAATTGATAGCAAAAATTTAATTTGGCAGATAGAAAAACTGGACAGTTCAAAGCGTGATTCTGCAGAAATCAACAGAAATACAGGAGAACTCACGGTAATGACCGGAGGTCTTGTGAGAGCGCGGGTTATAGATATATCAAGTTTAGTCGGCGGAGAAACGCTTATATATATTAATACTCAGATTGAGGCTGAGGACAGTGACAGTGTAGAAAATAATTTCGGCGACAACATAAGCGGAGCCAGCGGCTCAGCTCAAAGGGCCAACAGTACCGGCAATACAAGCGTGAACTGGCTGGAGTATAAGGGAATAAGGCTTCAAAATCTAAGGAAAATTACTGTGAGGTATGCGCTTAAATCCGGAAGCGTCAACATAAAATTCAGCGTGAATAGAAGTGCGGCTCCCAACTGTATTTTAGCAGAGAATATTTTAAAAGAAACAGGCGGAAGTGAGATTTGGAAGGAAGCTGTATTTAAAGTTAACAGTTCAGTGTTGTATAATGCCTCTGTAGACGGGAACGGACTTTCATCTATATTTCTCCAAGCTAATTCTGCAAATATAGACTTTTTTAAGCTGGATTATGAGGAATATGACGGAGGTCTTCCATATAGTATTGCTGAGGTTCATGACCGTGAAAACGGTTTGATGTCGGTTGATATAAAGTGTTTGGGCAGCGGTTTCACTTCGGGCGTTTTGAAAGTGTATACCGGTGAGGAAGTCTCAAAGGAAATTAAATCTATTGAGGTGACAGCAGGGGGCAGGTATGATATCTCCACAAATTGTAAATACGGGGATTCTGTGAGTTTTTGCGTATATAATATGAATACAGAAGCGTCTGATATATTTAACCATACTTACAGAAAACCGGCAGAAAGGAAAGTAAAGGTATACAGCGGTGATAACAGGGCGTATACGGTATTGTTCTGCAATACACGAATGGATAAACTTCCTGAGATTGATTGCATTACAGGATATGGCACAGTTTTAAGAAGAGAAAAAAAGAAGTTTAAATATGTATATGGCGACAGAGAATACGTCTTTTCAACTGCCTGGCAGATAGGTGACGGAAGCGAAACCGAAAGCTGCTTGTTATACAGACCAAAATCTGAATGTTATATTACGGTTCTGTTTGACGGCAATGGGGGAAGAGACAGGGAACTTTATATTGTTCAAGGAGGAACAATATTGGCTGGCGGAAAATCATATCCTGAATGTAAATCTGATGTAACGGCAAAAATATCTGATATAACTCAGCCTGTATACGTATATGGCAACGGCGGAAATAAAAATATTTATGCTGTTTTTGTAGAATATATAAACGGAATTGATGAAAGTAAAACTTTTGAGACAATTCAGAGTGCAAAGTGGGGAAACGGTTTTGCAAAATTGGAAAAAGAAAGCGTCACGGGAAAAACCAAATTGTCTTCAAGCGGCTCAGGTTCCGTATGGTCGGAAGTAAAGCTGGATTATTTTGCGAAAAGTGATGTTGAAGAAATTCAAAACCCGCTGAAAATAAATAGTATTGATGAGTATAAAGGCCGCTTATATGCCGGCTGCGACAATGGAATAATGTTAATATTGCCGTTGTGTCAAAAATGTTATCAGCTGAAAAAAGTTTGCGGTTTTGATATTAAAGATATAAAAATAGACGGCGGAGTAATGAATATAACCGGCGATACAGAAAGTAAGACAATAAAAATGGTATCGCTGGGATCTGATAGAGTTGAACCGGAAGAGGCAATGGTGCTGCGGTCAAACGGAGCAGTTTTGGCGGACGTTCGTGAAGAGTATGAATATAAGGAATCCCATATCCAAGGAGCGGTTAATATTCCATTAGACAGTATAGAGAGTTTGTTGACGTATGGAAGAAATACGATAATTATATTTTATTGCCTAAATGGGTTTAAAGCAGAATTAGCTGTAGAAAAGGCAAGAGCTATGGGATTTGAAAATGTGTATAATTTAGGCGGCGCAGATAAGCTGATATAAATAAGATATAAAACGCAATTAGTTGGTTTTATGAAATAAAAGTAATTTTATATCATTTAAATAAAAGATCATAAAATTTAACTTAGTAAAAGTTGTTATTTATCTTGCGCCCGACTTTTACTTGATATTAGAAAATAATAAATTTTGGCAATATTCAATATGTTTGTAATTTTCTGCATACAAAAACCTCCTATGACAGTTTCATTGCATTCTGTCATAGAAGGTTTTTTCCATCTATTTTTAATTAATTCTGTTTTACCCCTGTCTCTTTGTTTTATTTTAAATTTTTGGAATTTTACTCTGCATAATCAGTTGAAGTTTTGGTATTAGGAACTGTGCTGTTTTGCTGAATATTTATAAGTTCATCGTCAAATGTTGTTCTAAGTTCTGCGTTTCCGCTAATATAGGCTGATCTGAGGTTGTATAGAGTGCCGTCTTTTTTAAATTCGTTAAGTTTCTCATTTATCAGTCTCAGCAAATCAGAATTTCCTTTTGAAACCGCTATACAAAATTTACGCTGATTAATATTTGTCTCTTTTATAGTAAACTTTCTATTTTGATTTACAAAAGTTTCGGCAATTTTGCTGTCAGTAAACAATACATCGGCGCCGCCATTTAAAACCGCCAGTTCTGCCTCGGCCTCGTTCCTATATTCTTTAATATTTGCCAGACCAAGATTATTAGTTAAATAATAACCTGAATCGCTGCCGGAAACAACAGCAACGTTTTGTGCATTTTTAAGACTGTTTATGTTGGTCACATCAGTATTGTCTTTATATGTTATAATTGATGAACTGAGAGTAATATAAGAATCAGAAAAATCGACTTTTTGGTGTCTTTCGTCGGTTACTTCAACAGCTGAAATTACCATATCAGATATTCCGCAGTTAAGAGAATCAAGCAGAGAATTTGATTTCATATTTTGAAAAACCGGTATTCTGTTCATTGATTCTGAAAGTTTGTATCCTAGTGCCATATCAAATCCTAAATAATTCCCTGAATCGTCTATATATTCAAATGGCTCATATCCGGCGGTAAAAGCAATCCTTATTATAGAATTATCTTTAACAGTCAAAGCTTTACTGTCGCTGTTTGAGGAGCGGGCTGGCTGTGTGCACGAAGTAAGAATAAAAGCATACATTATGGAGAGAGCGCATAAGATAATTACTGCGCTCCTGAAAACTACGCTTAAAACTCTGTTTTTATTCTTTTTCATCATCCTTAACACCTCACAGAAAGCCAAAGTAAATATATTTTAATTATATATTATTTAATATTAATAATCAAGATGATTATTTTATTGAGTTTTTAAGACATGGGTGTATTAGCCGTATATCATTAAATGTTTTGTAACAAATGTAATCAAATAATAATTAATGGAATAAAATTTGCATAAAAAACCACAAAACGATTGGAACTTTGTGCCAATTTATGAACAGGTGTATTGTGTAAATTTACTAAATCACTAGTATTTTTTTTATATATTATTCTAGAGATAGAATATTGACTTTTTCGACGTTTCGTTGTATAATGTATACACAAATCCAAGAGATACTGTTACTTTGGATATTAACAAAAGAATTAAATATTGGCAAACTATTTGAAAAAATAGGTCGCAAAGCTTTAGAGACTAAGTTGACCATTATAAGCAATATGCTTTTATGGAAGTTTCAATATGTCAGTCAGCTGCCTCCGACGCGAGTACCTGGGCGGTATTTGGCCGCTTTTTTCTTACCCTATTATACACGCTTTTTGGTTTAAAAATTCTAATGTTTTGAATAATTCGAATTCGGTGTGCAAAATATGGATTAATACGCAGCTTTGCGCAGTGCAAACAAGAAAAGCGTTTCGTAAAAAGAAGCGGAAACTATAGAAATATTTTTATTCTATAGTTTTAAATAATAATTGCAAAAAATAAAATAATATAAATTTTTTAGAGGGATGTGTAAGTTAATGAAAGTAAAAAAGAGAGCAGTTCGTTCTACTTTGGCTTGGATTATAACAGTCGCTATGATGGCTTCTATGTTTGTATCTTTGCCTGTTTTTGCAGACGAGGAGAAGTCATATGATTATAACAACGTTCAGTCTTCAAATGTTACATCAAATGGATATTGGACTGACGTAGATAATTATGATATAAGCTGGTATACAGGAAACGAAAATAGCGGATCATATGATTTAACTGATTCTGCCGATCTTGCAGGTCTTGCTTATTTGATAAATAATCAAAATGTAAGCTTTGGCGGGAAAACTATAAACTTAACAGGCTCTACATATGATATGTCAGCTCATTATTGGGTTCCCATTTCCGCATGTTCAGGAGCAGGTCCTCATACAGGCGGCTCAAATTGTACTGCTTGGAGCGGAACTTTTGTGATAAAGGGTTCAGAATCTTCAACAATAACCGGTCTTAATATTATTGACACAGTTGCCCCGGCATCAAATGCGGCAAATTATAATTATTACACAGGGTTTATTGGACACATGAATGGTGATGTTGAAATAAGCAATATAGTGTTTGATAATTGTAATGTAGAAGATAAAGGAAATACTGTTGTTCAGGATTACAGCAGCGGCGCTGCCGTTGTGATCGGCGAAGCCAGAGGAGACAGCAAATTTAATAATGTAATTGTTCAGAACTCTGTTATTTCCGGATGCACAAAGGTCGCAGCCTTTTTAGGACTAAAAAATGGTTCTAATGGAGGTCTTACATTTACAGACTGTGCGTCAAATAATAATACATTTAAAGCGCTTTATTATTATAACGCTATAGTTGGTGTTACTATTTCTTCAACTGCTACAGCTGTTGTTTTTGATAATACTTCTTCGGTTAATGATACTTTTGAAAAGTTTGACCCGAATAATGAAGCTCAATATTTTGGAGACGGCAATTATATTACTTACAACGGAATTGAGTATCTTCCTTTAGCACAAACTATCGGCGGCGTAAAATATGACGACGCTTTGGTTGTGGGAACAACAAAGGCTTTGGCAGCAGTTTTAGGAACTGAAGCTAAGGAAATTGTTGTTAACGGAACAACTTATCATGTTGGAGAAACTGCGGTAGACAATGTTGCTAAGATAAACAGAAATGGAAAAGATGTATATTACACATCATTAAATGAAGCGCTGCAGAATGCTCAAAATGGTGAAACTATAGTTCCGGCAAGTGAGAATGTTGTAATAACAACTGCTGTAATAGCAGATTTAAATGCTGATATCACATTGTCAGGATTTAATTTTGGAGACGGCGGTTCTCTTATAGTTAAGGGAGAACATGCGTTTAACCTTGAAAACTGTAAGTTTGAAGCAACTATACCATATAGCGCAGCATCAGGAGTCAGAACACCTGTAAAGCTGAATAACCATGGTAAGACAACAGTTAAAAATAATACGTTTGGAACAGCAAACGATGGAGTATATTACAATGCTGTAGAATTTGATGTAGGCAGTGAAACCGCTAAAACCGGAATTACAGTGGCTGACGGCACTGAAATATCCGGAAACAGTTTTGGTAAAATATCTAATAATTCAATCAGTATTTATAATGTTGATGAGGGAGCTACTATTACTATAAAAAATAATGAGTACAAAGTAGCCGCTAACGCATTGAGACTAAGCAATGGATTAGTTGATAAAGTAAACGCTGTATTTAATATTGAGAACGAATGGTATAAAGCGACTGGTACCGGAGATTATGCTGGCTACGCATTATTCCAACGCTCATACGGCGGAACAGTTCAGCAGGATATGACAGGTTATGTGATTAACTTTACAGACCTAAAATATGGAGCAGATAAAACAATTGTTACTTCAAATGACCCGCAGCAATATTATGTTTGGGACGGAAGCAAAATTGTGAACGATAATAATGTTCCTAACGTAACGTTTAATGATTCAACTCCGACTCAGTCGCCTGAACCAACGGCAGAACCTGTAGCAAAGATAAACAGAGAGGGAAAAGATGTATATTATCAGTCCCTTAAAGCAGCTATAGAAGATGCAAAGGTAAACGAGACAATAACTCCTGCTTCAGGCTCAGTTGTAATAACAACTGCAGAGAACGCAGTCCTTGCTAATGATATAACAGTATCAGGGTTTAATTTCGGAGACGGTGGAGCGCTTACAGTGAGCGGAAACGGAGCATTTACAATTACTGATTGTAAATTTGAAGCAACTGCCGCTGGAGTAAAAACACCATTGAATCTTAAAAATTATGGAAAGACTATAGTAAAGAACAACACATTTGGAACTGAAAATGATGGTGTTTACTATAATGCTGTAGAGTTTGATGTAGGCAGTGAAGTAAATAAAAATGGTGTTAAAGTAGCGGATGGAACAGAAATATCCGGGAATCATTTTGGAAAGATAACTCATAATGGAATCAGTATATATAATGTTGAAGAGAATGCTACGATTACTATAAAGGATAATATATACGAAATATCAGCTAGCGCTTTAAGGCTTAGCAACGGTTTGGTTGATAAAGTAAATGCAATTTTTAACATAGAAAATGAGTGGTATAAGGCAACTGACCCAACAGAAGGATGGGAAGGATATGCAACTTTACAGACCGTGTATAAAAATGGTAATCCTGAACAGGATGTTACAGGATATGTGCTGAACTTTAAAAACTTATATTATGGCGACGAGAGTAATAAAAAGGTGGCAGAAGACGGAGACGGAGTGCAGCAGATTGTTGTATGGAATGGAACTGATTTCGTAACTGACGCTGAAAAACTACCAACAGTATCAATTACAAATGATGTTTTGTCGACTCAGTCTCCTGAACCAACAGCAACAACAGAGCCGTCAGCGACACCTGAAGCAACGGCAAAACCAACATCAGCACCTGTTGTAGTACCGACCCCGTATCCAACAGCGACAGTAAAACCAAACGCACCAACTGCAACACCTATGCCTGAGTATCAGGTTCAGATAAGTGCGTCAGAAGAGATTTCTGAAGTTTTATTGGTAAATAAGGCTACCGGTGAAACAATTGCATTGGATATGGAAGTTTCAGAAGCAGGTGAAATTACATTTGTGGGTTCAGCTCCAAAGGGTAATTATGAAATCGTGGCTAAAGCCGTAAGCGGTAAAGAAGTTGACGTAGCGCAAAGTGATAATTCAATAAAGGTTAATGATGATAAAACAGAAGCTGTAGTTGTGGCTACTGAGGAAAGCAGCATTGATTATATTGAAATTAAAAATGCTCCTGATACGGTTTCATATACAGAAGGTTCAACATTCAATCCGGCAGGTTTAGTTATAACGGTTCATTATAAAGACGGAACATCACAAGATGTAGCTTATGATGAATCTACAAAGAGCGGGTTTACATTTAAGCCAGGATTAGACGTTTCTCTTCCAAGTGCGGACGCTTATGTCGGCGATACCTATGTAAGAGTGATTTATGGCAACAAATATGCTGAGCAAAATGTAACATTCGTTATGAACAGTGCTGAGATTGAAATTACGGCGCCGAAATCAAATGCTGCGGCAACGTTTGCAGCTGCTGTAGAAGAAGGTTCTTACTATTATTCAGGTATTATTACTTGGAGTCCTAATGTAGAACAAGGCGGAAAGTTTGATTATGGTACAGTATATACAGCAACAGTAACATTGGCGGCAAAAGACGGATATAGTTTTGCTGACAATGCAAAAGCATTAGTTAACGGTAATGAAGCAGAAGTTAATGAGATTAGTCCGGACGGAAAAACTATGACTGTTTCATATACATTCGATAAGACCGGTTATAAAAACAGCGGAAATAGTGGAAACAGCGGACACAGTACCGGAGGAACTTCAACACCTAAGCCGGCTGAGACTGCAAATCCTAATGTTTCAGCTTCACCGGAGCCGACAAAGAACCCGTCTTCATGGACTAACCCATTTAATGATGTTAACACATCTGATTGGTTCTATGACGGAGTTAAGTATGTAAATGAAAACGGTTTGATGAATGGTATCGAAACAGATACATTCGGCCCGTATGAAAACATAACCAGAGGAATGTTTGTAACAGTGCTCCACAGAATGGAAAATCAGCCTAAGACTGATATGACAAACTTTGGATTTACAGATGTTCCGGAAGGATCTTACTATAGAGAAGCTATTGGCTGGGCGTCTGCGAACGGAGTAGTAAATGGTTATACAGACACCGAGTTTGCTCCCGACCAAATTATAACTCGTGAACAAATGGCGGCAATGATTTACCGTTATGTTGTTTCAAAGGGTATGGGTCCTGTAGGATCATGGATGATTAACTTAGATTACAATGATGTAAGCAGTATTTCCGATTACGCATTCGAAGCAGTAACATATAATAAGATAATCGGTATAATGAGCGGAGACGATAACAATAACTTCAATCCGCAAACGGCAGCTAACAGAGCCGAGGCGTCATTGGTATTCCAAAGATTAGCGAATTTTATAGGTCAGCAAAAAGCTGAATAAAATACTTTAGAAAATAAAGTGCTGATTATTAAAGCCGTTCCAAATTATTTGGAACGGCTTTTAGCTTTAGATTTTATGTCTATCGTTTTATATAATTATTTATTCCGTCGGCAATGGCGGAAGCCATTTTATTTTGCCAGAGAGGGCTGTTAAGATTCAGTGCTTCAGTCGGATTTGAAAGGTATCCGAGTTCTACCAGCACAGCCGGCATTCTTGTGTTTCGCAGAACTGAGAAGTTGGCTTGCCTTACGCCATTATCTTTTACTCCTAACCGCTGAACAACTGAGTCTTGTATCGATTGCGCAAGCTGGGCGGAACGAGTGCCAAGCCTGTATACATAGGTTTCAAAGCCGTTTACTGCCGGATCCAGCGAGCTATTGGTGTGAATGCTGATAAAATAATCAGCGCCCCAATCATTAGCTGTTTGTGCACGTTTTCTTAAATCAGCAGCTATGGGTGTTATAACATTTTCATCATTTGTGGTTCTGTATTCTCTAACATCATATCCCATGTTTCTAAGATTGTTAGCTAAAGCGGTTGCAACAGCAAGATTGACATTTGCTTCAATCACTCCGTTGCCAACGGCGCCGGGATTTGTTCCTCCATGTCCGGCGTCTACAAATATTTTTGTTGCCATATGAATTCCTCCTAAATATAAATCAGAAATTGTGCCGGAACAATATCTCTCACTTCATTATATTAATATGTATGAATTTGGTGAAACATGAAAAAATATATCAAACCGTGTCATCTGCAAATTTTTAGTGTTTATTTGATTTTTAAAGCAAGCGTAATCAATACGTAATATTTTTGTGTTACAATATATGTGACGATGGTATAGAGTCGGCGTTTTTTGTGCGTCTTGTATCAGTGTCTGTTTACAGATACAAGATATAGCGCTATCAATGCGATTGAGGGATTTATCTATGCAAAAGATATAAATCTTATAGTGTTTGACAGGGCTTTTTGTCAAATTCTTTTAAAAACATAGATATGCTCTTGCCAAAAAATTTATTTGTGTTATAATATTTGTTGGTTTATAAATTTTTTATAAATAGAAACGTGAATATTTGCAGCTTCGGTTTACATAATTAATGCTATTTATTTGGGGGCATTTTATAATGAATAATGAAGAGAAAATGGTAATTTTAGGCGGTGTTAAACTGCATGGCGAAGTTAAGATAAGCGGTGCTAAAAACTCTGCTGTTGCCATTCTTGTCGCGTCTATATTAGTAAAGGGAAAGTGTGTTATAGAAAACGTTCCCCATGTAAGTGATATTCTTGATTTGATTGACATAATAAACGGATTGGGCGGTGTGACTGAATTTGTCGGAGAGGATACGGTTGAGGTTGACTGTTCTGATTTGACGGATTATGTTGCGTCATATGACAGCGTAAGAAAGATACGTGCGTCGTCGTACCTTATGGGTGCTCTGCTGGGCAGGCTTAAAAAGGCTAGCGTAGCTTTGCCAGGAGGCTGTGATTTTGGAGTTCGCCCGATTGACCAGCATATTAAGGGGTTTGAAGCGCTTGGAGCTAAAGTTGATATAGAGTATGGAATGGTTAATATAACGGCAGACGAGCTTGTTGGCGATACAGTCTATCTTGACGTCGTATCTGTAGGCGCCACAATCAATATAATGCTGGCAGCCGCACTTGCTGACGGAATTACTGTTATAGACAGTGCCGCTAAAGAGCCTCATGTGGTTGATGTAGCTAACTTTTTGAACTCTATGGGGGCGAATATTAAAGGCGCAGGAACTGATGTTATTAAAATCAGAGGCGTTAAAGAACTTCACGGCGGAACATTCAGTGTTATACCTGACCAGATTGAGGCCGGAACTTTTATGATTGCCGCCGCTGCGACCCGCGGAGATGTTATGGTTACCAATATTATACCTAAGCATATGGAATCTCTCAGCGCTAAGCTGGAAGAAATGGGCGTGGGCGTAGAGGAGTATGACGAGGCAATAAGGATTTATGTAGACAAGCCGGAACTAAAGCGCGCTAATGTAAAAACACAGCCGTATCCAGGTTTCCCAACCGACTTGCAGCCTCAGATGCTTACCTTGCTGACTGTGGCAAAAGGAACAAGCATAATGAAAGAAAACGTTTGGGATAATCGCTTTAAATATATTGATGAACTTAATAGAATGGGCGCTAATGTAAATGTTGAAGGCAAGGATGTTGCCGTTGTTGAGGGCGGAAGCCGTTTGACAGGCGCGCCTGTGTGCGCAACGGACCTGAGAGCCGGCGCGGCTATGGTAATAGCCGCATTGATAGCAGACGGAGTTACTGAGATTTATAACCTTCAGTATATTGACAGGGGTTATGAAAACCTGGAAGAAAAGCTGAGAGCGCTTGGGGCGCAGATAACACGCCGAAATGTTAACCCTATGCCCGGAGTTTTGAGTGCTGTAAACGTATAAATTGTGATAGATATTGGGGATTGATTGCGGTGCGCCGCGCCAATCCTTTTTATTTAGAAGACTAAATATGGTGATTTTATGAAAATACATTCTTTAAAAAGCGGGAGTAAAGGCAATGCCAGTCTTGTATATACAGACAAAACTAAAATATTAGTTGACTGCGGTATAAGCGGAAAAGCTGTAAAAACCGCTATGGCTGATATTGGCTTTGAGCCCGGGGATCTTGACGGTATAGTTGTCACACATGAGCATGCTGACCATATTAAGGGAATAGGCGTTATGATGAGACGGTATAACGTCCCGGTATATGCGAATTCAATGACCTGGTCCGCAATCATGACTAATGATTTAGGAAAGCTTAATGATGATAAAATAAAGATTTTTGAGGGAGTTGAGCCATTTTCTATTGGAGATATCGGTATAAAGCCGTTTCCGATTCCTCATGACGCAGCATACCCGGTTGGTTATTGTTTTGATGACGGAAGGTGCCGGGCGGCGGTGGCTACCGATATGGGGTTTCTGACTGAAGAGGTGTTTCGTGAGATTGGCGGCTGTAAAACGGTTTTGTTAGAATCCAACCATGATATAGGGATGCTTGAGGTGGGACCTTATCCATATCCTCTGAAGCAAAGAATTTTAGGTAAGCTGGGTCATCTATCGAATGATGACGCGGCTAAGGCAACTGAGTTTCTTGTAAGAATGGGAGCCGAAAAAATAATTTTGGGCCATTTAAGTGAAGAAAATAATTATCCTAAGCTAGCGTATGAAACTGTAAAATTTGGAATATCAAAGGCAGATATAGCTGTAGGCCGTGATTTAGAACTTTTGGTTGCTACATAAAATAGAATGATACAAAAATTAGTGCCGAGATAATTGAACCTTAATAAATATGAACTTTATTAATTGTATTATTATTATAAAAATATATACGGCAGTAATTATTACGTTTTAAGCAGACATACTACTGATATCGTTTAAAAAACGGTGTCAGTTTTTTGTTTTGCTGAAATTGCTTGTAGAAGTAACCATATGTATTCATTAGACCTATCGGTTACATAAATTTACGCAAATAAACTTATTAATAAAGTTTATTTTGTATTTGTCAGGAAGATTTATTCAATGAAATGTCTTAGAAATTTTACCGATTTATTTTATCTGTGTTTTGTTGAACTGTGAATTAGGTTAAAGAATAATTACGTTAACAACAGAAATACATATTATTATGATGTCTAAACTTGACGATAAAATTTTCTGTATTTTATGTTTTTTGTGTTTATTATAATGTTTGAAACAAAATAAATTTTTTTGCTCTTGTTTAATTAGTATACAATTATACTGGAACAATATAAGCGGATTTCAGGTTAACCGGTTGTTTTAGAGATTAAAATAACTGTAATATCTTTATAAAATGCTTTAATTTGATATATACTTAACTTTGAAAAAATCTTACTATTTATAATTTCTTCTCAAAATAAAAAACTATTATGGCTCATTTCACCATAATAGTTTTTAAGATTATTATTCGTTTTTATTGGTTTGGTTAAGAAACTCAGTGATTTTCTATCAGGAAAAATTTAAAGTTATAAAATTAATATAAAATTTTCAAGTAGTTATATTTTATAAGTTTTTTTACATTTTAAATTATATCACTTTTTAGTAGTTAATCCGAAAGGTAAAAAATGCTATAAGTTATGAATAGAACTTTATTTAATGACTTATCTTTAGGTTATTATATCCAATTCCCGGAACAGCTTTTTTCAAATATAATTGTTGAATATTATCTGTATAGGTTTAAAGTTATTATAACTTATCAGTTAAATTATCATTATTATGTATGTATTTACCTGCATTATATTTACTTCTTATGGTATAAGACCTTCCTGTGGAATCATGAATCACAAACATTATTTTACTATTAGGGTCAATAGTTTTGTTATTGATGTTATCGTGCCGTATAAACAATTTTTTATCATAGAAAAATACTACGTTTTCTTCCGGCTCCAAAACATAAGGTGTTTTTACAGAAACTAATTTGTCAAACAGTTCTTTTCCAAATCCTTCAGTCAATATTAATATAAAACTATCCTTTAGTTTTATCCCCCAATTATTTATGACAATTTTTTTGTTTCCAATATTAGAAATACTCGTTGCAACGTGTAATTTTATATATGCTTTGTAAGTATGTATTGAATAGCGGAACCCTCCGGTGGTATTACCGAAACTGCATTTCATAGTAGTGAGCATAAATTCCGTTTTGATCCATTAATTCCTTAAATGTGCCTCGTTCTGCAATCCGGTTTTCAGCAATAACATATATTTCATCAGCGTTCCGTATTGTAGACAGCCTGTGGGCAATTGTGATAGTTGTGCGGTCTTTGGCAAGCTCTTCGAGACTTTCCTGGATATATCGTTCGCTTTCGTTGTCAAGGGCGCTGGTGGCTTCATCTAATATCAGAATGGGAGGATTTTTCAAAAATACTCTCGCTATTGATATACGCTGTTTCTGACCACCGGAAAGTCTGGTTCCGCGTTCACCGATAAATGTGTCATAGCCGTCCGGAAGTTCTTCTATAAAATCATGTATATTAGCTTTTTTCGCGGCTTCTATTATTTCGTCTGCAGTTGCGTCAGGTTTTCCGTAGGAGATGTTTTCCCGGATGGTTCCGCAAAACAGATAAACATCCTGCTGCACAATGCCTATTTGGCTTCTGAGACTTTTTAGAGTTAGGCCGCGTACGTCGTGACCGTCAATAGTGATACGTCCGTCCGTTACGTCATAGAATCTCGGAAGCAGAGAGCAGATAGTGGTCTTTCCGCTGCCTGACGGCCCGACAAGAGCGATAGAACGTCCGGCGGGGATTTTGAATGAAAGATTGGACAATACAAGCGCGTCATCATCGCTGTAATGAAACGACACATTTTCAAAGGAAACATCACCATTCACATTTTCCAGGACTTTCGCGCCGGGGCTGTCTTTTATGTCAGGTTCGGTTTCAACAACTGACAAAAAGCGGCGGAATCCCGACAGACCTTTTTGTATCATCTCGGTGAGTTCAACCAATATCTGTATAGGGCTGATAAATATTCCGATATATAACGCATACATTGCAAGGTCTCCTGCCTG
>ENA-ORNG01001824-ORNG01001824.1-human-gut-metagenome-genome-assembly--contig:-NODE-1824-length-14237-cov-3.035961_pt1 | contig 14237 bp, 13 predicted proteins | sample MGYA00242113_ERZ509018 | MGnify/ENA primary metagenome ERZ509018 (study PRJEB26280, sample SAMEA2338711) | human gut metagenome | biome: human gut; feature: human-associated habitat; material: faeces... | reverse complement strand
CGAAAGGCAGAAACAAATTTTTCCTGAAGCTTTAGCCCTTCTTCCCGAAATCCTTCATGGAAGGCCTTCATCGCCTGTTTTTCAATAGGATTTTCTTCAATAATCATAAAAGATTCTCCCCCTTTTTCTTTTGGACAAATAGAATTATATACTCGAAAAGTCTTGAAGAATAGTTGATTTCTTTCTATAATTTATAAATAAATAACCAAAAACATATGGAGAAATAAAACGGGGAGGTTTGAGTATGGCGGATGCAATGCCGATTTATTCCCATAACCCTTATGATGCCACAAAGTTTCCACTGCTTGTTCTTGATGTGAAGCGGCGAAGTTGTGTGCCCTCCAATGAGGGATTTCGAGTATTTCATTGGCATGACGAGGTACAATTCGTCTATATATTAAAAGGGAGTGTTCATTTTCGAATTTATGATGAGGAGATGGATTTAAAAGAGGGAGACTGTATGTTTATCAACCGGGCGGCACTGCATCAGATTACAGAAAAGCAGGATTGCCGCTATCACAGTTATATTGTCCCAATCCGTATGCTCTCTTTTTTTGCGGGGAGTATTATGGAAGAAAGGGACGTGAAAACGGTGGCAGAGAATCCTTTGCTGACCCATTATGCAATGCGGGTTGAGGATGTCCGATGCCGTAATGTGCTGAAGGAAATCTGCGTTTTGGACCGAATGTATTTTAAGAAAAAAGAAAAAATGGCTGATAACGCGGATGATTTACAAAGACATTGGGAATATCGTTTATCAATACAATTGACCAGACTGTGGCTGGAGCTTATTGAAAGTTTTTCGGAAATCGGGGAAAACAGCTTTGAGAAAATCTGTGACCCAGATCAGATACGGAGCCATGAACGGATTCGACGGATGCTTGCCTTTGTTCATGAGAATTACGATAAGGAGATTTTTCTGAAAGATATTGCGAAAGCCGCCCATATCAGTGCAACGGAATGTCAGAGGTGTTTTCATACTTATGTACAGTGCCCGCCTTATCAGTATTTAATGAAATATCGGCTGGAACGCAGTACAGCGCTATTGGCCTCAGCGAACCGGACAATTACGGAAATCGCTGAGGAAGTTGGGTTTCATTCGGTGAGCGCTTATATAAAATATTTTAAAAAGTTTTATGGGGTAACACCATTAAAATACAGAAAAGAAAAGGATAACAAATCAAATGTTGAAAATAATTTTCACTATGTTATAATGAGGGTATAAAGCATATATATCCTGCCAGTCGCCTCTGGCAGAGCAAAGAAAAAGGGGGAGTTACATATGCGTATTTACAGAGCAAGGGATTATCAAGATATGAGCCGTAAAGCTGCCAACATTATTTCGGCTCAGGTGATTATGAAACCGAACTGTGTTTTAGGACTGGCTACCGGTTCGACACCGATTGGCGTATATAAACAGCTGATCGATTGGTATCGCAAGGGTGATTTGGATTTTTCCGAGGTAAAAACAGTGAATCTGGATGAATACAAAGGACTTCCAAAGGATCATGATCAGAGTTACTATTATTTTATGTACACAAATTTCTTTAAGGATATTAATATCGATATGGCTAATACAAATATTCCAAACGGCATGGAACCGGACGGTGAGAAGGAATGCGAACGTTACAATCATGTCATTGAGAAGGTCGGCGGCATTGATATGCAGCTTTTAGGGCTTGGACATAACGGCCATATCGGTTTTAACGAGCCGGGCGCTGTTTTTGAGAAAATGACCCACTGTGTGGATCTGACGGAAAGTACGATCGAGGCTAATAAACGATTCTTTGAATCGGCTGACGATGTACCGCGCCAGGCATATACGATGGGAATTAAGACAATTATGCAGGCAAAGAAGATTCTGCTTGTTGTCAGCGGCGAAGATAAAGCGCAGATTTTAAGAGATTCTCTGTATGGCGCCGTAACCTCCAGTGTGCCAGCGTCTATTTTACAGATGCACAATGATGTGACCGTTGTGGCCGATGAAGCGGCTTTGAGTTTGATTAAATAAAAGGAGTGTGGCGATTGTGACAAAGCAGGAGATTTTAGATGCGATTCATGGCAAGATGATTATTTCATGTCAGGCAATTCCGGGCGAACCATTATATCTGGAGGATGATTCAGTGATGTATCTGATGGCGCGGGCAGCCAAAAGAGCAGGAACACCGGCTATTCGAACGAGCAGTATCCGTGACGTTGTTGCTATTAAAAAAGAAACGGGACTTCCGGTCATCGGACTGGTAAAAATTAATTACCCGGGCTATGACAGCTTTATCACACCGACGATGAAAGAGGTAGATGACTTGGTGGCCGTAGGCTCCGATGTGGTTGCTTTGGACTGTACGCTCCGTAGACGGGGCGACGGCACAACGATCAATGAATTTATTGCTCAGATTCGTGAAAAATACCCGGATATTATTTTGATGGCGGACATTTCAAACTATGAAGAAGGAATCAACGCATGGAAATGTGGCGTGGATATTGTGGGTACGACCATGAGCGGTTATACCGATTATACATCGAAAAAGGATGAACCGGACTATGAATTGATGCGTCGTCTGGCCGCAGATATTGACATTCCGGTCATCGGCGAAGGTAAGATTCATTATCCGGATCAGGCTGTGAAAGCCCTTCAGACGGGTATCTGGTCGATTGTTGTCGGCGGAGCGATCACACGTCCGCTGGAAATTGCCGAACGTTTTATGAAAGCGATCGATGAGGGTGTGAAATAATGAGAATAGCAGCACTGGATATTGGAGGCACATCGATTAAATCGGGTATCTGGGACGGATGTCAGGCCAGTGAATTGAAGGAATGGGATACCAATGCCAGTCAGGGCGGAGAATATCTGATGGAGCGTGTAAAGGAAATATTACATACTTACGGAGATTTTGAGGCCATCGGTATCAGTACGGCCGGACAGGTAAATTCGGAAAAGGGTGAGATTCATTATGCCAATGATAATATTCCGAATTATACAGGAATGAAGATTCGGGCTATTCTGGAGAAAGAGTTTGGAGTTCCTGTGGCGGTGGAAAACGATGTCAATTCGGCGGCGATTGGAGAACTTCGTTTCGGGGCAGCAAAAGGCAGTGAAAACTTTCTTTGTCTGACCTACGGTACCGGCGTCGGCGGGGCCATCGTTTTAAACGGTGAGATTTATGCGGGAAATACTTTTTCCGGCGGTAGCTTTGGTGGTATTGTCGTTCATCCGGAGGCGATGGAAAAGGATGTGGAGTTCAGCGGATGTTATGAAAAATATGCGTCTACAACAGCGCTGGTTCAGCGTGTGATGGCAGTGGATGCATCCCTGGATAACGGCCGGAAGATTTTTGAGGCCTTTGGACGGTCGGAGATTCGGTCGGAAATTGATGCATGGATTGACGAAATTGTCTATGGTCTCATTACGCTGATTCATATTTTTAATCCTTCGGATATCCTGCTTGGGGGCGGTATTCTCGCTCAGAAATACATTATCGACGAGGTGCGGCGTCGGGTGAATGAAAGCATTTCCGAAGGCTTTCGGGGAACAAAGATTCATCAGACGGAATTGGGAAATCAGGCCGGACTCCTTGGGGCGGCATGGCTTGCTTTAAATATGAATAAATAAAAAACAGCTGTCTTTGTCAGTCACAATGAAGTGACGACAGGGGCAGCTATTTTTTTAAAGTAATTTTTTGGCAATCGCCTGGGCTGTGGCTGCCCGGGCGTTCGCACGGATTTCTGGGTTTTTTTCGGATTTAGCCGTAGAACAGACATTCAATTAAAAATAATTGTCCGACCTTGGCTGCAGTGGAGCCGGATTGAAGAGGGCTTTCGCTGTAACCGCATTGCAGAACAACGTCGGCAAATTCGGCGGCACGGGAGTTTGGAAAATGAGTAATCAGAATAATCGGTGTGTTTCTTTCTTGGGCAAGCTGAAGAACCTCTTCCATATCCTTTGTCGAACCGGAGTAAGAGAAGAAAAGGATTACGTCCTGGGGTAAAGCCAGGGCCGCAGCCATTGCCTGCATATGGGAATCGACGATGTGAATGAAATTTGTTGATGTTGTGGAAAAACGGGCCCATGCTTCCATGGCCATGACCATACTGCTGCCCTGACCAAAACAATAAACATGGCGGGCCGAGGCGATTAAATCGATCGCCCGGTTTAGCGTTGCTTCGTTTAAATGTTCCAACGTTTCGTTCAGTGAGACAATATGTGATGTATAAAGTTTGTGGCACATGGTATCAAAGTTGTCTTCTGGATTTACTGTTTGTGGAATATCTGAAGGGTCGCCTAGATCATTGGTTCGTTCGCATTTTGCCAGAGCAAGCTTAAAGTCGTTGTAACCGGAAAGGCCAAGTCCGCGGCAGAAACGGGTAATTGTCGCTTCAGAAACACCGCAGCTCTCCGCCAGGGAGGTGATTGACATATATTGGGCTTGGGATGTGTTGGCGAAAATATAATCCGCCAGCTTTTTTCCGGAACGGGTCAGTGTGTTGTATTGTTTGGTGATTGAGTCAAGTAGATTTCCGGTCATGAAAACCGCCTCCTTATTATATTTTTTAAAATATAGTTTGATTATAAAGCAAATTGTTTTTGAACGCAAGATAAGTTTCAAAAACCTTTCAAAAATAATGATAAAAATTTACATTTACATGAATAAAATTTTAAATTTCGACACATTAGATATTCTTTTTGCTTAATACAAAAAGAAAAAAACAAATATCTGTTGTACAATATGTACAAAAATAAATCGTTTTTTCATGTAATTAAGACATTGAAAATTATTTTCAAAAATAGTATGATTAATACAACAAAAAGCATATAAATGCTTGGTGCAAAAAGGAGGATGTTACTATGAAAAAAATGTTGGCCGCCATTTTGGCAACAACGCTGGTAGTCGCTTCTTTAGTGGGCTGTGGCTCATCAAATAATGGAACAACAGCGACAACAGCAGCTTCCGGCGAGACAACTGCAGACAGCGAAGCAGCCGCAGCAGTTGACGGAGGAACCTTGAAATTATCTGTAACGACAGGTGATGGCTCTACGACAGATGATAAGATTCCGACACCATGGTATAACCGTATTATGGCAACAAATCTTATGTTCCGCGCCCTGTTCATTGCAGACAGCGATCTGACAAATCCGCAGCCGGATCTTGCAGAATCCGTTGAAATCAGCGAAGACAGCCTAGTTTATACGATTACAATGAAAGAGGGACTGAAATGGTCTGACGGTGAAGCTTTAACAGCAGAGGATGTTCAGTGGTCCATCGAAACAGCATTACAGGCAGCAACCTGTAACTCCATCTATACTTCCGCATTTAAGAACATTTCAGAAATCGCGGTTGATGGAAATACGATCACATTGACCTTGTCTACACCATATGCTTCCATGCTGGATGTACTTGCACAGTTTGCAATTCTTCCAAAACACAGCCTGGAAAATGCAGATCCGCTGACGCTGGAATCTGACGCATTCTGGACAGCACCTGTATGTTCCGGTATGTATATGATGGATGAACTCAATGTAGGTAACTATTTTACATTGAAGGTTAATGAAAATTATGAAGGCACAGCGCCGAAGATCCAGTCCATTATCTGCTATTTCGTATCCGATTATATTACGGCAGCTCAGGCTGGCAATGCAGATTATGTATTTGGTAATGCAGCTGACCTTGTGGAAGCTCTGGAAGGTATGCCAAACTATACAGAACACGAAGTTGACGTATTATTCTACAAATACTTCCTGTTCAACATGAAAGGTGTTGACGGCAACGAAAACGAAGCGATGCAGAATATCGAAGTTCGTAAAGCGATTATCGAAGCAATCGACCGCGCAACTCTGGCAACCTTATATCCGACAGCAACTGTACTTAACAGCGGTGTTCCAAACAGCAACGAAGCATACAATGGCTTTGAGTACACATTTGACGCTGAAGCTGCAAAGGCAGACCTGGCCGCTTCCGGTTATGATACAAGTCGTACATTAAAGATCTGCTACTACAACAATGACCAGACATCCATCGATTTGATCAATGCCGTTGTTTACTATCTTGAGCAGGCAGGCTTTACAGTAGAAGCTACATTATCCAACGATGGTACGACAGATCTGTTCACAACACGTAACTATGATATCGGCTTCAAAGGTAAGAGTGCATTCTCCATCGATGAATGGTATACAGAATATATGAGTACAGACGCTCTCTTCGCAAACGTATTCGGCGGAACAACGGAATTTGATGAACTGGTAGCAGACCTGTTCAAAGCCGTAGACGCAGACGAAAGAAATGCTGTTTTGACAGAGCTTCAGGCAAAAGAGCAGGAAGCAATGTATAAATTCCCTGTCTTTACTGTTGGTACATATGTATTCACAAGCGACAAAGTTATCCTTCCGGAAGGCGTAACCTTCTGTAATCCACTGTATATGTGTGATTTGGATTTCGAAAACTGGGAAATTGCACAGTAAAGTGTTTTATTGAAAATCAAATAATGATTCAATAAATTAAAGGGGGAGACGGAAGGAAGATTCGGGTCTCCCCCTGTTCGTGAAAAATAGTGAATCATGTTTGTTGTGTAACTAAGAATGGAGTGATAGAATGTTAAAATTCATCATTAAAAAGCTGCTCATGATGATTCCGATGCTTTTGATCATCAGCTTTATTGTATATTATGGATTACAGCTGACAGGCATTGACCCGATTAACTTTATGGTCAGTCCGGAAATGCTTTCGGCCAATAAAGAAAATGTGGAAGCGTTGAGAGAGTCTCTTGGATTAAACGATCCATTGATCGTTCAGTATTTCCGTTGGCTCAGCAATGTTTTGCACGGTGACCTTGGATATTCCTTTGATGGTTCTTCCATCTCTTCAATTATTGCGGTCAGACTCCCATATACCTTTGAGCTGGCCGGTTATTCTCTCGTATTTTCAGCGATTATCGGTATCGGTATCGGTATTATTTCAGCAGTACGGCAGAATGGTGTCATCGACTATGTGGGACGTGTTCTGGCAGTTTTGGGACAGGCCGTTCCTCAGTTCCTTGTAGGAATTATTTTGATTCAGATATTTGCGATTCGGCTCGGATGGTTCCCGGCCAGTAACCGTGTCAGTCCAAATGCTCCGAATGCTTTTATCGATGCCTTTCAACATCTTTTCCTTCCGGTAGTGACATTGACCATCGGTATGGTCGCCGTATTGATGCGTTATGCCAGAAATACGATGCTGGATGTGTTAAATAGCGATTATATTAAAACGGCCCGTTCCAAAGGTATTCCGGAATGGAAGGTTTATCTGAAGCATGGTTTCAGAAATGCTATGAAACCGGTTCTTGTTATCCTGGTGTTCCGTATTCCGATGCTGGTTGGCGGTTCTGTTGTTATTGAGACGGTATTTTCTTATCCGGGTATCGGATTGACCATGACAAATGCCATTGTTTCCGGTGATTATCCGGTGGTTCTTGTTACAACGCTGATCATTGCGGCAGCCATGCTGATCTGTTCCTTCATGGTGGATGTATTTAATGCGCTGCTTGACCCGCGTGTACGTCTTGGTGAATAAAGAGAGGGGGAGAAATAATGGGCGAATCCGTTACAAGTATTAAAGAACAAAATAAAAGTGCTTCTTCTTCTTTGTTTAAACGAAATGTACGGAAATTTATGAATAATAAGCTGGCTCTTATCGGGCTGGTTATCGTTGTTGTTATTACGATTGCCTGCATTATCGGTATGATCATGGGAGTGGATTATAACACGCCGGTACTTTCTGAAATGAAGCAGGCTCCGGGAAACGGCCATATGTTTGGTACGGACACGGTAGGACGTGATCTTCTGGCTCGTGTTCTTGTCGGCGGCTGTTATTCCATCCTGATCGGTGTGTTCTGCGCCGTAATGAGTTCGGTGATCGGTGCGATCCTCGGATCTATCGCAGGCTATTTCGGCGGCAAGGCAGACATGATCCTGATTCGTATTTCTGAGATCTTTCAGGCTTTTCCACAGCTGGTGCTGGTTATGATGCTCGTAGCCATTGTCAATAAAAGGGGATTGACGAATTTGCTTTTCATCTTTGTATTTACCGGATGGATGACGACCTTCCGTATGGTCCGCAATGAATTTATGAGTTTAAAGGGCGAGACCTATGTTAAGGTTTGTGAAGCCTTCGGTATGAAAAAAAGCAATATTATGTTTAAACAGATTCTTCCGAATGTAATGAGCCCGATCATCGTTTCCACAACGACAAACGTTGCATTCTTTATTCTGCAGGAAGCGGCCCTTTCCTTTATCGGTCTCGGTGTTGCAGACAGTACGCCGACCTGGGGAAATATTTTGAATGCGGCAAAATCTGTATCCGTTGTAACAAATCAGTGGTGGATTTGGGTATTCCCAGGGCTTGCCATCAGTCTTTTTGTTCTGGCGATTAATTTCCTTGGCGACGGCCTTCGGGATGTGCTGGATGCAAAACAGCAGTAAGGAGGGGCCTCATGGATAATAAAGAAATTATTTTAAATGTCGAAAAATTAAATACTACATTTATCTCTGACAGAAAAGAGATTAAAATTGTTAAAGATGTTTCTTTCCAGGTGCGCCGCGGAAAAACACTGGCGGTTGTCGGTGAATCCGGCTGTGGAAAGAGCGTGACGATGAATTCAATCATGCGTTTTACTGGAAAAAATGCGATTGTCAAAGCTGAGAACATTCAGTATAATGCACTTCGGGACGGTGTAGTGACCGAATATCACCTGGAAAGCATTAAGGAACCAAACGGACCGGAGATGCGGGCTCTTCGGGGACCGGATATGTCTATGGTATTCCAGGATCCTATGTCCAGTCTGAACCCCGTATACAAGGTGGGCGATCAGGTAGCCGAAGGTCTGCTTCAGCATAATAAGGGAATGAAAAAAGCGGAAGCCCGTGAAAAAGTGCTTGAAATGTTCCGTAAGCTCGGTATTCCGGATCCAGAAGAACGGATCGACTGTTATCCGCATCAGTTCTCCGGCGGTATGAAACAGCGTGTCGTTATTGCTATTGCCATGATTTGTAATCCGGAACTGATTATCTGCGATGAGCCGACGACAGCTCTGGACGTTACCATTCAGGCACAGATTATGGATCTTTTGAAAGACTTGCAGTTAAAGGAAGGAAAATCCATTATTCTGATCACCCATAATATGGGACTTGTGGCTGAGATGGCCGATGAGGTTTCTGTTATGTATATGGGCCGGGTAGTAGAGTTTGGAAGCCGGGAGGATATGTTTGACCGGCCAAGCCATCCGTATACAAAAGCTTTGCTTCGAAGTGTTCCGGTACTCGGTCTGGCTGACGGGCAGAAGCTGGAAACCATTCCGGGCGCAACACCGAATCCGGCGGACTTAAAGGGTGGCTGCGAATTTGCCGACCGTTGTTCCGAATGTACGGAGCGGTGCCGTGAAAAGACGATACCGATGTTTGAAATAGCTCCGGGTCACCGGGTACGCTGCCTGAAATATGATTCTTATCCGGAGGTGGACTGATATGAGTACAGAAAATAAAGAAATTATCTTTAAAATCCGGAATTTGCAGACGTGGTTTCCGATCACTAAGGGATTTATGAAGAAAGTCGTCGGACACGTTAAGGCTGTAGATGATGTCAGCCTTGATATTTATAAGGGCGAGACTCTTGGAATCGTAGGCGAGTCCGGCTGCGGTAAATCGACCTTCGGAAAAACGGTGATGATGCTTGAAAAGCCGACCGGCGGCCAGGTTATGTTTAACTATGACGGTGATTATAAAGATATTACCAAATTCAATAAAGACGAGATGTTTGAATTCCGTAAAAAGGTTCAGATGGTATTCCAGGACCCGTATTCCGCTCTGAATCCTCAAAAGAAGATTTACGAATCCTTTGAAGAACCGTTGAAAACTCACGGAATCAGCTCCCAGAGTGAAAGAGAAGCGGTAATGCAGCGGGTATTGAAGATGGTAAATATCCAGCCGGATTATCTGATGCGTTATCCGCACGAGTTTTCTGGTGGTCAGCGTCAGCGACTCTGCATTGCCAGGGCTTTGGAGGTCATGCCGGAAGTTCTGATTTGTGACGAACCGGTATCCGCGCTGGACGTATCGATTCAGGCTCAGGTGTTGAATCTGATGAAGGAAATTCAGCAGGAATTAAATCTGACCTATTTGTTCATTGCTCATGATTTGTCCGTTGTACAGTATATGTCTGATCGCATTATGGTTATGTATCTTGGCAAGATTGTGGAGGTGGCGGATTCCAGAGGACTTTATGAAGAACCTCTGCATCCATATACAAAGGCACTCCTTTCTGCAATTCCTGTGGCGGATATACATATCGAAAAGAAACGTCAGATTCTGGAGGGCGAGGTTCCGAGCCCGATTCATAAACCGAGCGGCTGTGCATTCCGCAACCGTTGTCCGCATTGTATGGACATCTGTAAAGAGGAAGATCCGGCGCTTCGGTATCATGGCAAGAATGGCCATATGGTGGCATGTCATTTATATGATGGAGAGGAAAGTGGAGACAGCGAATGATTTATACGGACATGAACAATTTGGAGCATTATCGAGGCATGGCACCGCACCTGGATACAGCGATTGACTTTTTGAAAAGTCATGATCTTGGTGAGCTTCATGCCGGGAGGAATGATGTGGATGGCGAGAATGTGTTTATTAATCGTTTTGGTTATGAAACGATGGCAGAAGAGGCCGCCGCATTTGAGGCTCATGAATTTTATGCGGATATCCATCTGGTTTTATCTGGACAGGAGTGGATCGGTGTGACAGACATGGAGAAAATGACTGTAACGGCGATTGATAAAGTAACGGATTCGGTGGACTGCGATGGTCCGATAGAAAACCGGCTTTATATGACTCCGGGGAAGGTCTTGATCGTCCTTCCTGAGGATGCCCATAAAGTAAAGATTGCCGTGGATGGCCCGGAACGGGTCGAAAAGGCAGTTGTAAAAGTACAGATGAAATAGTAGACAGAATGAAAGGAAAGCGAGAATTATGGAAAATATTTCAAAGTATCAGGGAATTATTCCTGCATTTTACGCATGTTACGATGATCAGGGAGCTGTCAGCCCAGAACGGGTTGAAGCGTTGACAAAGTATATGATTAAAAAAGGCGTTAAGGGCGTTTATGTCGGCGGTTCCTCCGGCGAATGTATTTACCAGAGCGTGGCTGAAAGAAAAGTTGTTTTAGAGCACGTCATGAAAGCTGCCGAGGGCAAGCTGACGGTAATCGCCCATGTGGCTTGCAACAATACGGCGGACAGCATGGAGCTGGCGGCTCATGCAGAAAGCCTTGGCGTTGACGCGATTGCAGCCATTCCTCCAATTTATTTCCATTTGCCGGAATATGCGATTGCTGAATACTGGAATGACATTTCTTCAGCGGCGCCGAATACGGATTTTGTCATCTATAACATTCCGCAGCTGGCCGGTGTCGCTCTGACAATGCCATTATTCAAAGAAATGCGCAAAAATCCACAGGTAGCTGCCGTAAAGAACAGTTCGATGCCGGTTCAGGATATTCAGATGTTCAAGATGGAAGGCGGCGAAGGTTTTGTTGTCTTTAACGGTCCGGATGAACAGCTTGTTTCCGGTCTTGCTATGGGCGCTGACGGCGGTATCGGCGGAACCTATGCGGTAATGCCGGAATTGTATTTAAAAATTAAAGAGTTGGCAGATGCCGGAAAGATTGTTGAGGCTCAGAAAATTCAGTATGCTGCCGATGCGATCATCTATGCAATGTGCGATTGTCACGGAAATCTTTATGCAGTGATGAAAGAGATTTTAAGAATCCGTGAAGGTCTGGATATCGGCGGTGTTCGAAAACCATTGACAAATCTGATTCCGGAGGATATGGAACAGGTTAAGAAATGTGCAGCAATGATTGATGAAGCGATCAAGACCTATTGTTAAAGATTGGAGCGGATACTTTTGGCAAAATATTTAATGCTTGACCGAAGAGTCTTAAATCCGCAGGCTATGGAAAATGTTTCGGTCCGGGTAACGCCGCCCGAAAAAGATGTAGATAATAATCCTTTGATGGTTCAGGACAGGCCCTGGGAGATTCGTATTGACAATGGCTATCCGAATGTCATTTATGATGAGGAGAAAGAAATTTATCGCTGTTACTATACGTTGTTTACGGACGATCTGGATACAGAGGGGACGACGGTTAAGGAACGGAGCGCCAGAAATTATCTTCCGAGAATGGACCGGGTAACATCTCTGTGCTATGCACAGAGTAGAGACGGGATTCATTGGGAGAAACCGGCTCTTGGCCGGGTGGAATGGCGTGGCAGCAAAGCGAATAACATTCTCTTTCTATTTGCACATGGGACGGGGGTTATGCTTGATGAGCATAGCTCCTCTCCCGATTCAAGATACAAGCTGGTGACCAAGATGGACATACCGGGGCATGGCGCCTATATGGCGGTGGCTTTTTCACCGGACGGTATCCAGTGGTCAGAGCCTGTTCCGTGGCCGGATTATAATCCGCAGGCTGACAGTCATAATCTGCCTTTCTGGAACGATGAAGAAGGCTGTTATATGCTGTTATCCCGTGTGTGGAAGGACGGTATTCGAATGACCACCTTAAGCCGGAGCGATGACTTTATCCATTGGAGCGAACCAAAGGAAATGCTTCGGGGGCGGGGCTTTGAGAACCAGATATATTCCATGCCTGTTTTTAAATGGGGTCATCTTTATCTCGGACTGGCGTCGATGATTCACGAGGGTGACCGGACCGATGAAAATTTTGATACGGTGGATTGTGAATTGACCTGGGCGGTGGAACCGGAGCATTTTGATTTTGCGGCGCCGGGGCAGCCGGTTATCCCGAGAGGTCAGGGTCACTATCCGACGGGAGATTTTGACTGCGGATGTATCTATGCGTCTCCGCCGGTGATTGGACCGGAAGGGGATCTGTGGCTTTATTATATGGGTGGTAATGGACAGCATACGAATTTTCGAGAAACTTCGCTGGCGAGGGCCCGATGGAAGGCGGACAGGTTTGCGGCCCTTATGCCGAAACGGGAAGCCGAGGAGAGTCTGGCAACGTCTAATAAAATAAAATTTCAGGGTCCTTCCCTGAAAATTTTGGCGCAGGCTATTGATAAAGCGAAGCCGATAATGCTGGAAGCTCAGATACATCGTGTATGGACGGAGGAAGCCCTTCCAGGCTTTTCCTTTGAGGAAAGCAGAATATCCGAGACGGGGAACGGCTGGAAAGCAATTCAATGGCCAAAGGGGCTGGAAAATCTGTCAGGAACCAGCGGCTGTATAAAATTCAGATTTAAAAACTTAAAAATCTGGGCAGTGGAGGGAGATATCTGCCTGGACGGTCATCGCCTGTGGGAAGGCGCAGACATGGAAAACGAGGGATTTTAATGATTATTCAGAGTAAGAAGGTCTGGATCGGCGGACAATTTTTGCCGGCACAGATAGAAATTTCAGGGGATAAAATTCAGAGAGTATATGCCTATGGAACAAAATCTGCCGGGGAGGACTATGGTGATATGGCCATTCTTCCGGGGTTTATGGATATTCATACCCACGGTTCCTATGGTTTTGATACCAATGACGCAGAACCGGACGGACTTAGGGATTGGATGAAGCGGATTCCAGAGGAAGGTGTTACATCGATTCTTCCGACGACGGTGACCCAGATGCCGGAGGTTCTTACAAAGGCTGTGGCAAATGTGGCAAATGTCATTGAAGAAGGCTATGAGGGCGCTGAGATTCTTGGCATTCATTTTGAAGGGCCTTATCTGGATATGGAATATAAGGGTGCCCAGCCGCCGGAAGCCATCGCAGTACCTTCAGTGGAACAGTTTAAAATGTATCAGGCAGCGGCGAAGGGCTGGATTAAGTATATTACGATTAGCCCGGAACATGATGCGGATTTTGAATTGATTCGATATTGTGCGGCGAAGGGCGTTGTTGTCAGTATGGGCCATTCCTCCGCAACCTATGAGGAGGCTTTGATGGCAATTGCCAACGGGGCAACCTCCATGACTCATGTATACAATGGAATGACGCCGTTACACCATCGGAGTCCGGGACTTGTGGGAGCAGCTCTCCGGATCCGGGATATTTACGGTGAGATTATCGGAGACGGGCATCATTCTCACGTGGGAGCGCTGAATATATTTTTCCAGGCGAAGGGGCGAGATCGGGGAATCCTGATCACGGATTCTTTAAGAGCAAAGCATTGTCCGCCGGGGGGCGATTACCAGCTTGGCGG
>ENA-ORNG01001823-ORNG01001823.1-human-gut-metagenome-genome-assembly--contig:-NODE-1823-length-14237-cov-5.176562_pt1 | contig 14237 bp, 11 predicted proteins | sample MGYA00242113_ERZ509018 | MGnify/ENA primary metagenome ERZ509018 (study PRJEB26280, sample SAMEA2338711) | human gut metagenome | biome: human gut; feature: human-associated habitat; material: faeces... | reverse complement strand
CTGCACAGGACCCGAGCAGCGGACCTGCCGAATCATGGAAAGATGGGGCATGTTGACATCGACAAATCCCTCCACTCCGTCAGCGTACAGATAAGGCAAGCGGGAAAACTGCTTGAGCTGCACCTTCAGGTAGCGGCAATCGGTCGAAGGCGCAGCTTCAAACTGCTCGTCAAAGAGAAAGCTGCCGTCCTGGTCGTGCAGGGTGGTTTCTACTCGTTTGACCGGCAGCTCTTCGAAGGAGGCTCCGTCAAATGATTGCAGCAGGTGCAGTCCGTAGGGGATCAGCTCTCCCTGCGGGTAGCAGTCGGCAAAGGGCGTCGGTTCCTCCTCTGGGTTTTCTTCCTCAGAGGTTTCCTCATCCGTATTTTCATTGTAGGAGCCTTCGTCCTGCGAGCCATCGCTTTGCTTTGCAAAGAGGTATTCACTGCCTCCTTCGTCAAAGTACAGCAGATAGCAGCTGCCGTCGTCGATACAGTAGATAAGGTCGGTCTGCTCGTCGATCCATAAATCCAGCAACTCGTCCTCCTTGTCGGGCAGATGGTTGTAGCTCAAAGAACCATCGGGCGATTTGACTGCAAAGGAGGCGTAGTTTCTACGGTACAGGTCGACCGAAAGCCGGTCCACCTGTTTGACCGAGTAGATGATTTCGCCGTATTGAGCAGGATTTTGCACCGTTAGAGCGCTGGTGTCCGCAAGGTCGGTGTAGCCGGGTGTTGAAAAGAGCGGGTTGGCAGAAACCAGGTTGTAGGTTTCGCGGGTGGTGGTGGACTGGTTGGAGATACAGGGGTCATTCAACGAGTCGGCACAGACCGAAAGAGAAAGAAGCAGGAAGGCGAGAAAAACAGCACAAAATTGTTTCAACTTTATCAACTCTTTCTAGTGAAGATTTTTCTTCTATTATTTTATCACAAGAAAAATAAAATTTCGACACCCTTTGCGCTGTTTTTTTAAATTTTCTTCCTGCGAAGAACAAAAAACACGCCACCATTTCAAAAAAGGCAGCGTGTTTTTCACTTTTAACTGAGCAGACGGTTGATAACCCGCAGCATCGAATCCTTTGCATCGGGCAGATAGCCCTGGATGGTCAGCGCATCCATCACGGTGGTATCCATAAAGTAGGTATCCAATGTCAGCGATTCCAGCAGCAGCCTCTCCTCAAACAGGATGTCCCGGTTGCTCATGGGGACAAACTCTCCTTTTTTGACCATCTTTTCCAAAGGAGTGTCCTCCCATATCTTCAGCTTGAGCGCCCAGACACATTTGGGGTGGATCCGGTTGAGCAGGTTGGCAGTTTCGATCGCGTGCAGGTTGCGGTAGTTCTTGCCGCCCAGGCCGAGGATGATGGTGATAAAATATCCAATCTCTGCCCGGTCGAGCATCTTGAAGGCTTGCAGCATCTCAAAGGAGGTGACACCCTTGTTCATCCACAGCAGAATGGGGTCGCTGCCCGATTCCACACCGATGTGCAGGTCGCTCAGTCCCATTTCGCGCAGCTGCCTCAGCTCCTCCGGCGTTTTGCGCAGGACATCGTCGATGCGGGCATACATGGCAAATTCCCTGACGTTGGGCATAAAGGTTTTTGCAAGGGCGAAAATCTGGCTCAGCTGCTCAAAGCTCAGGCAAAAAGCGTTTTCGCCCAGCAGGAACAGTCGGGTCTTCTCCGGCTCCAACCGCCCGAGCATCCGCAGGTTCCACTCGATTTTTGCCATCGAATGGACCTGGAATCGGTCTTTGGCAAAGTCGCAGAACAGGCACTTTCCCCAGCTGCATCCGAGCGCGACCTCCAGGCAGGCACAGTTTTCCTCCTGCGGCGGTCGATAGATCTCCTCATGGGTGTAGATGGAAGCATAGATTTCTTCTCTTGTCATATCGTTCCTCCTTCCGGTTGCTTTTACCATCAGTATAGCAGAAAACCCTTCAAAAGAAAATGGGAGCAAAGGAATGTGTGAACAAAAAATCCATAAATTAACAGAAAAGAATTGAAAGAGACTTTGGGGTGGGGTATAATAGACAGGTATAAAATCTACTGCGAGAGGAGAAGTGTCCTATGGCAGAATATATGATTTCTACCGATACTTCCTGTGATTTCCCTTATGAATATGTACAGCAGCATCAGCTTCCGCTGGTGACCCTGTTTTATAGCATTGATGATGTAATGGGACCGGATGGCTCGCCTACACTGGAGAACCTGAAATCCTTTTACAATAAAATGCGTCAGGGCGCGCTGACCAAAACCCAGCAGGCAAGCATTGAAGATACAGAAAAGCTTTTCCGCACTATTTTATCCAAAGGGGTAGACCTTTTGCACATCGCCTTTTCCTCTGGATTGAGCGGGACTGCCAACGCTGCCCGTCTGGCGGCGGAAACCCTCAAAGAGGAATTCCCGGACAGAAAAATCATGGTGGTTGATTCCTTGTGCGCTTCGATGGGACAAGGTCTGTTGGTTGATTCCGCCATCCGCATGAAGGAAGCGGGAAAGAGTATCGAAGAGGTCGCACAGTGGCTTGAGGAAAACATCCCGCACCTGTGCCACCTGTTCACCGTTGAGGACTTAAAGTATCTGCAAAGAGGCGGCAGAATCTCCAAGACCACAGCTCTGGTGGGCACAATGATTGGCATAAAGCCGGTGCTGCACGTGGATGACGAGGGCAAACTGGTTCCGCTGGCAAAGGTACGCGGCAGAAAGCAGTCGCTTCAGGCATTGGTGGACCGCATGGAACAGCAGATTGGCAGCTACCGCGACAGCAAGCAGCGCATCTTCATCAGCCACGGAGACTGTGAGGAAGATGCCCGCTATGTGGCAGAGCTGGTCAAACAACGCTTTGGCTATGAGGACTTTATGATTAGCTTTATCGGACCTACTATTGGTTCCCATGCGGGTCCGGGAACAGTAGCGCTTTTCTTTATGGGAGAAAAACGCTAGATACAGCAGGATTCTGTCTATAATCCCCATATTTTGTTTTTGAAAACTGTGCAATAAGAAGAAGGTGTAACTTTAGTTACATCTTCTTCTTGCTTTTTCGGGAGTTTTACGGTAAGATATACGATATAATGTCGTTTAAAAAAACACTTTAGGAATCAAGGAGCAGGAATCATGGCAGAATATGTAATCACCACCGAGAATGCGGCAGATTTGCCGGAAAGCTTTGTAAAGGAAAATGAGATCGGCGTGCTTTCGCTGTATTATACCATCGACGGGGTTACCTATGGACCGGGACACGAGCCGCAGATGAGCGCGGAGGATTTTTATGCAAAAATGCGTGCAGGCATGATGCCGAAGACCCAGCAGGTCAACCTGGATCAGGCGATGGAAACCTTCCGCAGCTACTTGAAACAGGGCAAGGACATCCTTCATCTTGCGTTGACCTCCGCAGTCAGCGGCAGCTGTAACAGCGCGATGATGGCAGCCAGAGAACTCAAGGAAGAATTTCCCGAGCGCACCATCACCGTCATCGACACCCTTGTCGGTACTCTTGCGCAGGGAATGTTGGTGGAGCGGGCAGTCCGCATGAAAAAAGCAGGAAAGACACTCGAGCAGGCAGCACAGTGGATTCGGGATGCAGTTCCGCACACCTGCCTGTATGCAACCGTAGATGACTTGAAGCATCTTTACCGCGGCGGAAGGGTCTCCAAAACCAGTGCGTTTTTGGGAAGTGCCATCGGCATCAAACCCATTTTGAAGCTGAATGAGACCGGTAATCTGGTTCCATGCGCAAAGGTGCGCGGCAGAAAGCAGTCGATTCAGACTCTGGTGAAGCAGATGGAGGAACATATTGGCAGCTTTCTGAAGGAAAATGATACCGTATACATCAGCCATGGAGATTGTCTGGAAGAGGCAAATTATCTGGCTCAACTGATTAAAGAGCGACTGGGCATTGCGAAAACCATGATTAGCCACATCGGTCCGGTTATCGGCTCTCATGCAGGTCCCGGTGCTCTTGCTTTATCCTTTTTGGGAGAAAACAAGTAAAAAAGCAAGATAACAACAGATAAGCAGGCAAAACGGACGATATTCGGTAAAAATGGATAAATTAAACCAAATTTAACCGAATTTTAAAAAATAAGGCTTGCCATCGGACCGGAAGGCGGTTATAATATAAACGGTAAAGAGGAAACTCTTGAATCTTTGAAAGGAGGAAGGAACGTGGAAGATCGCAGTAGAAGTACAAAGAAAACCCGGCGCGATTTTTGCCATCATGAGAATCATCGAATGGAAGACCCTCCTCCTGCCCGCTTGGACAGATTTTGGAGCGGCTTGTTCTGTTGACCGTATGATTGCAAAAATCGGCGCACAGTCTTTGTACTGTGCGCTTTTGTTTGGGCTTGTACTTTGCTGTCCCTTAAAAATGACAGTATAAGGAGGAGCTTACAATGAAAAAAATGATCTTTGCAGCAGCGATTGCACAGGAAAAAAGAAATGATATGCCAACCCAGGGCATGAACACCTTGGCAAGAGAGAGGGATTATCAGGCAATCAGCGAACGCCTGAGCCGGATGGAGCCGCAACAGGCAGCTCGTTGGCTGTCCCTTCAGGAAGAGGAGCTTCGCTTTGCGGTAGCCTGCAAGATGCAGCCGCAGCAGGCAGAGCAGATTTTCCGTTGCCAGCAGGAACAGACAACACAGGGAGGCTACCTGCACACAGGGGCTTTTACCTTGGCAAAAAACAGAATCTTCTGGCTGATGGCACTGATGGTATCCGGCATGATTACCGGAAGCATCCTGGCAAAATATGAAAGTGCCTTTGCCGCTGTACCAATGCTGGTCACCTTTATTCCAATGCTGACCGATACGGGTGGCAACGCCGGTTCGCAGAGCAGCACCATGGTGATTCGCGCAATGGCGACCGGAGAGGTGCATTTCCGTGACCTGTTTGCTGTTCTGTGGAAAGAAATCCGTGTGGGTGTGCTGGCAGGTGCAGTGCTCAGCGCAGTCAATTTTCTGCGTCTGTTGCTGACCACTCCCCATTCGGCAGAGATTGCCCTGACCGTTTCGCTGGCGATGTTTTTGACGGTTGTGATGGCAAAGACCATCGGTTCTCTGCTCCCGTTGGTAGCAGGTTTGGTCAAATGCGACCCTGCCATTATGGCAGCACCGCTGATTACCACCATCGTGGATGCATTTGCACTGATTATGTATTTTAAAATTGCTCAGCTGGTGCTGGGTCTGTAATGGAATCATGGGTAACGCTTTGAACAAAAGCGTTACCCATGATTTGCTTTGTGCAGGAGAAAGGATTGAAATTGAGCAAAAGTTTTGCATGAAACTTGTAAAATCGGTAGAAAAAGAAAAAAAGTGGTGGATAGAAGGAAGTAAAATTGCAAAAAGACCCTGTTAATCGATTGTCAAGCAGGAGGTAAGGTGATATAATAGGTTAATTAAGAGGAGATTTTTTTTTAGCTGCCTGCACAGATGTTGTCCGGCAGCGAAACGGTAAGGAGGAATTGCAAAATGGAAAAGGTGATCACGATTGCAGTAGCGGGATACGGACTGCGTGGACAGTGCTATTCCCAGTACACATTGGAGCATCCAGATACCATGAAGGTGGTTGCAGTGGCGGACATCGTCCGTGAAAAGGTGGATGCGGCAAAACAACTGTTTAATCTGCCGGAGCAGATGTGCTTTGACAGCGCCGAGCAGATGCTCGAACAGCCAAAGCTGGCAGATCTGATGTTTATCTGCACCCAGGACAGACAGCACGTTCCGATGGCGCTGGCAGCTTTGGAAAAGGGCTACCACGTTCTGCTGGAAAAACCGATTTCGCCGGAGCTGTCCGAATGTATCGAATTGCAGAAAAAAGCGCACGAGAAAAACAGGGTGGTTACCGTCTGCCATGTTCTGCGCTACAGCCCGTTCTACCAGACCGTCAAGCAGATTATGGACAGCGGCAAGCTGGGAGAAATCCGCAACATCTCTGCCCATGAGGACGTCGGTTACTTCCATCAGGCGCACAGCTTTGTCCGCGGTAACTGGAGAAATTCTGAGGAAACCAGCCCAATGATTCTGGCAAAGAGCTGCCACGACATGGACCTGTTGCAGTGGCTGATGGGGCAGCGCTGCGAGTACATCAGCTCCTATGGCTCTCTGAGCCACTTCCGTGCCGACAAAGCGCCGGAAGGTGCGACCGAGTACTGCTTGGGCGGCTGCAAGTGCAAGGACGAATGTCCTTACGATGCGGAGAAAATCTACATTACCAACAAAAAGACCGGCGTGCGGGACAACCACGGCGGCTGGCCATGCAACGCTTTGTGCGTAGACCCGACCGAGGAAAATGTCTACGAAGCCATCAAGACCGGTCCGTACGGACGTTGTGTTTACCATTGTGATAACGATGTAGTAGACCACGAGGTAGTGGACATGGAGTTTGAAAACGGTGCAACCGCAGTCTTCACCATGACTGCCTTCACCAAGAACACCCGCCGCACCATCCGCGTGATGGGTACCCTCGGAGAACTGGAGGGCGATTCGGTCAAGGGAACCATTGAGGTCAAACCTTTTAACAGCGACGAGGTCGAAACCATCGATGTTTCCAAACAGCTGGTCGGTCATGTCGGTCACGCGGGAGGAGATACCCGACTGGTGGACAACATCATTGACATCCTGAGAAAGGATGACCTGGAGCACAACCTGACCTCCATCGACGCTTCGGTACACAGCCATGTGATGGCGCTGGCAGCCGAGGAATCCAGAGTCAACCACGGAAAGAGCATCTCCATCCGTGAGTTTGAAAGCAAGTTCTAGGTTGTTTTCGTTTTAAGATTATTACCCACAGAAAGGCACAGTTTTCCCATGCAGCAATCGCTGAGAGCTGTGCCTTTTTCTTTTCTGCCCTTTTGTCCCTTATCCTCGGTAAGAGAGACAAGGAAACAATCAAATTCAATCAACAAAATCATTTCAATGAGCAAAACAAATGGCGAAAACAGGGGAAAACTCTGATTCGGTCAAATTATACGAGAAAAAAGGAAAAATGTTATTGATTATTTTTGAATTATTATGATTGAAAATGATTGATTTTTCGAAAGGGCTGTGCTATAATCAAATCAACAAAGAGCAAAGGATACGGAGGGAACAACCATGCTGGCAGAAGAAAGACAGCGGGTGATTTTACGGGTGCTGGAGGAAAAGCGAGCGGCAACGGTCGCTGTGCTGTGCCAGGAAACAGGTGCATCCGAGGCGACCATCCGGCGGGATTTGAACGAGCTGGACCGTCAGGGCAAACTGAATAAGGTACACGGCGGCGCAGTGCTCCCGGTCAGCGAATTTGAAAGCCAGGAACCGGATGTTTTGACCAAGTCCACCCTGCACACCGAGCAGAAGGACCGAATCGCCCGATATGCGGCAGCCCAGGTTAACGACCAGGACTTTGTTTTTATCGACGCAGGAACGACCACCCTGTGGATGGCAGAATATCTGGAGGGTTCCAAGGCGACCTTTGTCACCACCGGCATCGAATGTGCCCGCCGTTTGGTGGAAAAAGGGCTGCTGGTGTATGTGGCAGGCGGACTGCTAAAGCCGGGGACACAGGCGCTGGTGGGTGCGGCAGCCAGAGAGTCGATTGGACGATACAATTTTACCAAGGCATTTATCGGAACCAATGGGATTTCACTCGGTCATGGATACACAACGCCGGACATCGAGGAGGCATCCATCAAGTCACTGGCAATCGACCACTCCTATGTCAGCTATGTGCTGGCAGATTCCAGTAAATTTGGAAAGGTATCGGCGGTCACCATCGCTTCCCTTGACAAGGCGTGTATCCTGACCGACCGTCTCCCGGATGCGTCTTATTGTAAACAAACACTGGTGAAAGAGGTGGATTGATTTGATTTACACAGTAACCTTTAATCCGGCACTGGATTATGTGGTTCGAATGGAGCAGTTTCAACTGGGACAGGTCAACCGGACCACAAGCGAAGAAATCCAGTTTGGCGGCAAGGGAATCAACGTTTCGGTGCTGCTTAAAAATATCGGTGTGCAAAACTGTGCGCTGGGATTTGTGGCAGGTTTTACCGGAAAGGCGCTGGAAAACCAGCTGCAAACGATGGGAGTGGATACCGATTTTATCCACCTGCCCGAGGGGATGACCCGCATCAATGTCAAAATGAAGGCAGATTGTGAAACGGAGATCAACGCACAGGGTCCTAAAATCGGTCGCGAGCAGCTGGAGCAGCTGTTTGAACGACTGGACCGTCTGGAGAAAGAAGATGTTCTGGTGCTGGCGGGCAGCATCCCAAGCAGTTTGCCCAGCGACATCTATGAAAATATCCTGGAGCGGATGGAAGGCAAACAAATTCTGGCAGCGGTGGATGCCACCAAAGAGCTTTTGTGCAACGTCTTAAAATATCATCCGTTTTTGATAAAGCCCAACCACATCGAGCTGGGTGAAATCTTTGGAGTGCAGCTTCACACAGAAGAGCAGATTCGGGAGTATGCCGGCAACCTTCAGCAGATGGGCGCGCGCAACGTGCTGATTTCGATGGCGGGCGACGGAGCGATCCTGCTGGATGAGACCGGCGGATTTCATCGAATCAACGCGCCGAAAGGAACCGTCAAAAACTCGGTGGGCGCAGGAGATTCGATGGTGGCAGGATTCTTAGCAGGATATTTGCAGTCGAAGGACTACCGGACTGCCTTGAAGATGGGAACTGCCGCCGGAAGCGCTACGGCATTTTCCGACCAGCTGGCGACAGGAGAAGAGGTTTTGGCGTTGTATCAGACGCTCAAATAAAAAAGGAGAGATAGAGCATGAGGATTATTGATTTACTCAGCACCGACCGCATTGCGTTGGGTGCACAGGTTTCCGACAAGGAGCAGGCAATCGACAAGCTGGTGGAGCTGCAAATGGCAGGCGGCTGCATTGCTGACCGGGAGGCGTACCGAAAAGCGATTCTGGCAAGGGAAGAGATGAGCAGCACTGCCATCGAGCAGGGCATCGCCGTTCCTCATGCAAAATCAGACGCAGTAAGCGCTCCTTCTCTGGCAGCGATGACACTGACACAGGGCGTGGACTACGGTGCAATGGACGGACAGCCCTCCGATTTGTTTTTTATGATTGCAGCACCACTCAACGGCGACCTGCATCTGGAGATTCTTTCCCGACTGATGGTCCTGCTGATGGACGGGGAATTTGTCAAAGCCCTGCGCAGCGCAGCAGATGCACAGCAGTTTATGGCAGTAATCGACCGATTTGAAAAGGAAAAGTATCCGCAGGAGGTCGGCGGCACCGAGCAAAAGCCGGTGGAAGAAAAAGCAGGCTATCGGGTGCTGGCAGTGACCGCCTGCCCGACCGGTATCGCGCATACCTATATGGCAGCAGAGGCACTGGAAAAAGCGGCTGCGCAGATGAACCTGTCCATCAAGGTGGAAACCAACGGCAGCGCCGGTGTGAAAAACCGTTTGACCGCACAGGAGATCGAGCAGGCGGACGGCATCATTGTGGCTGCGGACAAAAATGTAGAGACCGCACGATTTGCAGGGAAAAAGGTGCTGTTTGTGCCGGTGTCGGATGGCATTCACAAGCCGCAGCAGCTGCTTGAGCAGATTGAAAGCGGAACGGTGGCTGTCTATGAAAAAGAGAAAAAGGCAGCTGTACAGCAGCAGGAACAGGGCAAAGAAAGCTTTGGCAGACAGCTGTACAAGCATCTGATGAACGGTGTCAGCCATATGCTGCCGTTTGTTATCGGCGGCGGTATCCTGATTGCGATTGCTTTCCTGCTGGACGATTACTCCATCAATCCGGCAAACTTTGGTATGAACACCCCGCTGGCAGCCTTCTTTAAGACGGTGGGAGGGGTCGCCTTCGACTTCATGCTCCCAATCCTTGCCGGTTACATCGCATACAGCATTGCGGACCGTCCGGGTCTGGCAGTCGGTATCGTAGGCGGCTATATTGCCAAGGTGGGCAACTCTTTTGCAAACATCAGTGGTGAAAATGCAGTCTCCGGCGGTTTCCTGGCGGCGCTTTTGGCTGGTTTTGTAGCGGGCTATCTGGTGCTGGGCATCAAAAAGCTGGCGGACAAGCTTCCTGAAAGCATGGAAGGTATCAAACCGGTTCTCATCTACCCGCTGTTCGGCGTATTGCTGATTGGTGTGTTCATGTTTGCAGTCAACCCGACCATGGCGGCAATCAATACCGGCATCACCGGTTTTCTCAACTCGATGGGCGGCAGCAGCAAGATTCTGCTTGGCTGTATCGTAGCAGGCATGATGAGCATCGACATGGGCGGACCATTCAACAAGGCAGCTTATGTATTTGGAACCGCTTCGATTGCCAGCGGCAACTATGATGTGATGGCAGCGGTTATGATTGGCGGTATGATTCCTCCGCTGGCGGTCGCTCTGGCAACCACCTTCTTTAAAAAGAAATTTACCTCTGAGGAAAGAAAATCCGGCGTTGTCAACTACATCATGGGACTGTGCTTCATCACCGAGGGTGTCATCCCCTTTGCAGCAGCAGACCCGCTGCGTGTCATCCCATCCTGCGTGGCAGGTTCGGCGGTGGCAGGAGGACTGTCGATGCTGTTCGGCTGCACCCTGCGCGCTCCGCATGGCGGCATCTTCGTTTTCCCGGTTGTAGGAAATGTGGTTGGCTATCTCATCGCTTTGGCAGCCGGTTCGCTGGTTGGAATGTTGCTGCTGGGCGTATTGAAAAAAGATAAAGTGGAAGAATAAAATCTGTCAGAAGAAATGACGGCGAAAATCTGGAAAGGCAGGATGAAAATATGGTATCGGCAAAGGTAAAGGTAATCAATCCAATGGGAATGCACATGAGACCGGCGCAGCTTTTTATCAAGGAGATCACCCCCTTCGGCTGCGATGTTAGCATCAACTTTAACGGCAAGGACATCAACGGAAAAAGCATTATGAACCTGATGGCAGCCTGCATCAAGCAGGGCAGCGAGATCGAAATCAAATGCAGCGGCGACAACGAAGAAGAGTGCCTGAAGGCAGCAGTTGCGCTGGTAGAGTCCGGTCTGGGAGAGTAATCCGGCAGAAACGGGAAAGGGGTGCAAACGCTATGCTCAAAGGAGTAGGCGCTTCGGCAGGCATCGGGATTGGAAAGGTCATCTGCATCAGAGAGCAGAATCTGGACTATTCCCAGGTGCAGTATCAGGGACGTGAGCAGGAAAAGGCTCGTTTAAAACAGGCGGTGGAGACCTTTTGCGAAAAGACCCAGCGGATGGCAGAGGACATCCGCCAGCGGGTCGGTCAGAAGGAATCGGAGATTCTCAGCGGACAGGTGATGATGCTCTCCGACCCATTTATGGTCAGCCAGATGGAGGATGCTATCCAAAGCGGAAGCTGTGCTGAAGCCGCGGTGGACACCGTCTGCCAGATGTACATTGAGATGTTCTCCAATGTGGAGGACGAATTGATGAAGCAGCGTGCCACCGACATCGAGGACATCAAAACCCGGATGCTGCGTCTGCTGCTGGGTGTAGAAAGTGTGGACATGGCTTCGCTGCCAAAGGGAACGGTTCTGGCGGCAAAAGATTTGACCCCTTCGATGACGGTCGGTCTGCAAAAGGAAAATGTAAGCGCCATCATCACCGAGGTTGGAGGAAAGACCAGTCACTCTGCCATTTTAGCGCGTGCGCTGGAGATACCGGCAGTGCTGGGTATACCGGATGCTTTGCAGCAGCTGACTGACGGACAGACTGCCATTGTGGACGGTGCCACCGGTCAGGTGCTGACCGAGCCGGATGCGGAAACGCTGTACCACTACACCAAGCTCCAGGAGGAGCAGCTGCGTCAGAAGGCGATGCTGTCGATTTATCGGGACAAGCCGACCACAGATGCCTCCGGCAGAAGCTACCAGCTGTATGCCAACATCGGCAGCGTGATGGAAGCACAGGCTGCTTTGGAAAATGGAGCGGAAGGAATCGGGCTGTTTCGCACCGAGTTTTTGTTCATGGACCGTCCGGCTATGCCGGATGAGGAGGAACAGCTGGAAGCGTACAGCAGTGTTTCCCATCTGATGAAGGGCAAGGAGGTCATCATCCGCACGCTGGATGTCGGTGGAGACAAGGAGGTCTCCTATCTGAAGATGGGCAGCGAGCAGAACCCGTTTTTGGGTTGGCGCGCCATCCGTTACTGTTTGAGCGAACAGCCGCTTTTTAAGACCCAGCTGCGTGCGCTGCTGCGTGCGGGAGCGCAGGAGAAAAACATCAAGATTATGCTGCCGCTGGTCACCGGCGTGCAGGAAATCCGCGCAGCCCGCAGTCTGCTGGAGGAATGTAAGCAGGAGTTGAGCCGCGAAGGCTTGGAGTACGACCCGAAGATTGCACTGGGCGTGATGATTGAAACACCGGCTGCTGCTTTGACCGCCGACCTGATGGCGAAGGAGGCAGACTTCTTCAGCATCGGCACCAATGACCTGACCCAGTACACCATCGCGGTGGACCGCGGGAATGCTAAGGTAGAGCAGCTGTATACTACCCTGCACCCGGCAGTGCTGCGCAGTATCCGTGGAATCATCCATGCGGCAAAGCAGGCAAAGATCCCGGTCGGTATGTGCGGCGAATCGGCTGCCGACCCGCTGCTGATTCCACTGCTGATGCAGTTTGGTTTGGATGAGTTCAGCGTCAGCGCTTCTTCGGTTTTAAAAACCAGAAAGACCATCTCGGAATGGAACCGGGAGCAGGTAGAGCAGGTGGCAGAGCAGGCAATGCAGCTGTCCACACCGCAGGAGCTGGATGAATATCTGCACCGTGCTTGCAATCATTCTCTTTAGAAATCTTCTATAAAATTGACATACACCACCTTTTTCTCCCTTTACAACAGGACAAGTTCTTCGGCACTAACCGGTGCCGAAGAACTTGTCCTGTTTGCTTTTATAATTGTGGCTGATAATGAAGAGAAAATCAGCTGAAGAGTTGACTTTTCTGGACAAATACAGTATACTATAAATACAAATTAGCTTGTGCTAACTGTAAAAAGGAGGGGATTTTATGAGTCATGCGCTTGCTTGGGCAGCCGGAGGTACCGGCTTTACCTTTTTGATGACGACCTTGGGGGCAGCCATGGTATTCTTTTTTAGAAAGGCGGTCAGCGCCAACATCCAGAGGATTTTTCTTGGATTTGCAGCAGGGGTGATGATTGCTGCGTCGGTTTGGAGTCTGCTGATTCCTGCGATGGAAGAGGCGCAGGCGGCAGGTGCTGCAGGATGGCTGCCTGCCGGAGGAGGCTTTGTGCTGGGCGTTGCCTTTTTGATGCTGCTTGACAGTTTGCTGCCGCACCTGCATCCGGGTGCCAAACAGGCGGAGGGACTGAATTCCAGCTGGCATCGCAGCACCATGCTGATGCTGGCGGTCACCCTGCACAACATCCCGGAAGGGATGGCAGTGGGACTGGCATTTGCGCTGGCAGCCCAGCATAACGACAGCAGCGCTTATGCCGCAGCGATGGCTCTGGCGATTGGAATGGGCATCCAGAATTTCCCGGAGGGCGCCATCATCTCGATGCCCCTGCGTGCCGAAGGAGAGAGCAAGGGCAAGGCCTTTGCAGGCGGTGTGCTTTCGGGCGTGGTTGAGCCGATTGGCGCAGTGGTGACGATTCTGGCCGCACAGCTTGTGATTCCGGCACTGCCTTACCTTTTGAGCTTTGCGGCGGGTGCGATGCTCTATGTCGTGGTGGAGGAGCTCATCCCGGAAGCGCAGAGCGGAGAGCACTCGAACATCGGCACCATCGGCGCCGCCGCGGGGTTCGTGCTCATGATGATATTAGACGTCGCGCTTGGATAATCCCTCAGCGCAGCAAAAAGCCGCCCGTATGGGCGGCTTTGCCTTGCTTATTTCACTTTCCGAGTATGTCCCTCGCCTGGATGTACTTGTCCAGCGGCTTATAGAGCAGCGCGAAGATCACGATGCAGATTATCGTGTCGAGCAGCATATAGCTGCCGTTGTACACCAGCGAATACGTCCATTTGTTCACGAACGTCATGCCGAGGCACTCGGTGGGCATCGTGATGGCATAGATGGTGACGCCGCTGATGAAGTGCACTATGAAGCGCAGCACGCAGCCGAGCGTTATGCCCACGAATATGCCCTTGCCCCTGCCGCGGAAGAGCCCTGCGACGCCGAGCGGCGTAAAGGCAATCAGGTAGTCGAGCAGCAGGCTCTGCCAGCCCCAGGCTATGGCCCCGTCGATGAACATCTGCAGCGTGCCGAAAATAAAGCCCTCTATCAGGCCCCAGCCCACGCCCCAGCGCAGCGCGAAGAAGAATATGGGCACCATTGCGA
>ENA-ORNG01001819-ORNG01001819.1-human-gut-metagenome-genome-assembly--contig:-NODE-1819-length-14280-cov-4.402109_pt1 | contig 14280 bp, 12 predicted proteins | sample MGYA00242113_ERZ509018 | MGnify/ENA primary metagenome ERZ509018 (study PRJEB26280, sample SAMEA2338711) | human gut metagenome | biome: human gut; feature: human-associated habitat; material: faeces... | reverse complement strand
ACATCGTTGTCTTACCTGCCCCGGAAGGGCCTACAATGGCCGTAGTCGTTTTTTCAGGGATAGAAAAACTAACATGGTCTAAAATCTTTCGAGTTGAATAGGAAAAATCCACATTATCAAAGACGATATTTGTGTCCTTTGGCGTAATATCTGTACCTTTTTCGTCCATGACAGGCGTATTATCGACAGAATTTGTGGTATCAATAGAAGATGCCAGCATCTGCAACATCGTAATCTGACTACCAGCACTTTCGAGATTGTTGAATACAGTGAAGGACAGAATAACAAAAAGGATGCCATACACAAAAGAAAATGCGCTAATAGTATAAAGATAAATGGACAGTATAAGTAAAATCGTGCTAAAAATTCGCACAATAAGCTGTTGCAGCGCAATATAAGGAGCTACTGCATAAACCAACCTCAAATTTCCTTTATTACTCTCCCGAATAGCAGCAGCAATGGATTGGGAACTATCCTTTTCAAAACCAAAGGATTTTACCACACCCATGCCTTGTATGTACTCCAAAACAGCTTCTACCAATCCCCGCTGGGCGCACTGCCTTTTTTCTGCTGTGGAAGTCGATTTTCGAGTAGCTGCTTCTGTCACCAGCAGATAGCAGACGACACCAACCAAAGCGACAAGTCCAAGCTGCCAATTAAAAAGAAGCAGGAACAGAATAAGGACAACGGAATTGAAGAAGCCTCCAATCATATTGACTAATGCCACGGGTGCTGAACTTTCTACATCCCCTAATGTCGTGGTTACAATGCCAGTTATCGTGCCGATATTATTCTTGTTGAAGTAGCCCATTGGGATATAGCGGAGGCGATCACCAATCGAAATACGCTTATCCGCTACCATGCCATATCCTACTGCCGTCTGCTCATTCATGGAAAAGAAGGATGAGAAAATCCGTCCGGCAACAGAAAGAATCATCATACCCAGTGACAGCCATACGGAAGTAAGACTGTGGTTATCAGAAGCCAAAGCGTCTACAATAAAGTAGAGCGCGCCAAATTGAAATGACGCAAAAATACCGTTAAGAAAGGAAAAGAATAATGATTTTTCCAAAAGCCCTTTCTGATTGCCTGTAAATGCAAATATTTTCTTTAATGTGCCAAGCATGAAACCACCTCCTTACGCTTCATCTCTTGCACCAATGTGCGCCTGCCACATATCCTTGTAAAGAGGACAACGAGTCAGTAATTGTTCATGGGTACCTTGTGCTTCTATATTTCCTGCATTGACTACCACAATGTTATCTGCGCCTGTGATAGTAGAAAGCCGATGGGCAATTACAATCAGCGTCTTTCTAGCAGTTAATGCAGAAATTGCTTTCTGGACGATTGCTTCATTTTCTGGATCAATGAAAGCTGTTGCCTCATCTAAAATCACGATGGGAGCATTTTTCAACATAGCGCGGGCAATGGCGATTCGCTGGCGCTCACCGCCGGAAAGCTGGGAGCCGCTGCTGCCGACAATCGTTTCATAACCATTGTCTAGCCCACGAATGAAGCTGTCACAACCGCTTCGGATTGCTGCTTTTTCTACTTCTTGATCAGATGCGCCAGGTTTTCCCATACGGATATTTTCACGGATACTGCGGTTAAACAAGTAGTTGTCCTGGGATACATAGGAAATTTGTTCCGAAAGTTGTGACAACGGAACCTCTGTCAGCTCATGACCACCCAAAGTAATACTGCCGCTGGTAGCATCCCAATACCCGGCAATTAGTTTTGCAATCGTAGACTTGCCGGAACCAGAAGGCCCAACAAAGGCGGTCATCGTTTTGGGGTGAATGGAAAGATTTATACCATGCAACACTTCATGTTGTTTATCATAAGAGAAAGTTACTTTCTTGAGTTCAATTTCCAAATTGTCAAACGCAACAGGTTTATTGGCATGGTGAAGTTCTTCGGCATTTAAGATACTGTCAATTTCCTCTGTATTTTTTCCCAGCATAGCCAAAGAGCCGGTGAAAGAAAAAGCCTCCATGATTGGCCCAACAAGTCCAAGGGAAAAGATAACCGCCGTCATAAAGGTCATGGTTTCCAAACTGCCGGAAAGCCAAAGAGCCATACCGCCCGGAAGGACGCTTAGAAGTACGGACGGGATCACTGCATTATAGGAACACATGGTTTTCTGGCTGTTAGCCATCCATTTTATGTAATAATCTGCATTTCCCCAGACGGCATCCGCATATTTCTTATAGGAACCTGCTGACTGGCTGAATGCTTTGACTACTTCAATACCGCCGATATACTCCACGACAGCATTGGCCATTTTTTTGCTGGCAGCCATTGCACCTGCGCCTTCTGTGGCATAGTTCCGCATACCGATGGACATGATAACCAGCCCGATAAACAGGGTTGCCAGGGAAAGGAGAGCCATCCGCCAATCCAAAATGAACAAATACACAATGATAAACAGCGGCACCAGCATGTTTGAGGTCATTTCCGGCAGGAGATGGGCAAACGGTACTTCCATACTTTCGATCCGATCAACAATGATGCTTTTATAGTGGCCGGATGGGGTGTCCAAAATTGTCCCCATTGGAACCTTTGAGAGTTTTTCTACAACACGCTCCCGCAGATCCCTCAGCGTACTATACGCTGCATTATGGGAAATTACAGTTGACAGGTTTGAAAAAAGCACCTTCCCGCAATATCCGGTCAAAGCCACAAGACATACAGGCAGATATGCAGAAAAGTCAGTTTCTCCAGCAAACATTTTAGAAATGACATTAACAACACAAAAATACGGTATCATCTGACAGGCCACACCGAGAATTGCCAGGATAATACTGAAAACGAATTTACCATGATGAGCCTTCCCCCAACTTCAAAGAGTACCGAGGGGAGAACTCTTTTTCTGTTCTTTCACAACTTACCAACCTCCTTCTTCAAAAATGTTAGCCGACTTCTTGCGCCCGTCCCTCAGTGATTCGGATAATCTTATCACAGCATAAGGCAATCAGTTCCGGGTCATGAGTCGATACAAATATAGTCTTTCCTTCGGCTGCCAGTCTTTTCAAAAGTTCCGCCACCTCGCGCATGTGACGGTAATCCAGTCCAGATGTCGGCTCATCGAAAAGTAAAATCTGCGCCTGCGCTGCAATCGCAGATGCAATCGCTACCCGTTGCTTTTGTCCTCCTGACAAAGCCATTGGATGTTTTTCCTTGTATTCATCCAGGTCAAGACTTTCTAAAATTTTTTGGGCTGCCTTCTCATCGGGGTCTTTCATTGATAAAAGCACTTCGGAGAGAACACTATTTGTAAATAGCTGATGGTTTACATCCTGCATAACCATATAGCAAATCTTTGTCAACTGCCGCCCATGATATGTTCTGCCTGAGACTTTAATCGTCCCGATGCAGGTTTTTTCCAACCCGCATAAACAGCGGAGAAAGGTTGATTTTCCAGAGCCATTATCTCCGATTACTCCGACAATTTTCCCTTTTTCAATTTGAAGATATGGTATCCGTAAATCGCAGATTTCTTCATCTTCTGGTGTCAGCTTTTTCTTTATGAAAAAATATTTTCGCGGTGTATAGGTGAAATAGAAATCCCTAAGGCACAACAGTTCATCCCCGTCAGCGCCCGCCTTCAGGTTCCTCTGATCTGCGAAATTTTCTTTGCCCGACTTAGAAATATTAGAAAATTGCCGGATATAGCGTTCTTCCAATGTAACAGGCCGAAGTTCATAAGATTCCAATGACTTTTCTGTAAGCTGAGAAAATTCCTGTCTTGTCCATTCATTGACAATACGGCCTTTTTCCATATAAACTGCCCGGTCAATAATATCTTTCAGATACCATAGGCGATGTTCTGAAATGATGATTGTCTTGCCTTGAGACTTCCAAAGCTGCATAGCATCATGCAGATCGCGGATTGCCGCCCAATCCAGATTTGAAGATGGCTCATCCAAAATGATGATGTCAGGTAAAAGAGCCGCTACCGATGCACAGGCAATTTTTTGTTTTTCACCGCCAGACAAGTCGAAAAGACTGCGTCCTAAAAGGTAATTTAGATTCAACTCCCGGACTACCTGATTTTTTCTAGACAAGATTTCCAACTTTGACAAGCCAATGTTTTCTGGGCCAAAAACCACTTCTCCGTCTGTGTCCACAGAAAAGAATTGGCTGCGTGGATTTTGAAAAACGGATCCGACAATTCCAGCCAGATTATAAAGTTCCTGCTGCTTAATGTCTAAGCCATTCACATAAACATCCCCGGTAAGTTCGCCCTTGAAAAAATGGGGGATAAGACCATTGATAAGCCTCGTCACGGTTGTTTTACCACAGCCCGATGCACCGCACAAAAGAACACATTCTCCGTCTGTAACAGACAAATTAAAATCAGAAAGACCTGCTTGGTTCAATCCTGAATAATGAAAGGTTACATTTTTTATCTCAATCATACCATCTCACTTCCATTCACACCGAAAGGTAAATATATAAAATTGACAACACTAAAGTTACTGCAATTATCACATAATCTCTGCTATGGAACCCAATCTCACAAACATTCGTCCTTTTTACCGGGGCTCCAAGGCCTCTGGTAACTGCCGCCGCAGATAGCTCGTCCCCGATACTGATACAAGAAAACAGCAGAGGAACTAAGCGATATTCAATCATTTTAGTTACCTTACCACCGCCAAAAGCAATTCCTCTCATACGCATAGCATCACGAATTGACCGGTATTCCTCTGACAATGTAGGAAAAAAGCGCATCATTACGGCAATAGAAATTGCAAGTCCTTGTGGCGGGCGCATACGGTTCATACCAGCCATAAATTCACTGATTTTTGTTGTTGAAATGCAGTACCAGACCATAATCATCGTTGGTGCAAACTGCGTAATCATGTAGCATAGAAACAGTATCAACATTCCCGCTATGCCCCCGATATTTTCCTGTGTAATCTCCATAAGCCATGTAGCCAAAATGAAAAGAACAGTAAACCTTACGCCTATATGGGGTTTTCCTTCCAGGCAGACCAAAACCACAGGGATATAGGTCATGATGGCCCGGACAATATAAGCCGGGCCATCCGTTACATCAATCATTACAACAACGGAAAATAAAATCAGCAAAAGCAGTTTTGTTCTTGGATCAAGATGGAAGCGGATATTAAGGCTTTTTCTATATCCATTTTCCATTTATACAATTCCCGCCTTTTCAAAGTTCTTCCGTACAACAGCCTTACCAATAAATGCACCGATTACTCCACACACAAAGCAGAGCAAAATAATGACTGGATATGTAGCGGGTGTTACGAGCGTAAACAGGGTATTGGCAAAAGAAGCGTCAAATCCGCCTTCAATCAGACTTTGCTTATAAGAGTCTGCCGTGAGGACGAGAGGGAGATAACTTGCGCTAACCCAAAGATTGAATGCACCGCAACTGATAACGGTTTTTTTCCAGCTTTTATATTTCCCGGACTTGGCAATCAAATCTGCAATCACTCCTGCTGCAATACAAATAGGTGCACCAAGAAAGCCCATGCCGAAGATAAACAGCAGGATTGCAACAATAACCGATGTTATTGTAAGCATCCCGAACTTTTCAATTCGCGCATAATAGAGCATCATCGGAATGCCTGTGACAACCGGGATGAGAACCGCATAACCGGCGACGATGAATGGGGACAGAAATCCGAGAGACATGATGACCATCTGCACAACCCATAGGATTGCAGTAAAGATACCAATGGTGATGAAATCTCTTGCTTTAAGATTCTTTTCATTCATTAGAATGACCTCCTAACTTTATATTATGGTTAGCTATCACTAACCATAGAAGAGTATAACATGCTATTCATCTTTACTTCTATCCCTATATCAGCATTTTAGCCCCGTATAGCAATGAGTTTTGAACTTGACAAGAAATTAAAATAAGAAGATAATTATTACAATAGCTTTCATATTATGAGCAGAATCCACAGAAACAGGGAGAGATATAATGAGTAAAACATTAGATCAAATGCTTGATAACTATTTGGCTTCATCAAACGTGAAGTTAAAAAAAGGGCCAGATAGCTTATCATTTACACTCAATTCGGCAGAGGGCATCAGTAAAACAACCCTTTTCAATATTCTGCCATACATGCACTTAATTTTTTTTGATATTCACGCTCGATCTTTGCCGGGAGAAATCGCAGAAAATGCGGTGTATCATCCCATGCAGTTCAACTATTGCGTGGATGGACGGATTGAAATGCTTTTGGATGACAACTCTTATATTTATCTCAAAGAAAAAGATTTTTGTATCAGTAGGCAGACCTCGCAAAGCGAATCTTATTTCCCTACAAAGTATTATCACGGTATCACCTTGTATTTTGACCCTGATTTTTTCACAGAAGCCAACGCCAATGTGAATAATCTTTTTAATTTGAACTTGTCGCAACTATCAGAAATCTATTTTGAAAAAAAGGATACCTACATCTCAGAAGCCAGCAGCGAAATTGAAAAGATTCTTGATCGGCTATGGCAACTTTATGAAACGCCATCCTCTTTTTACATGAAGCTTTGTGTTTTAGAATTGCTTCATTTTCTACTAGATACAAGAAACGTTGCTCAAGAGAAAGTTTTGACCTTCTATACTAGCACACAGGTAGAAATTGCGAAAAAGGCAGAACAGATATTAACTGCAGATTTAAAAGAGCATATTCCCATAAAACAGATAGCCCAGCAATTCGGTGTTAGTGAAACAAGTTTGAAAAATTATTTCCGTGGTGTTTACGGTAAAAATATCTCAGATTATTTGCGAGATTTGAGAATGTATACAGCTGAAAAGCTATTAATTGATACAAAAATGCCTATTTCAGAAATTGCATCACAGGTGGGATATACTAAACAAGGTAAATTTGCAGAAGTGTTTCGGCAACGGTTTCAAATGAATCCATTAGAATATAGACGCTCTAAAATGTTAGAAAAATTTTAAATTAAACATCATATTTCTATTAGATGGTTAAAATCAATAGATGAAAAAATGCGAGGGATTTTGTTTGGAACCGAAATTCCTTTAATTTATGAAATAGAACATTGAGAATCTGAAATTTTATCTCTATATATAAGATATAAAATCTCTTATCACAGGAAATTTCACATCGTTTCATAAGAACTATGACCTCTGTACAATATAAAAGTAACATTATATTGCTACAAGGTGGTGAGCTTATGGACGAAAGAAACAACGATTTTGACTTTGATTTTATGCCCATTGGACAGGCGATCAAAAAAGCCCGTGAAGCCAGAGGAATGACAAGGGAGCAGCTTGCTGGGATCATTGGATATGCTCCACGACACATTCAGTCCATTGAGAATGAGGGACAACATCCAAGTATTGAGCTGTTTATTCAGCTGATTACCATGTTCGATGTGTCTGTTGATGAATACATATTTCCTGAAAAAGAAGTGAAGAAAAGTTCCGTCCGCAGACGCTTAGACGCACAGCTCGACAAACTCAACGATAGAGAACTGTCTGTCATAGAAGCAACTGTGAACGGGTTATGTATGGCAAAAGAGCCAGAGGAATAAAAAATCCTCTGGTTTTCTTTTGCTGATTTTTAGTAGGCTGGAACACCATATCCATAGATGGAGCTGCTTCCAACGGTATATTGTCTTTGTTTTACCGCATCGCCGGAATTTCCTTCTACGGTGTAGACAACTCCGTTTTCGCATTTCTCTACAATACCTACATGGTCGGTTGAACCATCGCCTTCCCAATCGAAGAAAATAATGTCCCCCGCAGTAGGCTCATAGTTTCTGTCCTGCCATTGGTTCCGTTCTTTAAACCAGTTTGCACCGCTGACGCATCCTGCAAACTTCGGGATAAAGCCACCTTCGATATAGCCACACTGTTCCGCACACCATGAAACAAAGCAGGCGCACCATTCTTCCCGGCTGCTGAAACCATACCATGACCAGTAGGGCTGTCCGCCCTCATTGCCAAGCTGCGTCAGGGCAACTTCTACGATTGCCTGATTGCCGCCACTGGTAAATGCCCGTCCGAAGGGATAATAGCGCAGCACATGAGAAACATATTGGGTATCCCCGTAGCTGTCCCATCCCAATCGCTCTGCCTGCATCGTAGAAAATTCAACCGCATTGGCATAAGTGTAGCCGCCGTAATTGGTCTGCGCCCATGAAATATAGCCATTTCCAAAGTTATATCCCTGCAGGGCCAGTTTGATCCGATCCATGTCAACGGGATTTTCCACTTGTGCGGCATTCAGACAGGCCGCTAAATTCTGGATACCGACATTGATGGAATATTCCGGGTCTGTAATGCCATTCGGTGTATTTGGGTACTGTGTGTTATACCCGCATTCCGACGCCTGCATGGGGTCGTTTCCCTGTCCTCCAGACTCCTGCATCATGACCGCCTTGATAAGTTCCACATATTCAGGAATCCCATGCTGCCTTGCATATTCCTGGATCAGCGGATCGTAGGCTTCTACTTCTGCACTGACAGGGGTATAGGAATTACTTTCACTGCCGCCGCCAAACAGAGAGATTGCACAACCAAGCAGTACCACGATCAGAATGATCACTATTGCAATCCAGCCGCCTGCAACAATCGCCGCTATCAATGCTTTTGTCCCTGCAATAATCGCTCTGACAGCTGCTATGGTAGCTTTCACGGTTGTTTTAGCCGCAGCAGCAGACGCCTTTGCGGAGACTCTTGCTGCCTGTGCTGCTTTCTGTGCGGTTTTTGCCGAAGCCTTTGCCGCTGCCTGTGCTGTTTTTGTGGCCTGCTGCGTGGTCTTAATGGCAGCTTTGGAAGTCGCCTGTGCTGTTTTTACGCTTCTTTCGGTTGTTTTTACAGAGCCTTTTGCCGCTGCCTTGACGGTTTTTCCTGCACTTCTGGCAGACTGCTTAATCGTTCTTTTGGTATCTGTTGACGTTTTTATGGTCTGGACAGAAGCATCCGAAACAGGCGAACGGCCTGCAGTTCCACGATGGATCTGCAGGCCGTACTGTTCAGACACACTCCTTGCTGATTTCTGTTCAGCAGCTTTGGCAGCTCGCTTCTGCTTAAAATCAGCCATTTTGTCCTTTGCCTTAACGATATTGTCTTTGGTGGCCTTAACGCCTTTTTGCCCTTGCTTATTGAACTGGTGGATACCTTCATCCTTTACCCGGTCAGAAGCATAGGAGATCTTATCCGCAGCATATTCCGTAGCAGAGCCTTCATTGGCGTAATATCCTTCTTCCGCTTTCTCCTTTGTCTTTGCATAGGCAGCTTTCATACGCTCTGAAGCAACGGCGGCTTTATCTATGGTCTTAATCGTGCCTTTGACTGCATCTCTGGTTTTAATATCTGCCATAGAAGCCCTCCTTTCTTAGAAGCTGTACTTTCCTCATGCAGTCTTTTTTGCTACCACGACAAGCCTTCCATTTGTGGCCGAATATTCACAGGTAGAAAGGGTAATCAGCCTGTCACCATAGTCTGCGGTAACACCCGTATCATACAGGGCAAGCTCTTTACACGCTTCGATATAGGCATCAAATTCTTCCTCATTCTCCGCATCTACAAAATCATAATAGCGGTAACCGCTGGAGCTGTAAGCGACCGTCTTAAATACAGCAACGATCTCATACGCTGCCTGCTCTGTCAGGGTATCAAACTGAATGGTTTTGTGTTCCTCATAAAAGCTCTTGGATTTATAATCCTCCAAAGCTCCAAACATGCGGTTGCCGCTGATGTGATGCCCGTAAATGATGAGATTGTCACTGGTAAGCAGATCACAGTTTTCCTGAATATACGGAGTACCTAAATCACTGTACTGCTTCTCAAAGTTGTGTTTGAGATAGTAATTCGGTTCATCCTTTGTCTGCATAACAGGGTAGTTAATAGACGTGCCGGAAATGGAAATCCAGCCCACCATATCTTCATTCTGCAAATACAGATCCTTGTACTTGGACAGGACATCTTGGCCTTCGCTTACGGGAACATCATCAGGAACCGGTTCTTCATCGGGAGCCTGTGCCACCACTTCTGCAATATCATCAAAGATTTCCGTCTGTTCGTCCAGCTGTTCATAGTGATCATAGATGTGATAAACAGAAAATGCCGCCATACCTAAAAGGCACACGGCGGCAGCAATACAGATCATATATTGATATTTTTTCATGGGGTTCTCCTTTCTTAGCGTGACAATTCGTTTTGTTTTCTGGGTGCGGGAAGCTCCCTGCAATATTCGGGATACCTGACCTTGATGCCCTCCATGAAGTAGGGGGCAAATTCACAACAGAACAGATCTTCCGGTGTAAAAGACTGGGGACTGTCCATGTCGGTGTAACCATTCCAGAGGTTAAAGGCAAGGCGACAAACCCTAACAGTTCCGCTGGTCTGCCATCCGCCGTGCATCCCGTCCGGCTCGATACAGTCATTCTTAAAGTCAAACATCTGGTCGATATTTGCCCTTGTTTCCGAAGCAATCCCCATGACATAGAAAAATGCCCGGTGATAGCAGTCGTTGACTCTGCACTTACTCATGTTTTCCAGAAAGAAATCTCTATGCTCTGCGGAGCGAAATTGAATATTAGACATTTGAAAATACCTCCTTTATCCGTTTTTGCGTAATCTTAAAATATGCCTCATTGATCTCTGCACCTAAATAACCCCTGTCGTTTGCCAGGGCCGCCAAAGCAGTGCTTCCAGTCCCCATAAAACCGTCAAAGACCAGTTCCTTTCTGGTACTGGAAATCTGGATCAGCCACGACAAAAACTCCACATTTTTTACGGTTGGATGGTAAATGCCATGTTTCTTCTGCCATGTGGCATTGTAGGTTGCCTTGGGGTATTCCTCTCCAAACCAGCAGGCAGGGAACCTCGTCTTGTATTTCTTACTTGGTTCTCTGCCTTTATGGAACTGTGTGCCTTCTTTTTTACGGTTCTCCAGTAATTGTGTCTGCTGAAACAATCGCCGTCCTTTCTGACAAAAAATGATCCACTCCGAATTATTGGCATAGCTGCCTTTCAGATCACCGATGCCGCCCAGTGTTCCTTTCTCCACCACCAGACAGTTTTTTACCGTAAATCCTGCTTTTCGCAGACAGTTGTAATGAAAAGAATAGCAGTCAAACCGGGTAAAAAAATAAGCGTGGGAATTGTCCCGCAAAATGCGGTAACTTTCCCACGCAAAGCGTTCATAATCAATCCCTTGATCCCCATCCAATATTTCATGGGGCTGTCTGGCAAAATGGTTCTGGTATGCGATGCCATAGGGCGGATCGGTCAGGATCATTGACACAAAGTTATCCGGGATATGCGCCATCAGCTCCATACAATCCATACAGTAAATTTGATTGCGCAGATCTAAACACTCTGTCTCCTTTCTCACTTTCCTTATACCTCTCCAAACTTGGTCGTCATCAATTTATACAGTTCCGTGTTATGCGGGAATTTATTGACAAACGGCACAAGGGAACTGCCTACCTTCAAAAGTCCCTGGCCTGCCCCTACATTGGTGATATAGCCCATCTGAAGGTCAGAGATGTTCAAAAGCTTGGCAAGCTCAATCCTGTCCGTAGACGCCTGATTAAGCATGATGATAAATTCAGAGTTGGCAAGCATTGTCCTTGCGGTATGGCTCTGCAAAAGATCGTCTACATTCTGTGTGATACCGGTACAGTATGCACCATATTTACGCACACGCTTCCAGAGAGTAAAGAGGAAGTTTGCCGAGTATTCATGCTGGAACAGCAGATAGATTTCATCAATGAAAATGAACGTGTTCCTGCCCTTGGCTCTGTTCTGCGTAATGCGGTTTAAGATACTGTCCAGGACAACCAGCATACCAATCGGCTGTAACTGTTTGCCCAGATCCAGAATGTCATAGCAGATCAGACGGCTGTGGGTATCCACATTGGTATTCTTGGCAAAGGTGTTCAGGCTGCCATCGGTAAACAGCTCAATGGCAAGGGCGATTTCCTGCGCCTCCGGCTCATTCTGTTTGAGCAGTTCTTCCCGGAAGTCCTGCAAAGTGGGCGGGACACCCTGATAATTGCCCTGCTGATAGTGGCGGTAAACACTGGCCGTACAACGGTCAATAATGGATTTCTGTTTTGCGCCCAAACTTGCACCGCCAATGAGCTGTTCACAGAGAGACAAAATAAACTCCGATTTCAGAATGACCGGGTTTGCGCCGTCACCGTAATCGGAGTTCATATCCATTGCATTGATGTGGTTTTCACTGGTCGCAGAAATGTGGATCACTTCGCCCTGCATAGCTTTGACCAGCGGGGAATATTCCCGTTCAGGATCGATAATAATGACATCCGCATTGGGATCTGTGAGGATGATATTGGTCATTTCTTCTTTTGCTGTAAAGGATTTACCTGCACCAGACACACCGAGAATAAAGGAGTTACCATTGAGCAGATGGCGGCGGTTGGCAATAATCATGTTCTTGCTGATCACATTCTGCCCGTAATATACACCGTCCTTGTGGTAGATCTCCTGCACCCGGAACGGGATAAAAACAGCAAGGCTCTCTGTTGTCAGTGTGCGCAGGGCATCGATCTTACGCACACCAAAAGGCAGCGCCGTGTTCAGTCCGTCCATCTGCTGATATTTCAGCACCGCAAACTGACACAAATGCTTTCTGGCAGTGGTCAGCAGAGCTTCCGTATCGCTGTCCAGCTGTTCTTTGGTTTCAGCAGTATGCACCAGTGTCAGCACCGCAAACATCATCCTCTGGTCACGGGTTGTCAGGTCGTCCAGAAATTCCTTGCTTTCCTTGCGCTGCTGCTCAAGGTCATAAGGGACAACTGCCGAGAAGTTATTGTTCTGATTCTGTTTTCTCTGCCAGTTCGTGATATTGGTTTCGACACCGAGCAGCCTGTTTTCCACTTCCCGCACCGCTTCATCTGTGGGAACCGGGACAACATCAATGGACAACATCATGTTGCGGTTCAGCTCACAAAGCTCCGCTACCATGCTGTCTTTGATATAGGCAGCGTATTCTCTCAGGAAGATCACACGCCCGTATCGATCTCCCATACGGAAACAGTCCTTTTCAAACTCAAAGGTGTCCGGGCAGATGAAGTCCTTAAAATCATGGCCTTTGCGCATACTCTGTACCATATCGAAGGTAAAAGCGGTTTCTTCGCCGGTACGGTAGAAGTCGTGGAAGATACGGAGTTTTTCTTCCGCTTCCAGTTCCACACATCGTGCGCCCAGGCGGGAAAAATGAGTGACAAGGTCGGCACCCACACGGGCAAAATAGTTCCGTGCTTCTTCGATATTCTTTTTGCACACAGAAATAGTCACATATTTGTCCTGCACGATAGAGTTTGCTCCGGTTGCTTTATCCAGCAGCATCTTGTTGTACTCCTTACGGTACTTATCCAGACCGTCCTCCGCCATGGGGATCAGGATGGTCTGCTCAAAATCCACCCGGTTCAGACGGCGGTTATTGATGGTGAGCTTTGTGGTAGCGCCGCTGTCAAAAGCATTGAGCAGTTCAGAGTATTCCAGAAACATGGCTTCCTTGTCCTCACGGCTGGCCACGGCATAATTGATGTCCTCAAATTTAAAGGTCTTTGCGTATTTATTCCTGCCCACAAGGAAAATGCCATCTTCCCAGATCGTATAAATGGGGATGACATTCTGTACCGACTTTGGTACCACAAATTTTTCCTTATCCTGCTTGAACAGGGTTCTCAGTGTTTTAATCATGCTGCGCCTCCTTTATTCTTTTTCGTTTTCTTCTTATCCTGTTTTTTCTCCTTTCGCTCTTTTCGTCTCTGTTTCTTGGGAACGACAGGAAGTCCTTTTTCTCTTGCTTCGATGCTGGACTTCATGGCTTCGTAATAAAGATTGTCTGTCCGGAACATCAGTTTCTTTGGCATCAGAAATTCGGATTTAAACCATGCCCAGACAAACTGTTCTGCGGTCATACCGTTATATTTGATAAAGCCCATGGCCGCAAAGGGGAAGGCCCCTAAAATACATACCCAGCTAAGGGTTTCCATGCCAAAGTACGGACGGAGAAGGAAATACAAGCCTACCGCAACACCGCAGGCAAGGACAGAAAAAATGAACTGCCTTAATGACAGTCCGAAAAACATGCTTTCCGTATAGTTACGGATTTCTTTATTGATCTTTACTTCCAAATGGATACCTCCTTTATAAGCCCATCATTTCCCGTACAACACGGTCAGCCATTTTGACCGCACCGACTAAGACGAGCATATTAAATACCAGTTCCCCGATATATGCCCACACCTGCGTAACTGCTGCTGCATCAGGATTCACTACTGGTGGCG
>ENA-ORNG01001817-ORNG01001817.1-human-gut-metagenome-genome-assembly--contig:-NODE-1817-length-14299-cov-10.096953_pt1 | contig 14299 bp, 10 predicted proteins | sample MGYA00242113_ERZ509018 | MGnify/ENA primary metagenome ERZ509018 (study PRJEB26280, sample SAMEA2338711) | human gut metagenome | biome: human gut; feature: human-associated habitat; material: faeces... | reverse complement strand
CTGGATTCCGCCGCCTGCCGGCCCGCCATTGGGGCCACGAAGGCCCGGACCACCCGACTTCTCTGCCACTGTCCGCTGAACCACAGACAGATGGCGGTGAGCACCCGCCCCAGTATGCTGCTGTTCCAGATCTCTATCGCTCGATTCATTGCATCAGCCTCGTTTCCACACTCGTTTCACCATCTTCAGGGCCAGCTGCCCCTCGTCCAATCTCAGCAGCACCGCCGCCGGGAAGTAGACGGCCACACCAGCCGCCGCCGAAGCCCCCAGGGTGAGCAGCTCCCCCGCCTTGCCGGGCAGCAGGCCCTCTGTCAGGCCGGCCACCGCCCAGGCGCCCACCGCCATCAGCGCGGTGGCCAGCGCCATCTTCCCCAGGTCCAGCAGGAAACTCCGGCTGAGGACCCCCTCCCCCCGCAGCTCCAGGGGGATGTCCAGCAACAGGGCGTAGACGGTGGAGGATACAGCGGAGGAGAGGGCCAGACCAGCCACCCCCATCCTCTGGGCCAGCGCCATGCACAGCAGGACATTGACCAGGATGGAGGCCGCACCGGCCGCCAGGGGCACCTTCCCCTTCTGCCGGGCGAAGTAGGCCCGGCTGAGTACATTCTGCACCGCATAGCCCGTCATGCCCAGACTGGCCCAGACCAGGGCGGTGGAGGTGATGTCCACCGAAAAGGAATCAAATTCCCCGCCTCCATAAATAAAGGAGATCAGCGGGCGGGAGAGCACCATCAACCCCGCGGACATGGGCAGGACGAAGAACAGACAGCCGTGCAGGGTGGTCCGCAGCGTCTCCCGGAACTCCCCCTCCTGCTCCCGGCCGGTGAGGCGGGACAGCTTGGGAAATATCACATTGGTGACGGACAGGACGAACACCCCGGCGATCACCAGATACAAGTTGGTGGAAAACTCGATGGCGGACACTCCGGCCCCCTCGTACAGTCGGGACCCGAACTTGGAGTTGATAGTCAGGTTGATGGGCTGCACCCAGGTGGAGACCATCACTGGCAGCATCAGGGCAAAGACCTTCCGCATCCCCTCGGAGCGCGGCTCCAGTCCCGGCCGGTAGCGGAAGCCCAGCCGGCGCAGTGAGGGCACCTGGACCGCCGCCTGGAGGAACCAGCCCACCAGAAAGGCAACGGCCAGGCCGTAGATGCCGAACTGCTGGTCCAGCGTCAGGTAATAGAGAATGATGACCAGGTTGGACACCACGCTGATCAGGGCAGGGACATTGAACTCCCCCAGGGACTGGAGCACTCCCACAAAGGAGAAGGCCACCCCGGTGAACAGCACCGTGGGGAACATCACCCGGGTGAGGGAGACGGCCAGCTCCGCCGTCTGGGCATCATATCCGTCGGCAAACAGGCTGACCAGGGGCCCCGCGAACAGGATGCCCAGCACCGAAAGGACCGCAGAGAGCAGCCCCATCACGGTGATGAAGCAGCCCGCGAAGCGGAAGGCCGGCTCCCGCCCCTTCCGGGTGAGATACTCGCTGAACACCGGGATAAAGCAGGCCGAGATAGCGGAGGCGAACACCGCGTCAAAAAACACCCTGGGGATCCGGCTGGCTGTATTGAAGGCGTTAGCCGCCATCCCCGTCCCGTAGTAAACCGCCAGCAGATGGTCCCGGTACAGCCCCAGCACCTTGCCCACCAGGGCGATGATCATCACGATGCTGATGGTCCGTGTGGCATGGTCCTGCCGCTCCTCCATCGCGCCACCTCCTATGGATCCCCAATAAAATCGTTTTATTTTACACCACCCCTCCGACTTTTTCAACCGTTGGCCCGTGTGTTCATAGGATGTTCACATTTTCCCGAAATCTGTACACTTTTTTCCATTGAAAGTGCCCTGCTCCACTGCTATAATAAGGAATTAGTTTTGCTGTCCCCACCACCTGTCCTAACCATGTGAAAAGGAGTATCCATGAAACATCGTCATTTCACCCAAGCTGCCCGCCGCCTCACCGCCTTGACGCTGGCGCTGCTGCTGGCAGCGGGCATGCTGTGCAGCGGGTGCAGCACCGGCGCGATCTCGAGCAATTACCGCGCGGTCGAGGATCTGGAGCTGATCCAGACGATCGGCGTAGACCGCGCGCCGGAGGGCGTGTGCCTGAGTGCGGCGACGGGCAAGGCGTGCGAGAACGAGGCGCCGAAGCGCATGACGCAGTCCGGCGTGTCGATGCTCGCGGCGCTCGACCAGTTGCAGGACCGCACGCCGAGCGCGGGGCTTTTTTACGCGCAGACGAGCTACCTGCTCCTCGGCGAGGAGGCGGCCGCCGCGGGCGGGCTCACGCCGCTGCTGGACTTCATCGCGCGCGACCCGGACATGCGCCTGAGCGCGCCGCTGTTCATCGTGCGCGGCGGCACGGCGCAGCAGGCGGTCATGGAGACGGGCGACGACAAGACCGACGTGACGGAAGCGCTCACCGCGCTGGAAAAGGACATCACGCTCGACGGCGCGAGCCACGCCTACACCTGCACAGACATCGCCCGCGCGCTCGCGGGCAGCGGCTGCGCCGTGGTGGGCGCCGTGGCGTGCGTGCGCACACCGGAGGGCGAGGGCGGCAAGCTGGCGCTCGCTCCGGCGGGGTATGCGATCTTTCGCGACGGGAACTATGTCGGCAGCATCGAGCCGGAGACGGCGCGCGGGGCCAGCATGCTCCTCGGCGTGGCCGGGCACGGCGACCTCGCCGTCACCGACCGTGACGGCAGCACCGTCATGCTCACGCTCGACACCTGCAAGACAGACTTCCGCCCGGTGTGGGGCGGCGACGGCACGCTTGCGCGCGTGGACGTGACGCTGAAGCTGCGCGCGGGCATCGCCGAGCTGCGCGCGCCGCGTCGGATCACGGCGCGCGAATATCAGGACGAGCTCAACGCGGCGCTCGCCGCCCTCGTGACCGGCTGGGCGGAGGACGTGATCGCCGCGTCGCAGGCGCTGGGCGCGGACTTTCTCGGCGTGGGGCAGGCGCTCGCCATCGGCTGCGGGCGCAGATGGGCTGCCATCCGCGACGACTGGCCGGCCGTGTGGCAGAGCGTGCCGGTGCGCGTGACGGTCAAGGCCGACGTGGGCCGGACGTTTGACCTGCGCGACGGCATCGACACATCGGGAGGCGGAAAATGACGGGACTTCAACTCACGCGGCGGCAGTACTACGCGCTGTGCACGATGGTGCTGCTCTCGCCGCTGCTGCATCTCGTGCCGCGCAAGACGACCGCAGAGGCCGGCTGCTGCGGCTGGCTGTGTGCGCTGGCGGCACTGGTGCCGCTGCTGCTGTTCGCGTGGATGCTTGAGGGCATTCTGCACCGCGGGCGGCCGGGCGAGGGCATCGGCGAGATCACGCTGCGCGCACTCGGCCCGGTCGCGGGGCGCGTGCTGCTGGGCGTCTACGCGCTGTGGTTTCTGCTCTACAGCGCGTTTGCGCTGCGCATCGGGGCAGAGCGGTTCATCGAGACAGTGTTCCCGCTGAGCCGGCCGTGGCCGTTCGTGGTGACGATCTTGGCCATGGCGGTCTGCGGCGCGCTCGGGCGCACGAAGGCGCTTTTCCGCGCCTCGGAGATCTTTCTGCCGCTGCTGATGCTCGTGCTGGTGCTGGTGCTGGTATTCGCGGCACCGGGGCTGAACGTGAAGAATCTGCTGCCCGTGACGGTGCAGGAGCTCCCCGGCGTTGCGCGCAGCGGGCTGACGGTGTTCGGCATCGGGGCGGCGGTGCTGTTTTTCGGCGCGTTCACTGGCGGGCGCACCCCGCCCGCGCCCGGGCGGGGACGCGCGGCCGTGTGGTGGTGCGTGCGCATCTGCGTGCTCGTGACGCTGCTGAGCGCGTTCACGATCGACATTCTCGGCGCGGAGCTGACGGCCAAGCTCAACCACCCGTTTTTCACCATGCTGCGCAACGTGAGCCTGTTTCACGCGGTCGAACGCTTCGGCGCGCTCGTGATCGGGCTGTGGGTGCTGCCGGACTTTGTACTCGTGTCGATGCTGCTGACGCTGGCAGTCAACTGTCTGCGCGCGGCGGGAACGCACGACGGGCGGCTGTTCGCGCAGAAAAACCCGCCCGCGCTTGTGCTCCTGTGTGCGGCAGCGGCCGGGGCGGGCGCGCTGTTTCTGGCGCAGAACGCGTTTGAGACCGATGCGCTGCAGACAGATGTCGTGCCGGTCGTAAACATCGTCCTGCTTGGCATCGGCACAGTCGGGATGTATCTGGTCGGCCGGGCGCGCGGGAAAATTTAAGTGCAAGACCGCCCTGCCAGGTGTCCGGCAGGGCGGTCGCTACATGTCTGGTCTATATGGATTGCATGCTCACGGGGCGAGGCGGTCGCGCCAGCGGGCGGTGAGCCGCTCGAGCTCCTCGGAAAAGGCGTTCAGCCCCTTGTTCGGGCAGCCGGCGCAGCGGCGCACAAGGGCCGTGAGCTCACCGAGCGCGCGCTGCAGCCGCGCGTAAGCCGGACTCTCGCGGCGCTTGCCGGCAGCGGCGGCCTGGCGCGCCTCGTCATGATGGATGGGCCGCGGCGGGGCTACATACGTATAGGCCCCCGCGGCGAGGTCAAACTCGCTGCCGCTGTAGGGCGCGTCCGCGTCATAGCCGTACTCGCTGCGCAGGCAGGCGGCGAACGCCGTGCAGGCATCGTCGTCACCGTGGTTGACGAACACGTGCGCGGGCTTTTGCTCCATGGCATTGATCCAATTGAGCAGCCCCTGCTTATCCGCATGGCCGCTCACGCCGGGCAGGACGGTGATCTCCGCGTGCACGGCGATCTCGTCGCCGAAGATCTTCACGCTCTCGGCGCCGTCGTGCAGCTTGCGGCCGAGCGTGCCGACCGCCTGATAGCCCACGAACAGCACCGTGCACTCCGGCCGCCAGAGGTTATACTTCAGATGGTGACGGATGCGGCCGGCGTCACACATGCCGCTCGAGGAGAGGATGACCTTGGGCGTCTTATCGGTGTTGAGCGCCATGGAGTCCTCTTTCGTGACGGCGGTGTGCAGGTCGTCAAAATACAGCGGGTTGACACCGCTGCGGATGAGCGCGCAGGCCTCGTCGTCGAGAAAGCTCGTGTCCGTCTGCAGGAAAACGCGCGTGGCCTCGTTGGCGAGCGGGCTGTCCACATACACGGGGAAGTGCGGGTGCCCGTGCACCATGCCGGCATCCTTGACCTGGCGGATGAAATACAGCAGCTCCTGCGTGCGGCCGACGGCGAACGACGGGATGACCACGTTGCCGCCGCGGTCGAGCGTGCGCTGGATGCAGTCCGCGAGCGCGGCCAGATAGTCCACGCGCGGGCCGTGACTGCGGTCGCCGTAGGTCGACTCGATGAGCACGTAGTCCGCGCCCGAGACGGTCTGCGGGTCGCGGATGATGGGCTGGTCGGTGTTGCCGATGTCGCCGGAAAAGACGATCTTCTTTTCCGCGCCGCCCTCGGTGAGCCATGCCTCGATGCACGCGCTGCCGAGCAGATGGCCGACATCCGTGAAGCGGATGATGATGTTCTCCCCGACCTGAATGCGCTTGCCGTAGCCGCACGGGCGCAGCAGACGCAGCACGCCCTCCACGTCCTCGAGCGTATACAGCGGCTCGGGCGCCGGCTGGCCGGCGCGGGCGGCCTTGCGTCCCTTCCACTCGGCCTCGGACATCTGGATGTGCGCCGCATCGCGCAGCATGATGCCGCACAGGTCGCATGTCGCCTCCGTGGCGTAGACCGTGCCGCGGAAGCCCTGCTTATACAGCAGCGGCAGGTGGCCGGTGTGATCCATGTGCGCGTGCGTGACGAGCACGAACTCGATCTGCGCCGCCGGGACGGGGATGGCGATGTTCTCAAACAGGTCGCGTCCCTGCTCCATGCCGCAGTCGATCAGGCCGTAGTGCCCGCCGATCTCAAGCAGAGTGCAGCTGCCGGTCACCTCGTGGTCGGCGCGGATAAATGTCAGCTTCATGGGCTCACTCCTTCCGGTTTTCTTTCCCTGATTTTAACACACCCGCGTGCCGAGCGCAACCGCGGCGCGAAAAGTTCACAAATAGCGCCATACCCCGGCGGGGTTCTTCGTCCCGCCGGGGTATGGCATTGCTTATTCACTTTCGAGCCGCAGCAGGGCCTCGCGGTACTGCACCGTGACCTTGTCGCTCCAGCCGCACCAGTAGTCGATCGCCTCCGATGCGTGCCCACTTGTCAGCCCGTCGAGCACCGTGCGGTACGTCATGCACAGCTCGCGCATGTCCAGCGTGTACGCCACGATGTAATACGTCACGTGCGCAAGCTCGCGCGTCGAGCGCAGCAGGACGCGGAAGATCATGTTGTCCGACTCGGCAAACATGCACACCAGAAACTGATTGACCAGGTCCAGAAATTCCGGCTTGTCCTTCTCGCCGTCCGGTGCGTAGGCGATGGCCTCCATCCGCTCGAGCAGCCCGTACAGGTGCCGCATCTGCTCCGTTTTGGGGTTGCGGCCCGTCCAGCGGAACCAGCCGAGCGCGACCATTTCGCGCAGCTCCAGAAACGCATCCACCAGTTCCGGCTGCGGCTTGCCGCCGTGCGTCATGATGGCGGCCAGCGTCTCCAGATTCGCCCGCTCCCAGTAGGGCGCGACATAGGTCGCGTGCCGGGGCACGACCCGCAAAAAACCCAGCCGCTCCAGCTCCTGCAGACCGAGGTGCACGTTCGTCTTGCGCAGACCGTACTGCTCGGCCAGTTCACTCTCCGTCGGCAGCCGGTCGCCCGGTTTGCGCTGCCCGCTGAGGATCTCCTTGAGCATCCGGTCCAGAAACTGTTCTCGTTCCGACCGGTTTTCCGTTTCCTTCTCTTTCGTCATGTTCTCTTTTTCCCCCCGAGACCTCCTGTAGATGCACGCATTGTATTGCATTTTTCGCCCGGTGTAAAGAGAAAATAACAAAATTTTTAAGATTTTCCCATCACTGTACAAAAAACGGGACACTCCGTATCGGAGTGCCCCGTTACCCTTGAAGTATCTAGCTTTTCAGGTGATTATGGGCAGGCTGCGAAACCGACGGCCAGCAGCGTCTGCGCGAGGATGTACGTGAGCATGATGACGAAGTTCTGCTTCGTGGGCTCGGCCTTCTTGACAAAGAGCATGTCGCACAGCGCGCCGTCGGACGCGAGGAAGAACGTCGCGCCGAAAAACGCCACGAGCTTGCCCCACCAGAACGCCGTCAGCAGCGGCAGGATGAGGCTCACGCTCAGCACGCAGAGCATGAGCATATATGCCAGCGACAGCGGACGCAGCGCGCGCGGAATGTTTCTGCGGCTGTTGGCGTACACAAACGCGGCACCGGCGGCGTAGACCGCGCTGATCACGACGATCCAGACCCAGCCGACGCGAATGACATAGTGCGTGTAGATAAAAATCAGGTAGCACACGTGACCCAGGAAGAACGAGGACGTGCCGAGGACAAAGAACTTTTTCTTGAGCGGCCAGAGCAGAAACAGATCGCCCAGGCAGCCAAACAGCAGGCCGGCGACCACCCAAAGCGACGGCGTGCAGGAAAAGGCGAGGTAGGTCAGCGCGACGACCGGCATCAGCGCGACCTTGGTCGGCTTGCGCAGGTCGTCATCGCCGCGCCAGCAGCTGATGAGGTGCACGATGGCGAGCACCGCCAGGAACACCGGGAACACCCATTTTAATACAATCATCTTATCCCATCCTATCTCCAATCAGAATGTTTTCGGAATCCGTGCAAGTTTACATCTCGTTCATTGACACGGTATTCCGATGCAATTACAATAGATTTGGAACTTTATCGTCAATGACTATTGGCAATATTTTAATATTTAATATGCTTGAAGGTGTCCGTTCGTGCTTTATTACCTGCTGTGGATTCCCGCCGTGCTCAGCACAGGGTGGATTTATTTTTTGTCCCCGGCGCTGAGCTGCTGGTGGCTGCTGCCGGTTTTAATCGGCTGCTTCGTGGCAGCGAACCTCGTGTATGTGCTGCTGATGTTTGTCTGCACGTGGTTTGCCGGCCCGAATAAAATGTATGCGCACATCAGCCCGTTTTATCACGCACTGACCATGGCGCTCGACGGATGGATCCTCGCGCTCTGCCGCGTGAAGATCCACGTGGAGGGGCTCGAGAAGGTGCCGACAGACACGGAATATCTGTTCGTGAGCAACCACCGCTCGAACTTTGACCCCATGGTGCAGTGGTGGGTGCTGCGGCGCTGGTGGCTGGCGTTCGTGTCCAAGCCATCGAACATGCGCAAGTTCGTCATCGGCCCGTTCGTGCGCCGGTGCTGCTTTCTGCCGATCGACCGTGAGAACGCGCGCAACGCCCTGACCACGATCAATGCCGCGGCAGACCTCATCCGCGCGCATGAGTGCTCGTTTGCCATCTATCCCGAGGGCACGCGCAGCAAAAGCGGTGAGCTGCTGCCCTGGCACGCCGGCTCGCTCAAGATCGCACAGAAGGCAGGCGTCCCCATCGTCGTCGCAACGATCGAGGGCACGGAGCGCATCGCGCACAACGTCCCCTGGCGGCGCTCGCATGTGTATGTGCGCATCCGCGAGGTCATCCCGGCCGAGACCGTCAAGGCCACGAAAACGACCGACCTCACCGAGGGCATCCGCAGTAAAATGCTCGCCGAGCTGGGCAAATAATCCTGAAATATCAAGCATTTTCCTCGTCCGCACGCTTGCGGGCGAGGATTTTTTATACAGGTAAGATAATGTGTCACATTTTTATCAGAAATGTTGAAATTTGTCGAAATACGTCCTATAATACAGGCTGTCCTCAAAGACCACAAACAGGAGGTTTTTTGCAATGACAACCCACAAAAACATAACACGGATCCTTGCGGTCCTGTTGGCCGTACTGCTGTTCGGCCAGCTCGCCGCGTTCCAGATCCCGGCCTTTGCCGCGGACGTCGTGCCGGACGTGCACGACGGTGCGGCCTACATCCCCGACGACGCGGACGTCAATGACCTGCTCAGCCAGACGCTGCTGAGCAACTACAGCGATGTCGGCTGCCAGGAATGGGAGTACAAAGCGACCAGCACGCTGTCCGGCGGCGCGACCAAATGGGTGCCCGTGACCGGCACCACTGCCGGCATCATCCCCGCGCTCACGGCGGGCAAGGCGGGCTTCCCCGCGCTGGATGTGCTCGGCGTGAGCTATCCCGCGCTGGACAGCCAGTCCCCCGCGCAGGACTACGCCGTGCGCCTGAAGGGCACGACGGAGGTCTACACGTTCACAAAGCTGGCGCAGCCCGCGGATGCGGACACTGATACCCCGGCCGATACGCCGGCGCAGACCCCGGACACCACCCCGGCTGACACGCCGGAGGAACCGGCCGACACACCGGAGACTTCTGGCGAGACCTATCAGGTCAACATCCCCTACACGGCGAACGGCGCCATCGACTTCGATGCGCTGCGCGCCGCCATCGTCGCCGCCGCGCTGCCCGATGCGGACGCCGCATCCGTGACCGTGACGCAGCAGCACAAAGGTCTCATCAAAACCTATTGGGTCGACCTCAAGGGCGGCTGGGCCGATGCTACGAAGGTCTCTGCCGTCAGTGCGGGCACCTATGAAATGAAGCTCACCACGAACGGCACGGAAGCCATCGTCACCGTGACGCTGATTGACGCGCGCGCGGACGCAAAGATCGTGCTCAAGGAGGGCGTGTCCGTCACCTACACGAAGGACGCCGCCGCCATGCGCACGCAGATCCTCGACAAACTCATCGACTGGTCGCAGACCACTGTGAGCAAGGAGGACGCAGCCAAGAGCATGGTCATCGAATATAAGACCAAAGGCTACCTGCAGAACACAAGCACGAACAAACTCTCCCCGGAACTCTGGTTCCCGATCGAGGGCGGCAGCGTCACCATCTACACCGCACCGAGCATCGGCGCCGGTGAAAACCAGAAGATCCGCGCGAGCTTCCCGACCACAGCGGACTACCACGGCTGTGACGCAGCCGAGGGCACGCTCACGGTCGACAAAGCCAATGTGCGCGTCAAGGTGCAGGCAGCCGCCATCTCCGCCGGTGAGACCCTGACCACGCAGCAGTATGTGACCACGAACCCCGAGGACACCTTCGCCATCTTCAAGATCTACAGCGGCGTGACGAGCGGCCTGTCCGGCATCGTCTACGTGCAGCTCCCGGAGAGTATGGTATCCGAGACAGCGCTGAAAGTGCTCGACCCGATCGTCAAGCCCATTCTTGGCAAAACACTCACCGAAGCGCTGCGCGACGGCACAACCGTCGGCGAACTGCGTGCATTCCTGAAGGACAATCAAAAACTGCTGGATGGCGCGGCCGATTTTCTGAAGCTCATCGGCGTGGATATCACTGCGTTCACGAAGCTGGTCGACACTCTCAACAGCCTGCCCAGCGTGTTTGACAGCACGCGCGTGGCCTTCGGTTCGCCGAACCGCGCGGGCATGTACCTCGTGACGGCCATCGCCTCGAACCCGAATTACAACCCAGGCGTCGGCACCGGCGTGCTCGTCGTGAAGATGCACACCTCCGGCGCAAGCCTGAGCTGGAACAACAGCGAGACGACCTATGCCGCCAGCGCGCTCAAGGCCGATACCCTCAACGCCACGCTTATGCGCGGTGACAGCGCCGCCGACAATCAGGACGGCGTGCACTACCGCTACATCGGCTTCACGGCCGCGCACAAGCTCTATGTCAGCAGCAAGGCGCCCACCGAGGCCGGCACCTACCGCCAGACCGCCTATATCTTCGGCGGCAACGACATGGCAAAGTCCATCTCCCGCACCGTAACGATCACGGCGGATTAAAACCCAGCAAAATGCAAAAAAGCTCCCGGAGCACGCTCCGGGAGCTTTTTATTATGGACTTAATGGCTGTCGGCCATGCGGTAGCCGACGCCGACCTCGGTGAAAATGTACTGCGGCTCGACCGGGTTCGGCTCGATCTTGCGGCGGATGTTCGCCATGTGCACACGCAGAAGCTTGTTGTCCCCGCCGACGCCGGGGCCCCAGAGCTCCTTCATCATGGACTTGTAGGTGAGCACCTGTCCGGCGTGCCGGCCGAGCAGCGCCACGATCTTGTACTCGTTCGGCGTCAGGTGCGTGTCCTCGCCGGCGAGAAAGACGCGGTGCTTGTTGTAGTCGATGCACAGGTCGCCGACACGGTACTCGCCCGTCATGGCCAGACCGTCGCTCGTGCCGTCGGTGCGCGTGTGGCGCAGCGCCGTGCGGATGCGCGCGAGCAGCTCCACCGTGCCGAAAGGCTTGGTCAGGTAATCGTCTGCGCCCATGTCGAGCGCGGCCGCCTTGTCGATCTCCGCGCTGCGGGCCGAGATGATGATGATCGGCATCCGGCTCCAGGTGCGCACGGAGCGTATGATCTCGCTGCCGTCCATATCCGGCAGGCCGAGATCCAGCAGCAGCACATCCGGGCAGTGCGAGGCGATCATCTCCAGCGCGGTCTTACCGTCAGGCGCCAGCAGGATATCATATCCGTGCGAGCGCAGCGCCGCCTGCAGGTACTTGCTGATGCCGGGATCATCCTCGACAATGATGATTTTATCACGGATCATGTGTTCGATTCCTCCTCCGCCGGCAGCCAGAAGCGGAACTCCGCGCCGCCGTCGATCTTGTTTCTTGCATAAATCTCGCCGCCGTGCGCGCGCACGATCGCGCGGCAGACGCTCAGTCCGATGCCCATATGGCGGCTGCGGTCGGACGCCTCCACCGCGCCGAGCGGCAGATAGCCGTCAAAGAGCACACCGAGCAGCTGCGGCGGGATGCCGTCGCCGTTATCGGCCACGGTCAGCCAGATGCGGCGGGCATCTCTGCGGATCTCAATGAAGATCTTCGTCGCCGACGGGCTGTGCTTGGCGACGTTCTCCAGCAGGTTGAGCAGCACCTGCTCGATGAGCGTGGCGTCCATCGGCACGAGCAGGATCTCCTCCGGCTTCGAGACCGTGATGGGGATATCGGTCTTGCAATTTTTGCGAAAGCGCCGGATCGCACTGCCGACGATCTCCTCGACGACCTCGTCCGATTTCTCGATCACGACGCCTTCATCGCAAAAGCGCGTAACGGACAGGATGTTCTCCGACAGGTGCAGCAGCCACTGCGCGTTCTGGTGGATCTCCTCGACCATGCCGTGCCCCTCGTCCGTGAGCGCCTCGTTTTCCTCCACGGTCGCGCTCAGGCCCATGATGGCCGTCAGCGGCGTGCGGATATCGTGCGACACGCTGCGCAGGAGATTGGCGCGCATGCGGTCCCGTTCCGCCTCGTAGCGCAGCTGCTCCTGCCGCTTGATCTGCGTCGTGAGCGTGCTCACGAGAATGCTCACGACCAGCATGACCGCAAATGTCAGCGGGTAGCCGTCGATCGACATGTTGAATTCGTGAAACGGGTAAGTAAACAGATAGTTCACGCTCACCACACCGACGGCCGACGCCAGAATGCCGGGCCAGTACCCGGTTGTAAAGCGCGAGACGAGCACCACCGCCAGAATGAACACGGAGGTGGCAAACGGGTTGTTGTCGTCATAGCAGGCAGACAGCAGCTCGCACACGCCGACGGCGCAGCCCATGATGAAAATGAACATGATCGTATCGCGCAACCACTGCGGCATGCGCTTCCATGCTTTCTGCATAAGCACCCCTCTTTCCGAACAGCCGTCTCGGCTCCACTGTCAGCATAGCACATTGTCTGTCCAAACGCGACGGTCTTTGCAGCCTCAGGCGCATTCTTTTCCGCCTTCTTAACGGCTGCGCAGCGTTTGGGCCGCTGTTTTCCGGAAACTTAGCGCATAGATTCCTTATAATAAAGTATCTTCACAGATCCCGTCCGGACCCCGGCCGGGACATCGGGGGAAAGGAGGCAGTCACATGATCTTTGCAGCAGTTGGCGGCGGTATGATCATTACCTGCGGCGCGTTTGTATGGTACATCCTCAAGCGCTGATGCGCGCTACCACGTCGAGGGAGAAAAAACGGAAAACATAAGTGATGTATCCAGATCTATCACGACAAAGGCCAGCCGGAAGCGGTTTCCGGCTGGCCTTTGTCCTATTTTTTCAGCGAACGATCGCCTTCGTGCACAGCCAGTCGCACCAGTCAAGGTCATACTTGGCGTAGACATGGGTGCTGTCGCCGCTGGCATCGGCACGCAGATTGCCGTTTTCGTCGTCGAAGAGCTCGTTGATGTCGATGTAGAAGATCGTCTTGCCGTCGGCGAGGGCGGCGAGCTTTTCATTGAGCTTGTCAATGCGGGGGTTATTGAACGTTGCGTCCGTGCTCGAGCGCGAGGGGCCAACGTGCAGGTTCGCCTCGACGAAGATGATGGCGTCCGGCTGCGCGGCGCGCACGGTGTCGATGAGCGAGGAGAACTTGGCCGTGATGTCGTCGAGGTCGTTGCCGAGCTCGTTGATGCCGAGCATGATGTAGACCTTGCCGAACGTCTTCTGGCTCAGCAGCTGCGGCAGCGTGACGGTGCCGACATTTTTCACGGCGATGGCCTTCGTCTGCGCAACGTAGACATTCAGGCCGACGTCGGCAAAATACGTCGCGTTTTTCAGGCTGCCGTATTCGGCGATGCCGACGGTGCGCGAGTCGCCGATGAAGAGCGCGTCGTCAAAATACGAGGCATCCACGGTCGTGAACTGCAGCGGCGTCGGCTCCGGCGTGGGCGTCGGCTCGGCGGTCTCCTCCGGCGCCGCCGTGACGGCCGCGGCCGGCTGCTTGCCGACACTGCTGCGGTCGATCAGGCCGCGGATGAGAAACGGCGCCGCCGCGATGGCGGCCACCAGCAGCAGGATGAGGAAATGTTGCGGTTTGATGCGTTTCATACGTCAGCGCTCCTTAGAATCGGAAGTACATAAAGGGGTCGTTCATGCCCTTGCTCAGGCAGAACAGGCACAGCCAGAACAGCACGGCCAGAATGACCGCCCCGGCCCACGTACCCTTGAGCCGGCGGTACACATACGCCGGCAGCGACGTCGAGCACACGAGGCCCAGCACGAGGAACACCCCATAGGTCTTACCATACTTGAGAAAATTGAGCGGGTAGGCCGCCGCGTGCGAAAACAGCGGCAGCAGCCGGCCGAAATACGCGCCGAGCTGCCCGAGGTCCGACACGGAGAACACCACCCACGACAGCGGAATGAGCACGAGCATGTACAGGTGCCCGAGCACCGGCCAGCGGTCGAGATATTTCTTGAGCCAGAGCTTTTCGACCGTGAGGATTCCAAACAGGCCGAGGCCCCAGAGCAGGAAGTTCAGGTGCGCGCCGTGCCAGAGCCCGGTCGCGACCCAGACGACCAGCAGGTTAAAAATCATGCGCCTGCGGCTGCAGCGGCT
>ENA-ORNG01001815-ORNG01001815.1-human-gut-metagenome-genome-assembly--contig:-NODE-1815-length-14328-cov-30.789042_pt1 | contig 14328 bp, 10 predicted proteins | sample MGYA00242113_ERZ509018 | MGnify/ENA primary metagenome ERZ509018 (study PRJEB26280, sample SAMEA2338711) | human gut metagenome | biome: human gut; feature: human-associated habitat; material: faeces... | reverse complement strand
TGCAATGGTTAATCAAAGCAATGTCAAAATCTCACATCGGAAATATATAAATTAGGTATGACACGAGTAACCTGCAAAATAAAGGATGTAATATCAGAAGTCAAAAGTGGTGATTGGGGCAAAGGCTCCCCCACAGAGAACTATACAACAGAAGTATTATGTGTGAGAGGGGCTGACATTCCCGAACTTTGCAAAGGCAATGTCGGCAAAATGCCACAACGTTTTATCCATAATAAAAAAGCGACATCAAAGATTTTATCTGCTAATAATTTAATAATTGAAATATCCGGCGGGAGTCCAACGCAGTCAACGGGGCGCATTGCGCTAATATCCGATAAAATATTATCCCGATATAGTAAGCCTTTGATATGTTCTAACTTCTGTAAAGCCATCACAGCAACGGGCATCCAACCTGAATATCTTTTTAATTACTGGCTTTATCTGTACAATAAAGATGCTATGTTCCCCTATGAGAATGGCACAACCGGCATTAAGAATTTAGATTTCAACAGTTTTATTCAGGAACAAGATATATCAATTCCTGATATTAAAACTCAACAAAAAATAGTCTCTATTCTTTCTTCAATTGACGAAAAAATAGAGACCAATAAGCGTATAAATGATAATTTAGCAAGCTAATCGAAGGAAACCTCCTCGACGGAGAGCTCGCCGGACATGAGTTTGGGTAGAAGGGTATCACGGAGAGTGGATAATTTTATGTTTTCTTTTTTATTAGATTCAATTTGACTAAATAAAGGATCAGCAATAGAGTTAAATTGCTTCAATTTAGTGTCAGAGGGTATTGATATTGGAGTTTTTCTGAAAATCGGAACAGTCAATTGTTGCTGAGTCGTCCCCGTTCCTGTAATATTCTGAGTTAATGCCCACAAGTATAAATATTTTGCAGACAACTCTTTTTTATTAGGGATTATTGAAATTAGCCGGACAATAGGAACATATGGTTCTAATCTCAAACAGACATAACCTATAGTTCCTCTTGCAGAAATAGTTATACTTTCCTCGTGAATTTTTGCAACATTTGTATAACCATATAATCCTTCATTATCTATTCCATTAGAATATATAGGAACATGACACTCAATAGTCTTTTTATTAGTATATTTTGAAGGCCTATCACCTCCAGCAGTAATAAGTGTGATATCTCCTAATTCACAGTGAACCCATTCGTTTCGATCGAAATCCACAAACCACGACTTAAACAACGCTTTGGCCTGCTCCTCTAAATTATCATTTATCCGTCGATTGAGTCTGATCTTATTATCGAGAGAAGATAATATAGCTACAACTTTTTTCTGCACATCTATTGCGGGGATATTTACAGGCCATTGCATAATCTGTTTTTTGTCCCCTCGAGGCATTTTACACCCTTTTGCTCCCGACATTACGTAATCGAAAAACGCTTGCTGGCTCAACAGATAGTATAAATATTTGCTATCTGTATTTTCTTTTGCACGAATACACAAAACATCCGCAGAGCACCCACCGCACCTATCAGCACACCATATTTTTTGGAAATATGGCCGAATATTAGAGATCAAAATATCTCCGATTTTATATTCAGTTGTGGTTCCAGGCGGTATTATTGTAGATTCACTTATACCACCTTTATTGGGTAACATATTTTCCGTAGAGATATAATTCATACTACTCGTTGTGCGATTATTTACATAGTCACATACATGTTCTAATTCACATGCATTTTTTAAGTCATTAAGAATTAAGCCCATATTTGCTACAATTTATACCCAATACTACCTAACTGTTTTTTGATCTCTGCCTCCAGCTCGTGCGACTTTTCAAATAGTCCAGAAAGCTCGCCCGTCAAGCGTGTCATTTTCTCCTCAAACGGTTCGGTGTCCTCCTCTTGCGCAGCAATGCCCACATAGCGACCGGGCGTGAGAATAAAATCCTGCTTGGCAATTTCTGCGACAGAGGTAACCGCACAAAATCCTTTTTCATTCTCCAATTTTCCAGCAACATAGGCATTATAGGTGTCGGCAATGCGCTGAATATCGCCGCGCTTTATCGGATCGACCGTGTCACTATCGGTCAATTCGCGCAGTTTGCGCGTTACCATTGTACCTAAGTTGCGAGCATCGATAAAGAGCGTTTTGCCCTTTTGTTGCTTGTTTTTATTGAAAAACCAAATCGACACGGGAATTTGTGTAGTATAGAACAACTGCGGCGGCATAGCGATAACACAATCCACCAAATCAGCCTCTACCAATTTACGCCGAATCTCGCCCTCACCGCCACTCTGGCTCGACAGCGAGCCGTTGGCCAGCACAACGCCCGCACGTCCCGTCGGGGCAAGGTGGTGGATGATATGCTGAATCCACGCAAAGTTGGCATTGCCATTGGGCGGTGTACCGTATTTCCAACGCACATCATCCGCCAGCTTATCCGCCCCCCAATCGCTCAGATTGAACGGAGGATTGGCCATCACGAAATCGGCCTTCAGAGTCGGATGGCAATCATTGAAAAAGGTATCCGCATTATATCGCCCGAGATCGGCCTCGATACCGCGAATCGCCAAGTTCATCTGCGCCATTTTCCATGTCGTAGGATTGGAATCCTGACCATAGACTGATATATTATTGATATTTCCAGAGTGGTTCTCGATGAATTGTGCAGACTGTACAAACATACCACCCGAACCGCAGCAAGGATCGTAAACACGACCTTTATAAGGTTGTAATACGTTCACCAACGTCTTAACGATACAAGCCGGAGTATAAAATTCACCTGCCAATTTTCCTTCGGCCTCAGCAAACTTCGAAAGACAATATTCGTAAGCACGACCCAAAATATCCTTCGAATCGCCGTGCTCATGCATCCGAATATTTGTAAACAAATCGACAACTTCACCCAAGCGGCGTTTGTCGAGCTCGGGACGCGCAAAGTTTTTCGGAAGAATATCTTTCAGACGCTTATTCTCCTTCTCAATTGCCCGCATCGCATTGTCGATGATCGTTCCAATTTCAGGAGAGTGTGCATGGATGGCAATAGCTTCCCAACGGGCTTCCGCAGGGACATAGAAAACCGGATCATAACTACCCTTCTCATTTTTATTACTCAAATACTCATCCTTGTCTTCCTCAAAGCCCTCTCCTTCGGCAACAAGCTGTTGATATTTAGCTTCGAATTTGTCCGAGATGTATTTCAGGAAAATAAGTCCCAATACAACGGATTTATATTCCGATGCATCAATATTTCCGCGCATCTTATCCGCCGCCTTCCATATTTCCTTTTCAAAGCCGATGTCGGCTGTATTCATCGCTGCCATTGTATAGAATATTTTAGGTAAAGGTACAAAATCTTCCCATTTTTTCGCTTTCCCGCAAAGGAATAAACCTTAAAAACAATATCCGCAAGGCTCACATAGCGATTTGCAGGACCTTGCGGATATTATTTCCTCAACTAAATTTTAGAAAAAATGATACAGCTTAGTTGTTCTTATTCAATAAAAACGCATTTTTCTTGTCAAATCCCCACTCATAAATGTATTCGGCACCTTCAATCCGGATAATGAACACAACACGCTCCCCTTTAATCCATGCTACATGAACAAATCCGGATACGGATTCTCCGGGATATATCGTGTTTTTCTTCAAATATCCCAGCTTTTTGACCTGTTGTTCGTCCTGCAAGGCCTGACCGAAATCAGCGATCCGCTGCTGTGAGGCCATGTTGGCCTGATAGGCTGCAGAGGGATTATAAGTCGTAGTCGTATAAGACGAATAACCGCCGTAGCTGCTGTAACCGGTCGTCGTGGAGGTCGAATACCCTGCGCCGGCAGAAGCCATTCCTTCGCTGACGCCCATCAAAACAGCGGCCCAGGTCTGCGATCGGTTCACTTTCTTCAGATAGCTATCGCAAGACCAGACCTGCAGATCGGTGGCGACATCGTGTTCGTCTACGGAATAGGCCGTCATATCGGTCTCCGGATTGAATTCGACCGGCGTCAATGAATTATTGGAGATAATCAGATCGACCCGGTGCCACTTGCCGTAATCCCGGACGATGGCATCCGTCAAGGCGATCGTCAATCCGTTTTTGAAATAGACCTCCCAGGGCACACCGTCCCGATAATCGACCGAACGCTCCGTTATGACCGGAGATTCCCATACCGGCATGTCGTCCGCAATGCGGAATTTAAGCGTGTTCCCGCTGCCGTCCGCCAGCAAATAATAATCATGAACCGGCAGCCCTGCACGATATTCCACCATTCGGCAGGAGCCGTCTCCGTTGTATGCCTCGTACATCCCGGACAATTCGCCGCCGGCATACGACGCACGTGTTTTCAACGTTCCATTCTCGTCGTATTGCCGATATTCGCCTTCCAACAATCCTTCCGAATAATATGATTTTTCCGACATGCGACCATTCTTGAAATAGGAAACAACATCTCCGTCAAACACCGTCCGGCGATCATCAAGCGTATCGATTGTCTGAAAACGCCCTTCTCTCCGCAATTCTCCCGAAATATAAAAATCCTTGAACATTTTGAGCCCCGCCGCATCCGCAGGATAAAGCGCCAGTCGATAATAATCGGCAAAAACCGGATTTCGCACCGTCATCCCCGAACGGCTATAGTAGAGTGTATCTATCCGCTCCTGCGACAAAGCACCTTTGCCTACCACTAGCAACAATACAAACAATAAAACTCGGTTCATAAAATGACTAGGCTTCATAGGTTTCATCACTTTTCCGATATCCGACACGCTGTTATCGTGTCAATTGTTCTTATTGATCAGATTCACCACAACCTTCGTCATCACGTCTTTTTCCTCCGTGCGGCTCTCGGCAATCATCAGCGTCAGGGCGACCAGTGTATTGTTATCCAAAAGGCGCGAACCGTCAGCACGGTAAAGAATCCGATTGTTTTCCAAGAACCAAAGGAACAGGAAAGCGGCGATACGCTTGTTACCGTCGCTGAACGAATGGTTTTTAACCGTCAGATAGAGCAGATTAGCCGCCTTCTCCTCAACGCTCGGATAGAGGTCCCGCCCGCCGAAAGTCTGGTAAATTGCGCCCATCGTGCTTTTGAACGACTCGTCCTTCTCGTGGGCGAACAGCTCGCTGCCTCCGAACTTGTCGCGTAACACCTGTAACGCCTCCATCGCATTTTCATAGGTCGCATGAAACGGCTCCTCGGTCGTAGTAGCCGACACTTCCAACTGCTGATAATCGTAGCGGTCGAGCGTATCGAGACCGTAAGTATAGTCCGTAATCACGCGCAGCAACCCGATTGCCTCGGATTTCGTAACATCCTTTGCCGACAACACGTTCGAGAGCAGATGAACGGTTTGTTTCAGCTCCTCCAACTGCTCGGCCTTGGACTGGCTATTGACTGCATAGCCTTTTATTAGATACTCTTTCAAGACCTTATTTGCCCAGATACGAAATTGAGTGGCATTTTTGGAATTGACGCGATAGCCCACCGATAGAATCATATCGAGGTTATAAAATGGAATCATACGTCGCACTTGCCGTTGCCCCTCATGCTGAACATGTGCAATTTTTGCACATGTTACGTCCCGCTCCAATTCGGACGACTTATAAATGTTGTTGACATGTCTGACAATAACCGTTCTGTCAACTCCGAACAAATGCGCAATCTGCGCCTGCGTCAGCCACACGCTGTCGTTCTCCATGCGAACGTCCAAGCGGGTCTCGCCGTCTGCCGTCTGGTAAATGATAATCTCCCCTCTGTCCATAGAAACAAAGATACGAATAAGCCTGAAATATCGAAAATCCGTCGAAGCGATTATTTTACAGCCACCCAAATACAATTCGCTCTCCCTTACCCAAAAGTAAAGGAGAGCGTACTGCTACTTTCTCATCAACTTCTCGAAATACTTGCAATCATAGCCCCAATAGCATTTGCCGTCACCGGCAAAATCCCAAATATTCATTACTTCCCGAAGCCGAAGCGGCAGCTCCTTACCGTCCCGGATAAATCGTTTGGATCGGCTACGAAAAAGACGGTTACATAACTGCTTGTCCTTTTTCTGCGACTTGCAACACGCGATCGTGCTGACGGGTGTTCGTTTCCTGCTTCTGCTCATGATCTCATAAGGTTTGACCCGTAACTTTCTACGAGTCGATTAAACACTTATGAGGCTCTAAATATTAAATTATTCAACATATTGACAATACTAAATTTCAAAGTGACGCATACGAATCTGTCTATGCTTCGGCTATAATCCGCAATGTTTCCTTTACATATCCCCTGCGATCATACTTCTCTCCTCGGCACAACCAACAACTGCATGGCGTTCCTGTTTTTTTGTAGATCTGCATCCATTTCACCCTTGCCAACTCGAACCAATGAGGATGTCTATTCCAGTTACCATCCGCTTTCTTGATTCCACACCCGCAAGCGGCATGATAAACCATGCGAGCTTTAAACACCCGGTTCTGTTGTTCTCTCCTCCAAAGTTTGTTTCTTTTGTCCATCGTCTCTTTGTATTAAAGTTAGAATGAACAAAAAATTTATCTGACTATACCCCAGCCTGTCCATATTGTAAAGTTTTAAGTGATGACTAAGACTATATTATGAATACAAAGATAATGTTTATTTATGTCATCTTATGACGCAAATTATTTTTTCATTTATAAAATCGATATCGAACATAAATCGAGCTTGATACGATTCACATAATTTCATTCAAACAACCAACTATTAATGCATAATATTAACAATACGAATAATGCTCAATTTGACGATAAAAATCCGCCTGCATCTCCAAAAGTCTTCGCATTTGGTTTTTTCGCCGAAAATCGCTATATTTGTACTGTCATGCAAGGAGATACGGCGACGGCGCAGGCGAAACGGGCAGGCGGGCGCAAGACCATGCAAAAAGACGGTAGGCGACGCGGGAATAAAGCATAGAAAACCGTTGCAAACCGTTGATATACATTAGGCTTACAAATGTGCAGGAGCACCTTTATCCGCACATTGAAGTCTCCTTTCGGAGACTTTTTTGTGGACACAATGTTACAAATAAGCACATTTTAAGCTGATTGTCAGTATATTATACTCGAAAGCACAATTCTCTGCCAAAGCAAAAGTGGTTCCGATAAAAGCACGTTCCGCACCTACCGATTCGGATTCTTTCATCGCAACGTTTATTATATTGACAAATTGTAGCGGGCCGAAGCGGGCTTAAAATTTGGCACGAAGCTGGAAATCAGCTATCTTTACTCCATATTACAAACATGATGACTATGCAGGACATGATAAACGGACGGTGCGGCTGGTGCGGAACCGACGAGCTGTATGTGAAATACCATGACCAGGAGTGGGGGAAATTGGTGACCGACGACAAGACGCTGTTCGAATTTCTTGTCCTGGAGAGTGCCCAGGCCGGGTTGAGCTGGATAACGATACTCAGAAAGCGTGAGGGGTATCGCAAGGCCTTTTGCAACTTCGACGCCGTGCAGGTGGCACAAATGACCGATAGCGATGTCGAACGGCTGATGCGGTTCGACGGCATTGTAAGGAACCGGTTGAAAATCAAATCCACAATCACAAACGCAAGGCTATTCCTTGCCATACAGGAAGAGTTCGGTAGTTTCTACAACTACACCTTGTCGTTCTTTCCCGACCGGAAGCCGATTACCAACACCTTTGGGTCGTTGAGCGAGATTCCGGCATCATCGCCCCAATCCGATGCCATGAGCAAAGACATGAAAAAACGGGGATTCAAATTCTTCGGCAGCACGATTTGTTACGCCCACCTGCAGGCGGCAGGATTTATCGACGATCACCTGACGGACTGCATTTGCCGAAAGAGATAAATAACGCATAGACTGACATTCAGGCTGCTGAAAAGACAAGCAGGTATTCCGTTATCCGCACATCGAAGTCGCCTCCTTGGGAGATTTTTTTCGGGCGGCAGGCCGGACAAATGCGAATCGCAAGCCGATCTGGCCCCAGAAGCCTTCCATCCCCGTATTGGGCGGAAATTGCAGATTTATTTTGCAAATGCGTGTTTATTTCATACCTTTAAATCGAAATCCGAGGGGGGGGGTGAAACTGAAACCAACCCTTATGACCGATGCGGGCAACACCGCGCAGGGACACGCATATTTTCAATCTGCCTCTTCCCCCAATCGTTTAACTAAAACACTTTTTAGGATGAAACATTGGGGTCTTTTCTTTTTGGCGCTCTGCTGCGCAGCCTGTCACAACGATGAACCGGAGCAGAAGTATTACATCACCCTCGATGAAGATGAAATCAGGGCAGATTATTCCGGGATTCAGCAACGTATAGCAGTTTCGGCCAACTGCGACTGGAGTATCCGAAATATTCCGCAATGGTGCATTATCGAAAAGGCCGTTGCGGATAACGCTGAGTATCTGGATATAGAGGTGTTGCCGAACGACACGGAAAATCCGCGCGAGGCAACAATAACGCTTGCCTGCCTGCATGACAGGTACAAACAGACAACCGCCGACCTGTTCGTTTCCCAAGCCGGGCAAAAAAAGCCGGAATACGACCCTTTGCAGTGGCATACGTTCGCAGTTAATAAATTCAACGATAACAAATACGACCTCCTGCCGGACAATGTCACGCGCAAATATCGGCTTTCGGCCGAACAGTCATTTGTAAACCCGGCGTTCAGGACGCAGGTTTATCCGGGACATTTGATTAACTGCCATACTGACAACCGGACATTGACGGTCTACGACCAATATACTTACAACCCGATTAACATAAGCGCCTATGTCAACAGGACGCTTTATGAAAAAGAAATGCTGCCCTCGTTCGACGGTATGAATGAAATGGTGCAGCAAATAACCTCCGAATTACCAGCTCAAAGTCAGCAATTCAACTATATCGGCCCTTTGCAATACCACTCACACAGGCATCTGCACCTGCTGGGGGTAGGCAACCTGGGCCTCAACCTCGATGAACTGCTAAGCGGGAAACCCTACACCGAAAAAGAAATGGGGAAACGGACGGGGTTTTTCTATAACTATTCCCGGGAAATGTTTACTATTATGATGGACTATCCTGATAAATTAATCCGAGAAACAATCAGCGAGGAACAACTGCCCGATATGTCCTATATTACCCACCTGACCTTTGGCCGAATGTCTTTGCTTTTCGTTGAGACAGACCTGGAATATACGAAGGCAATAAGCGTTGTTGATAAAATTATCAAAAAGGAAGAGTTGAGTGCGGATGACATTCAGGTTAAAGCCGATCTTCTCGTCTATTATGTCTATTTCGACAAAGGCAACAACCCGCAAACGGTTACGGGCGGCAGCGAACTGATCGGAAGATTCGTGAACGAGATCGGCTCGCTGAATATCACGCCTTTAGGGTTTAGCACAAATAAACTATCCAACAATCAGGTTGGAAATTTAGTCATAGAATTTGCATTGCCGTAAACCGGATCCCTTCGGAAAAGGCAACCGGAGAGGGAATAAATTCCGGTTTCAATACAGTGCGGCAATCCCCGCCTCAGCGCATCAGCAGCTTATACCCCACTCCCCGCACGTTCACCAGCTGGATCGACGGGTCGGCCGCAAGGCGGTGGCGCAGGCGGGTGATGAAGACATGCAGGCTGCGGGCATTGAAAAACGAATCGTCGCCCCAGATATTCACCAGCAGGGTTTTCATCGGCACGATCTCGCCCGCATTCCGGCAGAGGTATTGCAGCACTTCGGATTCGCGGGCCGAAAGTTCCGTCACCACGCCGTCGCACGTGAGCCGCTGGCGCTCGGCGTCGAAACGCATACGCCCCAGTTCGAACACACGTTCCGTACGCGCTTTCCCGACGCCCGCACGCCCGGCAAGCGCCCTGACCCGCACGATCAGCTCGCTCATGGCAAAGGGCTTGCGCAGGTAATCGTTGCCCCCGGTCTCGAATCCCTGCACCACGTCCTCGGCCGCCGAGCGCGCCGAAAGGAAAAGCACAGGCACCCCGGGCGCTTCGCGGCGCAGGCGCCCGACGAAGGTGAACCCGTCCATACAAGGCATCATGACATCCGACACGACCACATCGGGGCGCGACCCGCGGAACGCCCGCAACCCGGCCTCGCCGTCATGGGCGACCGTCACCTCGAACCCCTTTTCGGAAAGGGTATCGGCAATGATCCCCGCGAGGGTTTGCTCGTCCTCTACGAGCAGCAGTCTGATCTTATCGCCCATCGTCCGGAAGTATCAGGGTGAAGGTCGTACCGTGCCCCTCGGTGCTCTCCACCGCGACCGAGCCGCCGTGTTTGGCGGCGATTAGCCCGACGTAGTACAACCCGAGGCCGAAGCCCTTGACATTGTGAATGTCGCCCGTAGGCACGCGGTAAAACTTATCGAAGATATGCGCCTGCGCGGCACGCGGAATGCCGATGCCGTCGTCGGCGACTCGCAGGACGACCCGGCCGCCGTCCCGCCCGGCCGAAATGCGGATATGCACCTCCTCGCCGGAATATTTCAGGGCATTGTCGACCAGGTTGTCCAGGGCATGCGAGAGGTGGAAGCGGTCGGCGAAGGCAGTCAGCCCTTCGGGTGAAACATCCACCGTGACCCGTGCGGGTTTGGCTGCCTGCATCCGGAACTTCTCGGCCAGCGCCCCGAGCATCCCGGCCAGGAGGATCCGCTCGCGGCGGAGCGTGAAATCCTCGCGTTCCTCGCGTGACATGGTGAGGATGCGCTCGACCATCTCCGACAAAGCCGTCAGCTGGCTGCGGATCACACCCAGATACTTCGCACGCCGCGCCCCATCGTCGGCCGCCCCGAAATTCTCCAGCGCGTCGTTGGCCGCATAGGCCACGGCAATCGGGGTCTTCAGTTCATGGGTGATATTGTGCGTGAAATCCATCCTCATCTCCTCGAGCGTCTTCTGCCGGAACAGCGTCCGCAACAGGTAGATGACCACGAACGCGACGACGAGCAGCATGAGCACCGAGGTGAGGATGATGCCGAACAGCTCGCGCAGCAGTTCCCGGTGGGGGTTTTCGATCTTCACCCGGAAAAGCAGCTTGTCATCCGTGGTGACGCGCGAGGTGAACACCTTCGGGTTCCGTATCTGCGGAGCATCCTTCTGCGAAGCGATGACCGCCTCCTCCCGTTCCGCCCCCGTTGTCCGCGCCGCCAGGCTGTCGAGCCGGATTTCGGCAACATCGCCGCCGTCCCGGCCGCGGATCACGTCGACGCTGTAGGGCAGGCCGATGCCGGCATCGGCCAGGTAACGCGTCAGCAGGGAGTCGTAGCGGGACAGGTTGAACTGGAGGGCCGTGAACGAAGGCATGCGCACCTCCTGGTAGATATAACGGGTCTTGTCGCCGCGGCGCAGGGCGATATTCGTCCGCAGCGTGTCGACCTTCGACCGGATGGAAAGCACCTTGCCGGCCGCCCCAAGGCTTTTCACAGAGATCGTGTCGATCATATCCAGCTTAACGGAGTCGATATTGCCCGTCGTCACGACCGACGTCCGGGTCTGCGACGTCCGGCGCCGGTTACCTATCAGCAGGTCGTCGTACGCCGCGCGGTTCATGGCGAGCGTCACCTTGCGCGAAAACTCCTCCGCACGGTCGGCATACATCCGCCACAGGCTCCACGCCTGCACGAGGGCCAGCGCCAGCAGGGCGCCGATCGCGCAAAACGAGATATTTCTGAAACGATTCTTATCCACGGCCGAGGGGTTTATACTGCAAAAATACGAATAAAAACACTCCTGCCGCCGGCGTTAACATTATTTAACACTTCTTAACGCGGCGTTAACCATCGCCCTTCGTTTTTCGGGGTAATATTGCACCGTAAACCAACACACCGAAGCCATGAAAACAAAACTCACCTTCCTTATCATCGCCGCCGCGCTGGCCGCCGCAACCGCCGGGCGGGCACAGACCGTCATCTCCTACTCGACCGACGGCGGGGCACAGGCCCTCGAAACGGGCAGCGTACGGCAGACCGTGCTGGACACCGCCACGCTCGAAGTGAGCTACCGCATGGAGTGGCTGCGGCGCCCCGACAGCAAGGAGCCGATGCAAGACCTGCTGCTGTTGCAGGCCGGAGGGAAGGTTACGAAATTCTTCTCCTACAAGACGCTCCAGCGGGACTCGCTGCTGCGCATCACCCCGACCGAGCAGGTGCTGGCCAACGTGGGCAACTTCAAGGGGGGCCTGGAGGCCGTCGTATTCCAGAACTACCCCGCAGGCGAGATGACCTGCACCGACAAGATCTCACGGGACAACATGCTCTACACCGAGCCGCTGCCCGAAATCGAGTGGACGCTCCGCGACGGGACGCGCGAGGTCATCGGTTACGACTGCCGCCGTGCGACCTGCCGCTTCCGCGGGCGCGATTACGAAGCCTGGTACACCGAGGAGCTCCCGCTCGCCACCGGCCCCTGGAAATTCCACGGACTGCCCGGACTGATCCTGGCCGTGAACGACACGGGCGACGACGGGGGCATCATCCGCTTCGAGGCGACCGGGATCCGCCGCGCCGAAGTCCCGGTGACGATGGCCGACCTGAACTACCTGAAAACTTCGCGCAAAAAATTCCTGGCCACCGAGCGCAAATTCATGACCGACCCGATCGGCTACATGCAGGCCAATTCGAACATCAGGATCACGGTAAGGAACGAGGACGGGACGCCGCGCGAGGGTGCCGACCTGCTCCGCGAATACAATCCGCTGGAAACAGAATAGCCCCACGGCGCGATGAAGTACCTGCTGACCCTGCTTTGGTTGCTGGGCGCAATCGCCGCCCAGGCCCAGGAGTACACGGGCCACGTGGCCGACAAGGAGGACGGGGCGCCCGTCGCCGGGGCCATCGTCACGGCGCGAGACTCCCTGGGCAAGCCGCTGGGTTACACGACGACCTCGGCCTCGGGCGATTTCGTGCTCAGGCCGCGCGGGGGCGGGACAACCGCGCAGCTCGACTTCTCGACGATGGGCTACCGCCGGCAATCGATTCCGGCGGATGCCGGACGGATGCTCGTGCTGCTGACGCCCGAGGCGACCGGCATCCGCGAGGTGACGATCCGCGCCCCGCGGCTGAGCTTCCGGGGCGACACCGTAAGCTACAACGTGTCGCGCTTCACCGAGGCGCAAGACCGCTCGATCGCCGACGTACTGCGCAAGATGCCGGGCATCGAGGTGGCGAAATCGGGCGAGATACGCTACAACGGCCAGCCGATCAACAACTTTTACATCGAAGGGCTGGACATGCTCGACGGCCGTTACGGACAGGCGACCAACAACATCGCGCCGCAGGACGTGGCGAGCGTCGAAGTGATGGAGAACCACCAGCCGATCAAGGCGCTCAAGGACATCGTATTCAGCGACCGCGCAGCCATCAACCTCCGGCTGAAGCCGCATGCCAAAGCCCGATGGACGGGGACGCTGCGCGGCGGTGCGGGCTGGTCGCCGGCGTTGTGGAACGGCGCACTCTTCGCCATGCGCATCGGTGCCAGGGGGCAGTCGATGGTCAACCTCAAAACCGACAACACGGGGCAAAACCCCTCGGCCGAGACCGAACGGCTTTCGGTCGAGGACATCCTCAACGGCGGAGCCAACGACTACAATCCCGCCGCACACCTTTCGGTCGGCACTTCGTCCGCGCCGCTCGACGATACACGCACGCGCTTCAACCGCTCGCACATGGCCAGTCTGAACAACCTGCGCAAACTCTCCGAGGACTACCAGCTCAGCAGCTCGCTCACTTGGGGTTACGACCGCCTGGCCTCGGATCGCGCCGCCCGGCAAAGCTGGTACCTGGCGGACGGCACGCGCGTGGACACCGAGCAGGAGTCGGCCGCTTCGTGCCGGCAACAGCTTTCGGCACGCATCGCACTGAAAGCCAACACCGAGCGGTTCTACATGCTGGAAAAACTCGAAGCTTCGCTGGCATGGAACGACCTCCGTGCCGTGCTCTCGGGCAGCTACCCCAACCGCCAGCGTGCCGAGGCCCCGGCCTACGGCATCGAAAACGACCTGAAATATATCCGGCGCACCGGCACACGTTCGCTCACCGTCACCTCCTACCTGAAATACCTTACCCGCCCCCAGTCCCTCGATGTGGTGCGCGAAACGGGCAGCCAGCGGCAGACGATCGCCGACCGCGCTTTTTACATGAACCACAACGCGGCATTCGGCACGCAGGCCGGGCAGTTCGCCTTCGCCTTCAAAGGCGGAGTTTCGGCACTCTTCCGAGGGCTCGTAACAGACCTGACGGGCACCGGGCTCGGGACAGGCGCCGCGAACGACCTTTCGGCCGGCTACGCGGGCGTCTACCTCCAGCCTGGCATCACCTACCGCTCGCAGCGGCTGCGGCTGACGCTCGA
>ENA-ORNG01001814-ORNG01001814.1-human-gut-metagenome-genome-assembly--contig:-NODE-1814-length-14333-cov-9.064225_pt1 | contig 14333 bp, 15 predicted proteins | sample MGYA00242113_ERZ509018 | MGnify/ENA primary metagenome ERZ509018 (study PRJEB26280, sample SAMEA2338711) | human gut metagenome | biome: human gut; feature: human-associated habitat; material: faeces... | reverse complement strand
GCCGCCGCCATGACCTCCTCCCACTTCTGCACCGCCGAGCGGCAGTACCGCACCCCCCTGGAGTACGGCGGCCAGCGCACCCCCACCGCACAGTGGACGGTGACCGGCTCGGGCTGTGTGATCCTGTCCGCCGAAGGGGCGGGCCCCAGGGTGACCCACGTAACCACGGGGAAAATCGTGGACAAGGGCATCAGGGATGCCAACAACATGGGGGCGGCAATGGCCCCGGCGGCCTATGAGACGATCAAGGCCCATCTGGAGGATCTGGGGCGGAAACCGTCGGACTACGATCTGATCCTCACCGGCGATCTGGGCAGCCTGGGCAAGGAGATCCTGCTGGATCTCTTTCACCGGGACGGGGTGGAGCTGCCCAATCTGGAGGACTGCGGCGTGCTCATCTACGACGCGGAGAAGCAGGACGTACACTGCGGCGGCTCCGGCTGCGGATGCAGCGCATCCGTGCTCGCGGGGCATCTGCTGAAGCTGCTGGAGGGCGGACAGATCCGGCGGCTGCTGTTCGCGGCGACCGGTGCGCTCATGTCACCCACCGCGTCCATGCAGGGTGAGAGCATCCCGGGAATCTGCCACGCCGTGGCGATCGAAACGCAGGTGAACACATGATCCTTGGCTATGGAAAAGCATTTCTGATCGGCGCCGTATTGTGTATGATCGGTCAGATTCTGATTGACAAGACGAAGCTGACCCCGGCGCGTATCCTGACGCTGTACGTGGTGGCGGGTGTGGTGCTCGGTGCGGTCGGCATCTACGGGCCATTTGCCAAATGGGCCGGCGCGGGGGCGACCGTGCCGTTGACCGGCTTCGGCAATCTGCTGGCAAAGGGCGTGCATGATGCCGTGGCCGAAAAAGGCGTGCTCGGCGCGTTCACCGGCGGCTTTGAGGCCGGCGCGGCCGGCGTCTGCGCGGCCATTTTCTTCGGTCTGCTCGTGGCCATGTGCTTCAAATCCAAAGACAAGCAATAATATAAGCATCTGCCGCATACGCGGTGCAAAAAAGAACCGACCCGGATGGATCGGTTCTTTTTTATGTAATGTACGCGGTTTAGCCTCTCGCAGCGGCTTCGCCGGCCTCGAGCGCCTTCATGTTGCCCTCGAGGAACTTGGCCTTTCTCTCGCCAAGCTCGATGCGGATCGCTTCGCCAAGGATCTCGTTGGAGACGACCGGAGCCTTCTCCATCAGAGCGCCGAGGATCGCAACGTTCGCGCCCTTCGGGTTGCCGACGGACTCGGCAATGCCGTTGGCGTCGCAGTAGACGACCTGGATGTCATCACGCTCGGCCTTGCGGTCGATGATGGAGCTGTTGATGACGAGGACGCCGCCCGGCTTGACGTGGCTCTCGAACTTGTCCAGAGACGGACGGTTCATCGCCACAACGCAGTCAGCCATGTCGACCAGCGGGGATGCGACCGGATCGTCGGAGACGATGACGGAGCAGTTCGCCGTGCCGCCGCGCATCTCGGGGCCGTAAGAGGGCAGCCAGGAGACGTGCTTGCCGTCGAGCATGCAGGCCATAGCCAGGAACTTACCGATCAGGAGCATGCCCTGACCGCCAAAGCCAGCAAAAATATATTCTTTCTTCATATTATTCAGCCCCCTTGTCCTTCTTAACGCCGAGCGGGTAGTACGGAATCATGTTCTCTTCCAGCCACTCCATCGCCTTGATCGGGCTCAGGCCCCAGTTCGTCGGGCAGGCGGACAGGACTTCGACCATCGTGAAGCCCTTGCCTTCCATCTGATAATGGAACGCCTTGGAAATGGCCTTCTTCGCCTTGACGATGTTCGGGGTGTTGTTGACGGCAACGCGCTCGATGTAGTAGGAGCACGGAACCTCAGCGAGCATCTCGGAGACCTTCAGCGGAGCGCCGCACCAGTCCTCATCACGGCCGTAGGGGCTCGTGGTGGTCTTCTGGCCGACCAGCGTGGTCGGAGCCATCTGGCCGCCGGTCATGCCGTAGATCGCGTTGTTGACAAAGATCGTGGAGATCTTCTCGCCGCGGTGCGCAGCGTGAACGATCTCAGCGGTGCCGATGGAGGCCAGGTCGCCGTCGCCCTGATAGGTGAAGACGAGGGTGTCCTTGCCGACGACGCGCTTTGCGCCGGTGGCGACTGCGGGTGCACGGCCGTGTGCGGCTTCGTACATATCGCAGTTGAAGTAATCATAAGCAAAAACGGAGCAGCCGACCGGCGCGACGCCGATGACCTTGCCGTCCAGATTCATCTCATCAATGACCTCAGCGACCAGGCGGTGGATAATGCCATGGTTGCAGCCCGGGCAGTAGTGGAACTGCTTGTCCGTGAGGAGCTTGGTCTTTTCAAAAACAACAGACATTTACTTGCCCTCCTTCATGCTGATAATCTTCGCCTTGATCTCTTCGGTGGTCGGCATCTGGCTGCCGAGGTGGCCGAAGAAGTCGACCGGCTTTGCGCCGTTGATCGCGATCTTGACATCCTCAAGCATCTGGCCCTCGTTGAGCTCGACGTCGAGAACAGCCTTCACGCCCGGAAGCTCGGCAGCCTTCTTGACCGCGTCGTACGGGAACGGCCAGACGGTGATCGGGCGAACCAGACCAACGTTGATGCCCTGCTCCTTGAGCTCGGCAATGGCGGACTTGGCGATACGCGCAACCGTGCCGAAAGCGGTGATGACATACTCAGCACCCTCGAGGTTGTACTCTTCCCACTGCTGCTCGTTGGCAGTGATCTCACGATAGCAGGCCTGCAGCTCGTCGTTGTGGACGGACAGGGTCTCGGTATCGATGTAGATGGAGTTGATGACGCCGCGCTTGGCCGGATCGTCGCCCGGTTTCCAGCCGGTGCAAGCCCAGGGCTTCTTCTCGGGATCGATCTTGTAGTCGACCATCTCGGGCATCTCCACGGGCTCCATCATCTGCGCGATGATGCCGTCGGCGAGGAAGAGGACCGGTATACGGTACTTCTCAGCCTTGTCGAAGGCGTACATCATGATGTCGATCGCTTCCTGCACGGATGCCGGAGCGTAGGTCAGCAGGTGGTAGTCACCGTTGCCGCCGCCCTTGACAGCCTGGAAGTAATCGCCCTGAGAAGCCTGAATGTTGCCGAGGCCGGGGCCGCCGCGCATGACGTTCAGGATGACAGCCGGGAGCTGCGCGCCTGCGCAGTAGGAAATGCCTTCCTGCTTCAGGCTGACACCGGGGCTGGAGGAAGAGGTCAGCGCACGTGCACCAGCACCGGCTGCACCATAGATCATGTTGATTGCCGCAACTTCGCTCTCGGCCTGCAGGAAGCAGCCGCCGACTTCGGGCATACGTGCGGACATATATTCAGGAATCTCCGTCTGCGGAGTGATCGGATAGCCGAAGAAGTAACGCGCGCCTGCACGAATCGCAGCCTCAGCGATAGCTTCGCTACCCTTCATAAGCGTCAATGCCATTTTCGATGTACCTCCTTAATCTCTCACAATGCTGATTACCACGTCCGGGCAAGTACGCGCACAGGAAGCGCAGCCGATGCAGGCCTCCGGATTCGCGACGACGGACGGATGATAACCCTTTGCGTTGAGTTTGTCTTTTGCCAGCGCCAGAACGCCCTTCGGGCAAGCTCTGACACAGAGACCGCAACCCTTGCAAAGATTCTCGTTGATGGTCACCTTTACCATTTTTGCTACCTCTTTTCTGTTCTGTTTTGCGAAATTGCCTATGTAAACCGCAAGAGCGGGTTACGCCTGTTTCTTCTCCGACAAACTGTGGATATAGCTCTCCCAATCGCGCTTCATGATGATGTCTATGGCGACGGGTTTGCCGATATACTTCGGGTCGTGGCCCTCGGCAAGGAAAATATCGAGCATGTCCTTCTTGCCGGTCGTATACATGACCGGAACGCCCGTCCGGTCGCTGACCTCGCGCAGCATCTCATAACCGTCGCGCAGCTCCGCCGGCGTGGTCATGGTGGCGAGGTTCGTGTTGTTGATCATACCCGTGATCTTCAGGTGCGAATGGATCTGCATCTGCTCCTGCAGGTCGATGATCTTCTCCACCGTGCCGGCGAGCGGACGGCGGATATTGACCACGTTCAAAACCTCCAGCTGCTCCGGCCCCATGGCCATGAAGTCCTGAAAGTCCTCATAATAGCGGCCGAGTGCCGTGGAGCCGACGGCGTCGCCGCCGACGTCGAACACAACGGTGTCCCAGTTCATGGCAAATGCAGAAGCGACCTCTGCCGGCAGGGACAGCGTCTCCACGCCGGAGCAGGCATAGTTCGGAGAGATGAGACGAATCTCTTTCTGCTCCACGAGCTTGCCGCGCTCTGTCAGGCGGAAGTAAGTGTTGACCAGGTCAAGGTCAATGAGTTCTGTCTTTCCGGTTTCAGCCGCTTTAAAAGCAAAATTCAGCGCAAGCTCACTCTTGCCGCTGCCGTAGTTGCCGATCATAACATATATCTTTTTCAAAACGATGCTCCTCCCCTCAAGGGGTATTCAAGATGCGCAAATGGGTATTAAAAATCGAAATATATCCATTCAAATATTCAAATCTCAACGGTTATCATAGTAGCACAATCGGGCGAATTCGTCAACAAATGTTGTTCTGTTTTGTGGAACGTTACCAATTTCACTCGCCATTTCTGGACAAGATGCCAGTTATCTACAAATTAACAATGCCGTCTAAGAATTAACAGTCGTTTTTCCCTGTTTCAGGTAGAGATACCACGCACTCACGCCCACCAGAAGCACGCCGCCGACAAGATTGCCGAGCGTGACCGGCAGCAGATTCCCGAGCAGTGCCCTGCCCCACGTCAACCCTCCGGCCGCCGTGCCGGTCTGTGCCGCCGTCAGCAGACCCGCCGTGAGATAATACATATTGGCCACGCTGTGTTCAAAGCCCGCAACGACGAACGTCATGATTGGGAAAAACACGGCCAGGATCTTCCCAGGGACAGACTTTGCGGCGCTGGCCATCCACACGGCGATGCAGACGAGGAAATTGCAGAGGATGCCGCGCACAAGCGCATCTCCGAGCGGCAGGGCCGCCTTCGTCTGCGCGATGGCAATCACCGACGCTGCCAACCGGCCGTCAAACGCAGAAAACACATGCCCCAGCACGCAGAGCGCCGCAACGAGTGCCGCGCCTACAAAATTACCCAGATAAACAACACACCAATTACGGAGCATCTGCCGCGCGCAGATCACGCGCGACAAAACGCCCATGATCATGAGGTTGTTGCCGGTGAACAGTTCGCTGCCGGCCACAATGACCATGGCGAGGCCGGCCGGAAAAACGCAGCCGGAGACGAGTTTTGCCAGCGACGGGTCGCCCACCGTAGCCGACGCAGCCGTGGATGCGGCACCCGCCAGCGCGACGAAGGCCCCCGCCATGCAGGCAAGCAGAAACATCCGGCCCAGCGGCAGTGCCGCCTTGGCCCGGCAGGCAGAGAGATAATTCTCCGCGACTTCTTTGGGGGTATACATGGACAGCTCCTCCGATTCGATACAAGATATGCAATGTATCACATTTTATCACCGCATATCTTGTGCCGTCAAGTCCGGCTATGAAAAAGCAGCCGGAGAACTTCTCCGGCTGCCTAGGTGGCCAGCCATTCGCGCAGACGCTCCACGGCGCGCCGCTCCAGGCGCGACACCTGTACCTGTGAGATATGCAGGATACCGGCGGCGCGCTGCTGCGTCAGGCCGTGATAAAACCGCAGGGCAATGACCTGCCGCTCCCGCTCCGGGAGCTGGCGCAGCGCTTCGCGCAAGGCGGCGTATTCGACCATGCGCTCCTCCTGATCGTAGTCCCCAAGCGTATGCTCGAGTGTGAAGCCGGTCTCTCCGTTCTCCTTCTGCAGGGACTCTGTGGGGCCGGTGGCCGTCTCGGCGGCAGCGATCTCCTCAGGCTCGAGCCCGGTATCGGCCGAGAGCTCGGAGAGCGTCGGCTCACGGCCGAGCGTCTGCTCCAGGCGCGTGCGCGCCGTGCGGATCGCCTGCGCACGCTCCTTGACGCTGCGGCTGACCTTAACCGCGCCATCATCGCGCAGAAAGCGCCGGATCTCTCCCGAAATCTTCGGGACGGCGTATGTAGAAAAGCAGGTGCCGTACTGCTCGTCAAAGCCCTGCATGGCCTTCAGAAAACCGACACAACCGAGCTGGTACAGGTCATCCGGCTCGACACCGCGGCCAAAAAACCGCCGCGCCACGCTCCAGATCAGGCCGGTATTTTCCGTGACCATCCGCTCTGCCGCCGCAGTGTCTCCCGCCTGGGCGCGCCGGAGCAGATCGCGCGTCTCCTCCGCGATCATGCGCGGCGGCGGATGCGGCGGCACATCGTCACGGTCGTGCCGCGGCCGGGCGCGGACTTGACCCGCAGCGTGTCCATGAAGCTCTCCATGATCGTAAAGCCCATGCCGCTGCGCTCCTCCCCACCGGTGGTGTACATCGGCGTGCGCGCCTGCGCCACATCGGCGATGCCGATGCCGTGATCCTTGACGACGATCTCCAGCCGCGCATCCGGCAGGATACGCACACGCACCTGCACCGTGCCAAGCTCGTCCGGATAGGCGTGCACGACTGCGTTCGTCACGGCCTCGGACACGGCGGTCTTGATATCGCCGAGCTCGGCGAGCGTCGGGTCGAGCTGTGCGGCAAAGGCCGCCACCGCCGCGCGCGCAAAGCCCTCGTTCACGCTGCGCGCCGGAAACTCCAGCTTCATGTAGTTTTTCTGCGTCAACACTGTTCACACTCCTTTGCCCGGTCCTCGAGCACCGGGACGATGTTGGTCAGGCCGGCCACGTCCAGCACCCGGCGCACCTGCTGCGGTACGCCGCACAGCGCCAGCGCGCCGCCTGTCTGCCGCAGGAGGCGGTCGGTCTTGAGAATGACCGCGATCCCGGAGCTGTCCATAAAGCTCAGGCCGGACAGGTCGAGCACGCAGCGGCGCGGCAGGTACTCCTCCACGGCGTCCTCGATGCCGGACATGGCCTCCTGCGCCGCCGCGTGATCCAGCTCGCCGAGCAGGCGCAGCGTCAGGCACCGGCCGTCATCATGCGTTATGATCCGCATCTGCTTGTACCTCCTAATTTCAAAGAAAAAGCACCGTGCACGAACGGTTCGTACACGGTGCTATTGTAGCCCAGAGGTGTGGGCCGAATTTGTCGGACGGCGGCGCTCAGCCGAGGTTTTTCAGGCTGGTCTCGAGATTTTCCACGAGCGCCTTTGCCTTCTCGGCGCGCTCGCGCTCCGTCTGCACGACGGCCTCCGGCGCGCGGGAGATGAAGTTCTCGTTCGAGAGCTTGCGCATCTGGCCCTCATAGTTCTTGCGGGCCTTTTCGAGCTCTTTTTCCAGACGGGCGCGCTCTTTGTCGAGGTCGATCAGCTCGGCCATCGGCATGAAGAGTCTGGCCTCTTCCGTGACGGCGGAGACCATCTTCTCGGCATCAGCCGGCAGCTCGCTGCTGATGGTGATCTGCTCGGCATAGGCGAGCTTCGTGATATAGATCTCACCGGAGCGGAAGGCGTCCTGCCGGTCGGTCGTGATGAACAGGTGCGCCTTTCTGCTCGGCGGCACGTTCATCTCGGCACGGCGGCTGCGCACGGCGCGGATGGCATTCATGACCATCTCAAAGTCGCGCTCCTCGGCTGGAAAAGCGAGAGATTCGGTATACTCCGGATAGCGGGCGATCATGAGCGCCTCGCCGTCGTGCGGCAGAGCCTGCCAGATTTCCTCGGTGATAAACGGCATGAACGGGTGCAGGAGCTTAAGAATGTCCGTCAGGACATACAGCAGCACCTGCTGCGCGCTGCGGGCGCGGGCCTCATCGCCGCTGTTGAGTCGGGGCTTCGTGAGCTCGATATACCAATCGCAGTACGTGTCCCAGATGAAGTCGTAGATCTTCGCCGCGGCGATGCCGATCTCGTACTTGTCGAGGTTCTCGCACACTTCCTTCGAGAGCGTGTTGAGCTTCGAGAGCACCCACTTGTCCTCGAGCTCCAGCGTCTCGGGCAGCTCGTTTTTGTCGATGGTGAGGTTCATCATCACAAAGCGGGAAGCGTTCCATAGCTTGTTGGCAAAGTTGCGCATGGCGCCGCACTTCTCGACATAGAAGCGCATGTCGTTGCCGGGGCTGTTGCCCGTGATGAGGTTGAAGCGCAGGGCGTCGGCGCCGTAGGTGTCGGCCATCTCGAGCGGGTCGATGCCGTTGCCGAGGGACTTGGACATCTTGCGGCCCTTATCATCGCGGACCAGGCCGTGGATGAACACCGTCGGGAACGGGATGTCCTTCATCTGCTCAAGGCCGGAGAAGATCATGCGCGCGACCCAGAAGAAGATGATGTCGTAGCCCGTGACCATGACGCTCGTGGGATACCAGAACTTCAGATCCTCCGCGTCCTTATCCGGCCAGCCGAGCGTGGAAAACGGCCAGAGTGCGGAGCTGAACCAGGTGTCGAGCACGTCGGGATCGCGGTGGATGTTCCTGCTGTGGCAGGCCTCGCACTCGCAGGCGTCGGTGCGCGAGACGGTGACATGACCGCAGTCATCGCAGTACCACGCCGGGATCTGGTGGCCCCACCAGAGCTGGCGGGAAATGCACCAGTCGTGCACATTCTCCATCCAGTTATAATAGGTCTTGCTGAATCGCTCGGGCACGAACTTGATGCGTCCGTCACGCACGGCCTCGATGGCGGGCTCGGCCAGCGGCTTCATCTTGACGAACCACTGCGGGCTCGTCATCGGCTCAACGACCGTGCCGCAGCGGTAGCACGTGCCGACGTTGTGGTTATAGGGCTCGGTCTTGATGAGGTAGCCCTGCTCCTCGAGATCGGCCACGATGGCCTTGCGCGCCTCATAACGGTCGAGACCGTTGTACTTGCCGCCGTTGATGACGCGGGCGTCCTCGTCGAAGATCAGGATCTGCTCGAGGTTGTGGCGCAGACCGACCTCATAGTCGTTCGGGTCGTGGCAGGGCGTCATCTTGACGCAGCCGGTGCCGAAATCGAGCTCGACGTAATCGTCGGCCACGATGGGCAGCTCACGGCCCACGAGCGGCAGGATCGCCGTCTTGCCGACGAGGTGCTGGTAGCGCTCGTCCGCCGGGTTGACCGCAATGCCGGTGTCGCCGAGCATGGTCTCCGGACGGGTGGTGGCAATGGTGAGATAGTCGTCGCTGTCCTTGAGCGGGTAGCGGATATACCAGAACGCGCCGGGCATGTCCTTGTATTCGACCTCGGCGTCAGACAGGGCGGTGCGGCAGTGCGGGCACCAGTTGATGATGCGGTTGCCCTTGTAGATCAGGCCCTTTTCATACAGCTCGCAAAACGTCTCACGCACGGCCTTCGAGCAGCCCTCGTCCATGGTGAAGCGGCTGCGGTCCCAGTCGCAGGACACGCCGAGCGACTTCTGTTGCTCGACGATGCGGTTGCCGTACTGCTTTTTCCACGCCCAGACGCGCTCCAGAAACGCATCGCGGCCAAGATCGTAGCGGGTCAGGCCCTCTTCCTTGCGCAGCATCTCCTCGACCTTGATCTGCGTGGCAATGCCGGCATGGTCCGTGCCGGGCACCCACAGGGCGGCATAGCCCTGCATGCGCTTGTAGCGCGTGAGGATGTCCTGCAGCGTCGCGTCGAGCGCGTGGCCCATGTGCAGCTGGCCGGTGACGTTCGGGGGCGGCATGACGATGGAAAACGGCTTTTTGTCCGGATCGGCTTTGCCGGCAAAGTAGCCGCCGCGCATCCACATGTCATAAATCTTACTCTCGACCTGTTTGGGGTCGTAGACTTTCGGAAGCTCTTTCATGGCTCCTCCTCCTTTAAGATTGCCGGGGCGCAAAAAAATCGCCCCGAAACGAACTGTTTCAGGGCGATCGAAACCGCGGTACCACCTGAATTCCACGCAGAAGCGTGACACTCTTGTCTCTGTAACGGGAGAACCCGGCCGCCCTACTCCGTTCAGGCCGGCTGCTCCGGGGCGACCTTCATCTCCGGCATCCGAAAGGCTTGCACCAACCGCCTTCTCTCTGACGTCCGCCGGGAGACTACTCCTCCCCTTCTTCGCAAATGGATGGGAAAATTATAGGCCCTGCCGTGCCGTTTGTCAAGCGTTTCTGAGCCAGCGCACGACCGAAAGCGCCGCGCAGTTGCCCTCACCGACCGCCGCCGGGATCTGATAAGGCGCGCCGGTACAGTCCCCGGCCGCGAAAACGCCGGGAATGCTCGCAGCATAAGCTTCATCCACGACGATGTGGCCCTTTTCCGTGGCAAGACCGGGCAGGAGCGTGTCAGCCGCAAAGCCCGCGCGCAGGACGAAAATGACGTCCGCCGGTTCCGCTGCGCCGTCGACCACGAGCGTATCCGCCCGTTCGGCGCCGCGGATCTCAAAGCGGTGCTTTTTCCCGTCATAATAATGCACGTCACAGCCGATCTCCCGCAGGAAATCCGCCTCTGCCGGAGCGTCCGCCGCCAGGCCGATGACCGCCGCGCGCTTGCCGCGGTAGAGCATGCCGTCGCAGGTGGCGCAGTAGCTCACGCCGCGGCCGAGATAATCTGTTTCCCCGGGAAACGTGCTGCGCTGGGCAATACCGGTCGCAAGCAGGAGCGCCCTGCCCTCCACGAATTCCTTACCTGCCGAGACGCCGAACGTTTTTCCCATCGGCATGGCCGAGAGCGCCCGCTCGCGCAGCATGTCCGCACCGAGATCACGCGCCTGCTGTGTCATGGTCTCGAGCAGCGCGGGGCCGGAGACGTCCGGCACACCGGGGTAATTTGTGACGTGGCCGGCCTTATGCAGCGCACTGTCGGCCGCGCCGCCGCAGATCACGCACACGGACAGATTCCGGTTGCGCGCCGTCATGGCCGCCGACAACCCCGCCGGGCCGCCGCCGATAATGAGCAGGTCATACATGTGCCCGCACCTCCGTTGTTTGCTATTCTGTCTGGATTATATATTTCTTTTTCGATATTGTAAACAGAAAATGAATCGTGTATAATATCTTTGCAAATTTATGTGGAGTTGACATGACACTATGGAAGATACCAAAAACTTTATCGAAGCCTTTGTCGAAGCCGATCTCGCACCCGGCGGCCGTTTCGCCGGCCAGACCGTCCACACCCGTTTCCCGCCGGAGCCGAACGGCTATCTGCACATCGGCCACTGCAAGGCATTGTGCATCGACTTCGGCACGGCCGAGAAATTCGGCGGCATCTGCAACCTGCGTATGGACGACACGAACCCCTCCAAGGAGGACAACGAGTTCGTTGAGGCCATTCAGGAGGACATCCACTGGCTCGGCTTTGACTGGGGCGACCGGTTTTTCTTCGGCTCGGACTACTTCGAGAAGGATTACGAATACGCCGTGGAGCTCATCAAGAAAGGGCTTGCCTATGTGTGTGAGCTGACGCCGGAGCAGTTCCGCGAATACCGCGGCGATGTGAACACCCCCGCCGTCAGCCCCTGGCGCGGCCGCCCGATCGAGGAAAATCTCGATCTGTTCGCGCGCATGCGCGCCGGCGAGTTCCCGGAGGGCAAGTACACCCTGCGCGCAAAGATTGACCTTGCCTCCGGCAACTTCAACATGCGTGACCCCGTGCTCTACCGCATCCGCTATATCGAGCACCACCGTCAGGGCACGAAATGGTGCATCTTCCCGATGTACGACTTCGCACACCCGATCCAGGACGCGCTTGAGGGCATCACGCACTCGCTGTGCTCGCTGGAATATGAAGATCACCGCCCGCTGTACGACTGGGTGGTGAACAACGTGTCCGTGCCGTGCAAGCCGCGCCAGATCGAGTTTTCGCGCCTCGGCATCAACTACACCGTCATGTCCAAGCGCAAGCTGCGCCAGCTGGTCGAGCAGAATTATGTCTCCGGCTGGGACGATCCGCGTATGCCGACGCTCTGCGGTCTGAGAAGAAGAGGCTACACCAGCCATTCCATCCGCGATTTCTGCGAGCGCATCGGCGTGGCGAAGTCCGCCAACACTGTGGAATACGCGCTTCTGGAGCACTGCCTGCGCGAAGATCTCAATGACACGGCAGAGCGCACCATGGCCGTTTTGCGCCCGGTGAAGCTCGTCATCACGAATTATCCGGAGGGCCAGACGGAAACCTTTGAGGTTGAAAACAACCCCGTCCATCCCGAACAGGGCACGCACACCGTCACGTTCTCCCGCGAGGTCTGGATCGAGGCGGACGATTTCCTCCCCGAACCCATCCCCAAGTACAAGCGCCTGTATCCCAACGGCCCGGAGTGCCGTCTGAAGGGCGCCTACCTCATCCGCTGCACCGGCTGCGTCAAGGACGAGAACGGCCATGTGACGGAGGTGCTGTGCGAGTACGATCCCAACAGCCGGGGCGGCGATCCCGCCGACGGGCGGAAGGTCAAGGGCACTACCCTCCACTGGGTGGATGCCGACAACTGTCTGGATGCCGAGGTGCGGCTGTACGATAACCTGTTCTCCGATCCCCAGCCCGACGGCCCGGACAAGAATTTCCTGGACTGCCTGAATCCCGACTCCCTGATGGTGCTGCGGGGCTGCAAGGTGGAACGCAGCATGGCCGCTGTGGCAGAGGAGTTCGACCGCCGGGAGAACCGTACCGGCGTCAACGCACCCACCTTCCAGTTCATGCGGACCGGCTATTTCTGCATGGATAACCGGGACTGCACGGCGGAGCATCTGGTGTTCAACCGCAGCGTTTCTCTGAAGGACAGCTTCAAGAAGTAAAGAGGAGCTGTCGGAAAACAAACGAAGGCCCGGAGGTCACAGACCTCCGGGCCTTTTGGCTAAAGCCCCTTGGGGGGTATTTTTTTCGGTTCAGCAGCCGCATCACCGTCATCACGGCACCGAACAACACACCGGCCACCGTCCAGATGACCCAACTCCGCTCCGGCGGCACCTCCGGCGGCTCCTTCTCCAGAAAGGCGTACTCCTTTTCGCCGCAGGACAGGAACAGCGCCACGGCCACCAGCAGAGCGCACAGTCCGGTTGAAGTGAGATGACACGGAGCTACCGGGGAGTGCAGCGGTGCAGTCGTAAAGGGGCAGATGACAAACAGCGAGGGCCAACGGCCCTCGCTGCTTGTTGCTGTTTACTTTTTCTTGCCGCCGTGGGAGGCCTTCATGCGCTTTTCATGGTTGAGGATGGTCTTGCGGATACGGAGATTCTCCGGTGTGACCTCCAGCAGTTCGGCAAACTGTTCTCTGGTGTAGCCAAGGTATTCCCGCTGCTTTCGTATTCTGCTTCCGATTGCCGTCCAGTCCATATTGTGCCCCCCAGTAGTTTCATTCAGTTTATCCCGGAGAGTTCCTGTTATAAATAAACTTTAAGTGTTAAAATAGAGGAACTTTTAGGGTAGAATAAGGGATAAGAAACAGGCGCTTTTTTCTTCTCATGGACAGTTTCCGTCTAACCCGGTCGGTATAATGGAGAAGGAGGGAGAGAAATGGCAGAGGAAAAAGGATTCCGCCTCCTATCTCTGTATAATCAGTTGGTCAACCGGGGGAGCATTCAGAAAAAAGAGGCCGCGCAAGTCTTTGGCGTGTCCGAGCGCAGCATTCAGCGGGATATTGAACAGCTTCGGAACTTTTTTGCGGAGCAGACCCCGCCTTTGGAGATTCACTATGATCTGGGGCAGAACTGCTACCGGCTGTCCGAGGGTGAGGGCGCGTTTCTCTCTTGTGGAGAAACGCTGGCAGTTTGCAAGATTCTCTTGGAAAGTCGGTCGCTGTCAAAGCGGGAAATGGATCAGATTCTGGATAAACTCCTGGTTCATGGTATGTGGCCGCCGGAGCGGGAAAAGCTCCAGGAGATTATTTCCAACGAGCGCCATTTTTATGTGGAGCCCCGCCACGGAAAATCGCTGGTAGACATTCTATGGACCCTGGGGCAGGCCATTCAAAGCCGCTCAGAGATCCAGGCGGATTATCGAACTCAGACAGGAGAGAAGAAGCACCGCCGGCTCCAGCCAGTGGGCCTGATGTGCTCTGAATTCTACTTTTATTTGGCGGCCTTTTTGAAAAACGTGGACCGGAATCAGGAATTTGAATATCCAGAGGACCCCTGTCCCACTATCTATCGGGTGGACCGTCTGGAACAGATCCAGGTACAATCGGAACACTTCACCGTCCCATATGGTCAGCGCTTTTCAGAGGGGGAATTCCGAAAGCGGGTCCAATTCATGTACGGAGGGTGGCTGCAGACGGTCCATTTTCTGTATAAAGGGCCGTCGGTGGGGGCTGTCCTGGACCGTCTGCCCACAGCGGAGATCGTCGGCGAGCGGGACGGGACGTATGAGATTCGGGCAGAGGTGTTTGGAAAGGGGATCGATATGTGGATGAAAAGCCAGGGAGCATTCG
>ENA-ORNG01001813-ORNG01001813.1-human-gut-metagenome-genome-assembly--contig:-NODE-1813-length-14336-cov-4.575590_pt1 | contig 14336 bp, 7 predicted proteins | sample MGYA00242113_ERZ509018 | MGnify/ENA primary metagenome ERZ509018 (study PRJEB26280, sample SAMEA2338711) | human gut metagenome | biome: human gut; feature: human-associated habitat; material: faeces... | reverse complement strand
AGCGCAAAAATTTCTCGCTGCCGGTCACATTGGGAGTTTTCAGATACACCCTAGCCTCGTAAAAAGCGCCGCCGCCGCGCCCTCGCCCCCGGTAATTTTCGATCTCAAACAGCAGCCGGGACATGGCAGGGAAGTCCGTCGCCTGATCGACGCTCTGAAACGCTGCCGGAAGATCAAAATAAAGCTCCGGGTAGTGCGTTTTCAGGAACTCTTCATAGTACGCGGGCAAAATGTCAATGCCGGCGGAATGGATGGGGATACGCTCGTGGTGGACAAGGGACAGATCGTCCAGCGCGGCACACACGAGGCGCTGATGGCGCAGGGCGGCATCTACCGCCGCTTCATCACCGGCCGCGAACAGGCCGTGGGCTGGAAGCTGTAAAAACGCGTTCAGACCCGCACAGATTCCTCCTGCCCGCGTATGCTGACAGGGGGGATTTTTTATGTGTGTAAAGACCGAGCGGCTCGGGCTGCTTCTGATCGGGGCGGGCGTTGGACTTTTGCTGTCGTTTGCGCTGTGCGGGTGGTTTTTGCGGGTGCTGATCGCGGCGATCCTGATCGTGTTGGGACTTTTGCTGCTGAAATAATTTCCGAAACATATCCTTGTCCGGCTCCGCGTATATATATCCCAGAACATATACAAGGAGTTGAGACTATGGAGCTTGCATTTGAACAGAAACAACGGTCCTGCCTGCATCGCACGGCGCATCTCTCGCTTGCGCAGGAGCAGACACAGGAGCTCATCATACCCGACAGTATGCCGGACGCTTCCCGCACGCTCATCTGCTGCGCCGAGCCGGAGGTACAGAGCAAAACGAACCGGGAGGGCAGTCTTCTCGTGACTGGGACGCTGCGCACGGGCTGCCTGTACGCAGACGAAGCGGGCGGCTTGCAGCTGCTGACCTCCGAACTGCCGTTTACGGTCAAGTTAGAGAGCGCCGATCTGCATGAAGAGACGCAAACGCTCGTACGCTGCTGCGTCCGCAGCGCGGACAGCCGCCTGATCAACTCGCGCAAGGTGCTTCTGCGCGTGAGCGTTCTGGTTCAGGCGGACGGCTATGAGCCGCAGACGCAGAGCATGAGCGTCCTCAAGGATCCACCCGCCTGCCTGCAGCTGAAAACGCAGACCTATGAGACGAATGCGCCTGTGGAGCTTTCCGAGCGCGCGTTTCAGGTCAGCGAGGAACTGAATCTGCCAGACGGCAGGCCTCAAATTGCACGATTGGTCAGCTATTCGCTCACGCCGGTCGTACAGGAGCAGGGGCTGGTCGGAAGTAAGGCGGTTTTAAAGGGAACCGCGAATTTGCAGATTACCTATCTGGACAGCGAAAACGCGCTGCGGACGCTGAACTTTTCCGTACCGTTTTCGCAGTACTGTCAGATGGAGGGAGACTACGACCAGAACGAAACGCTCGAATCTGTGCTGCTCGTAACCGGAGTGCAGCTGGAGCCGGTCGCGTCAGAGCAGTCGCAGAAGCTGCTGTTCGGCGCAGGACTGCTGGCGCAGTGCATGTTAGTACAGCCGCAAGCGCTTACGCTTTGCGAGGACGCGTATTCGACGAAGGGCGAGTTCCAGCCGCAGTGGGAAACGCAGGAGCACACCATGCGCCTCGACGCGCAGACGCTGCGCGAGCCTGTCCGCGCCTCGTTCCCGGTGCAGGCCGCCGCCGTGCTCGACTGCCGGGTCTACCCGGACGCACAGGCGCTTGAGCGGACAGACGACGGCGTTACCGTCCATGTACCGCTGCGTGCGGATCTCGTCTATACCGATTCCGATGGCGCGGTGCAGGCTGAGACGTTCCGCACGGAGGTCAGCTGCCATACGGCGCTGAGCGAAAACGGCCTCTGCGAGGCCGTGTGTACGATCCAGCCGGAGGGCTACGCCTCGGCAGGCAGCGGCACAGTCGAACTGCGCTATGACGCGGTCTTTCAGGTGCAGACATTTTCTCGGCAGAAGCTGCAAAACCTGTCCGGCGGGACGCTTGACCTGACAAGGCAGCAGAACACGCAGCGACCGTCGGTCGTGATCCGGCGCATAAGTGAAAACGCCGCGCTTTGGGACCTTGCGCGGCAGTACCGGACGACGGCGCAGTCGATCCAGCAGGCCAATCATCTGACGCAGCCGGAGGCGGACGCCGGACGGCTGCTGCTGATCCCCATGTGAGACGGGAGGCGGGAATATGGAACAACGTTCGATCTACGCGCAGATCGCGGACCGCACGGACGGCACGGTCTATATCGGCGTCGTCGGCCCTGTGCGGACGGGAAAATCCACCTTTATCAAGCGCTTCATGGAGCAGCTCGTGCTGCCGAACATCGAAAACGTCTATGAGCGCGAACGCGCCACCGACGAGCTGCCGCAGTCCGGCTCGGGCCGGACGATCATGACGGCGGAGCCGAAATTCGTCCCGAACGAGGCCGCCCGCATCAGCCCGGACGGAAAAACGACATTGCAGGTGCGGCTGATCGACTCTGTGGGCTACATGATCCCCGGCGCGGTCGGCGACACGGAGGACGGCAAGCCCCGCATGGTCACGACGCCCTGGGCCTCCGAGGAGCTTCCCATGGCACAGGCGGCGGAGCTTGGCACCAAAAAGGTCATGGAGGACCACAGCTCCATCGGCGTGGTCGTCACGACGGACGGAACGGTCACGGATATCCCGCGCGAGGATTACCGCGAGGCGGAAGCCCGCGCCATTGCGGATATGCAGAAGACGGGCAAGCCGTTCGTGGTCGTCGTCAATACGCAGGACGCGAAAAAGGGACAGGCGGACGCGATCTGCGCCCGTATCCGGGCCGAATACGGCGTGCAGGCGCTGACGATGGACTGTGCGGTGATGCAGACGCAGGATATTGCGCGGCTGCTTGAAGCGGTCATGTACGCGTTCCCGGTCGAGGAGCTGCGTTTCTTCCTGCCGAGCTGGGTGCGGGCGCTGCCGGACGATCACCCGGTCAAAGCCGCCCTGTATGACGCAATGCTTGACCGCGCCTCAAGGCTCACGAGCCTCAGTGAGGCGGAAAGCGTCATGGGGTCGCTGCGGGAGCTTGATCCGGTCGACGCGTTCCGCGTGCGGGAGGTCGATCTCGGAACTGGCACGGTCACCTGCGAGCTGCATCTGCCGGAGACGCTGTTCTATGAGGAGCTGTCCAAGCAGGCGGGCGTGGAGATCGCGGACGACGAGGCGCTTATGCAGATGCTGCGGGAGCTTTCGCAGACGAAAAAGCTCTACGAAAAGGTACAGACCGCGCTCGAACAGGTCAAGGCGACCGGTTATGGCATCGTCATGCCGGGCGCAGAGGAATTGAAGCTCGAAAAGCCGGAAATCGTGAAGAAAAACGGCAATTACGCCGTCAAGCTGCGCGCCAGCGCGCCGTCCATCCACATGATGCGCGCGCAGATCGAGACGGAGATCAGCCCCATGGTCGGCGGCGAGCAGGAATCGCAGCAGCTGATCGACTATCTGCTCGGCGAATATGAAGAGGACACCGATAAGCTCTGGCAGAGCAACATCTTCGGCAAATCGCTCTACGAGCTTGTCTCCGAGGGCGTCACGGCCAAGATCATGCGTATGCCGGACGACGCGCGGCAGAAGCTCACAAAGACCCTTGGCCGCATGATCAACGAAAACACCGGTGGGATGATCTGCATCCTGCTGTGAATACCCGCAGCGCCCCCTGTCATGCTGTGACATGACAGGGGGCGCTGGGTGCGTGCTGATATTGTCTGTGCGTCCGGCGCGGTTACGCCAGCTTGTATTTTTCCTCAAACGTGTTGTACTGCATCAAGAATTCATTGCTGCCGGATTTGACGTCGCCGAGGTACTTGTGCAGATCGATGCGCTCGTTCTTCATGTCGAGCAGACAGCCCGCGATGTTCGAGCAGTGGTCGGCCACGCGTTCCAGATTTGTCAGCAGATCGGACAGCACGAAGCCTGCGGCCAGCGAGCATTCGCCGCGCTGGAGACGGGCGATGTGATTCGTACGCAGCTTGTCCTTCAGCTTGTCGATGACCTGCTCCAGCGGCTCGACCTGCCGCGCAAGCGTCAGATCGTCCTGCAAGAACGCCCGGCTTGTGAGATCAACGATCTCGCTCACGGCGTTCAGCATCGTCTGAAGTTCTTTTTTTGCAGAGTCCGTGAACGAAACGCCCTTTTCCTTCAGCTCCTCCGCCGATTCGATAATATTGACGGCGTGGTCTGCAATGCGCTCAAAATCGCCGATCAGATGCAGCAGCTTGGACGATTCCACGCTGTCCTGCTCGCTCATCGGCTGCGTGGCCAGATGTACGAGGAAGGTTCCCAGCGTGTCCTCATAGCGGTCGGTATCGTCCTCCCGCTGCCGGACAGAGGCGGCCAGCTCCGGCGTAAAGCCGAGCACGGCCTGTAAGCTCTCATGCAGCGCAAGCTCGGAGTCCGCAGCCATGCGCTTGGCCAGCTCCTCGCTCTTGACGAGCGCAATGGCGGGCGTTGCAAACAGGCGCTCGTCCAGAACAGTTGCGGTGTCGGTGCTGCGGCCATCCGGGATGATCCGGTACGACAGCTTTTCCAGCAGTCCGCAGCACGGCAGCAGCATCAGCGTGCAGGCCAGATTGAAGATCGAGTGAATGAGTGCGATATGGAACGTATCGATAGCGGTCGAGACGAACGCAAAGCGGAAAATCGCGTTTGCAGCCTCAAACAGCGCCAGCCAGACGACTGTGCCGATGATATTGAAGCTCAGATGCACGACGGCTGCGCGCCGCGCGTTCTTGTTCGTGCCGACGGAGGACAGCATGGCCGTCACGCACGTGCCGATGTTCTGTCCCATGATAATGGGGATCGCCGCGCCGTAGCTGACAGCCCCGGTCGAGGACAGCGCCTGCAGAATACCGACTGACGCGGACGAGGACTGCACAATGCCCGTCAGAATCGCGCCAGCCAGAACGCCCAGAATGGGATTCGAGAACAACAGAAAGAATTTCGTGAAGTTCGGGTCGTCCCGCAGCCCGGAAACAGAGCCGGACAGCGATTCCATGCCGAACATCAGCGTCGCAAAGCCCAGCAGAATCAGGCCCGTGTCCTTTTTCTTGCCCTTTGCGGTCAGATACAGAATAATGCCGATCACAGCCAGCACCGGCGTGAACGACGACGGCTTCAACAGCTGCACGAACAGGCTGTCGCCGTTGATGCCGGACAGCGACAGCAGCCACGCCGTCACGGTCGTGCCGATGTTCGCGCCCATGATAACAGGAATGGACTGCTTGAGGCTCAAAAGCCCCGAATTGACAAAGCCCACGACCATGACCGTCGTAGCCGAGGATGACTGAATGACCGCCGTAACGGCAAGCCCCGTCAGAAGCCCGGAAAATTTCCCGTTCGTCAGCTTCGCCAGAATGGCCTTCAAGGACCCGCCCGCGCGCTTTTCCAGCGCCGTGCCCATCACACTCATGCCGAACAGGAACAAACTCAGCGAGCCGAGCAATGTTAAAAAGTTAAAAATCGTCATATCCGCACAGACCTCTTTCCAAATTCGTTTTATCTGATATAAATATAGAAAGAGAATGTCAAATGCGCGTCCAGAATTACGTTAAATCTTCGTGATATTTCCCGCAGAATCTTAAATCCAAATCAATTTCCGGTTAAACCGCCGACAGTCCGGCGAATCCGCACGCACCCAAAGCCTTCCCCGCCGGGGAAGGTGGCCCGAAGGGCCGGATGAGGGCGGGGAGCAGCCGCGAATTGTTGAAGCTTCACAGCATCGCCGCCCATCCGAAAAAACTTTTTCTCCAAATTCCCCACAAATAAAGCAGCCAGCATCTTGCAATTGCGGCACAGTTCGTATATAATTATTCTACGAATACTAGGGGTAGTGTAGACTCTTGCAGCACCCAGTTACAATTTCACCCCGATTGTACGTCCGACCGAGATGAGGAGGAATGCGAAGAATGAAACGCAACCGAATATTGGCCATAGGTATCGCACTGCTGCTGGCGGTGCAGCTGCTGACACCGCTTGCCTGCGCCGCAGGCACGACGCTCAAGCTCACAGCCCCGGACAAGCTGCCGGACGTTGGACAGACCTTTACCGTCACGGCGGAGCTGACCGGCAACACAGGTCTTGCCGCCGTGCAGCTCAGTCTGGGCTACGACGATTCCGTTGTCGAATGCACCGGCATTGAAAACGGCGCGCTCATTGCCGGTATGCTCGCCGCGAGCAACCCGTACGCAACGCGTGACGGCGTCGGCGCGATCCTCGCAGCGGCGACCACCACCGCCGTCAAGACCGATGGCAGCCTCGCCGTGTTTACCTTCCGCGTCAAGGCGGCGGGCGACGCGAAGCTGACCCTCGCCGATGCGCTCCTTTCTGACATTGACGGCAAGGCGCTCCCGCTTTCCTATTCGCTCCCGGCGCTGATCGCGCAGGGCAGCACCGGCTCCGGTTCCACCGGCGAAACGCCGGGCGCGGACGATAAAAAGTCCGACGACGACAAGAAATCCGAAGACGACAAAACGGCTGAGGACGACAAGAAGTCCGAAGAGGAGCAGCCCGCAGACACCACGCAGGAGGAAGTCAAAGCCGGCTCCTTCCGCGACGTGACCAGCGCGCACTGGGCTTTCGCCTCGGTCGAACGCGCGGCGGAACTGGGCCTTGTCACCGGCTATTCCGACGGCACCTTCCGACCCGACACCCCCGTGACCCGTGCGCAGTTCGTTCTCATGCTCTGGCGTATGTGCGGCAAGCCCGCTGCGGCCAAGGCGGCCTCGTTTGCAGACGCCAGCGCGGACTGGTATCAGGACGCACTGAGCTGGGCCGTAGAAAAAGGCTATGTGAACGGCCTGTCCGACACGCGCTTCGGCCCCGACGCCCCCATCACGCGCCAGCAGGCCATGGCCATTCTCTTCCGTCTGAACGGCGGCCAGAGCGGCTCGGAACAGATGCTGACCGGCGTTTATGAGCAGACCTTCACCGACAGCGGAACCATCGCCTCCTGGGCGAAGGATGCGACATGGTGGGCGGTTTACCACGAACTTGTTTCCGGCACCGTCGGCGGCAGCCGCATCGCGCCGGAGGCCAACGCGTCCCGCGCACAGATCGCGGCGATCCTGCTGCGGTATGCGGATCAATTTATGACAATGGAGGAAGCGGCATGAAAAGAAGAATGCTTGCGCTGCTGCTCGCAGTGCTGACACTCACAATGCTCACCGCAGCCGCGTTTGCGGAAGACACGGAAGTCCTCGGCGTCTATAATGTGACCGGCCCCCTGACCGTGACGAACGGCACGAAGGACGGCGGCTTCTACGCAGGCGCGGACACGTTCGAGCTGAACTGCACCGGCCTGACCGGCGCATATTCGCTCGTGCTGCTTCTTGACGATAACAGCGGCGTTCCGACGAGCGGAAACATCCAGTACATTGACCAGGTGACCGTGACAGACGGCGAGGCAAAATTCACCCTGAAGCCCAAGGCGCTGAAGGAAGGCACATATAACATCTACATCAGCACGACCGACAAGGCGCTCAAGAAGGTCGCATCGTTCAAGTACGGCGAGAAGCCGCCGTACACGCCGGGCGATGTGAATAACGATGGAAGCATTGACCCCAAAGATGCAGTGCTTGTATTGAGACACGCTGCTGCATTGATTACACTCAGCGGAGATCAACTAAAGGCAGCTGATGTCAATGGTGACAATACGGTTGACCCCAAGGATGCTGTGAAGATTCTCCGCTATGCAGCAAAACTGATTACGAGCTTTGAAGACTAATCTGGAGGCGAGTTGAAAGCATATGAAAAATAGATTGAAGAGAGTATGTGCATTGCTTCTTGCAATTATGATGTTGATGTCTACTCTTAGTTTAAACGTATTTGCGGGCTCGGTTATTCCCGGCACAAAGGATGAAAAAATTCATCTGGGCTGGAAATACTTTGAGTACGATGAAGACAACGAAGCCGCTGGAGCTGCGGTACAGGCGCTTGAAGCAGGAAAGACCTATTGTGTCAGACTGGCTTTTTTCGATAATCCTTCGGACGAAAATAGCACGGTTACGGGCGCAACCATCTCTGTGAGATATGACGCCGAAGCGGTCAATATCCCGGATACGGGAGAGGCCACTGTAAATAGTGTTTTTTACGAATATCAGGGAACCTTTATTCCAAACAACGATGGAAACGGCCTGCTTACGATTACGCTTGCAACCACATCAGGAATCCGAACCAACAGAGGAAAGCTCGTTACGGCTGGCAACTTCTTTGAGGCGGTTTTCGAAGCAAAAAAGACTGTTACAGAAGATGAACTGAAGACACTTTTCCACCTCGGCTCGGAAACCAACATGATTTTCGATGTCAACGAAAAGGACTTCACTATTGTTGAATGCCCCGCATTTACTGCCCGCGTCAAGGATGGTGCGGCGGACTTCTTCCCCACCACCACTGCGGCGAAGATCGCAGAAAACCTTGTCGGTGAATACATCGACGAAAACGGCAATGTGACTGCGGTTAGCGACTTCACCGTCACGCTTCCGGCCACTGGCCTTGTGGAAGGCAACAACGTCGTCAAGGCCAGCTATAACGGCTATACCTGCGATGTCACGATTAAGGTAGAGCATGATACCGTAGCGTCCATTTCTGTCACGAATCAGCCCAATCTAGAATATACCAGCGGTCAGGCGCTGAATTTGGATGCTCTTGAAGTTACCGCGACATTCGGAAGCGGCAATACGGACGTGATTACCAGCGGCTACACAACTGACCCGGAAAATGGTACGATTCTGACTGTTGCGGACAACAATGGCCACCCGGTTACCATTACATATGATGGTCAGGCTGCGACAACCGATAACCTGATTGTGAACCAAGCTGACATCAGCAGTGCTTCCATTGCAGCTGTCGGTCCCTTCGAATACGATAACGGCAATGAGATCAAGCCCACCCCGGCTATCACGCTTGGCGAAAAGCTCCTTGAAAACGGCGTCGATTATGATCTGTCCTATGCGGACAACATCAATGTCGGCACCGCGACGCTGACCGCGACCGGCAAGGGCGAATATCAGGGCACGGTTTCGACGACCTTCCAGATCACAAAAGCCACCGGCAAGCTGACGCTGAAGGTCAACAACGAGGAAAACGCAGTTACGATTACGTACGGCGACTCCATCACGTTCAGCGACGGCAACGGTATCGCCATCGGCACGGATATCACGATCCACTATCAGATGGGTGAGACTACCGATGCAGTATACGATACTGCCACGACACAGCTGAACGTCGGCACTTATCCCTTCTGGGCTGTCCGTTCCGGGGATGCGAATCATGATGAGGCAACATCCAACAAAGTCGTTGTGATCATCAAACAGAGAAACATTGCCAGCCTCGACATTACGGTTGCTGACCAGACCTATAGCGGCGCAGCGGTTAAACCGGACGTTACAGTAAGGCACGGCAACATCGTGCTGAACGAAATCGACGATTATACCCTCAGCGGATATGACGGCAACGTGAACGTCACGGACAATGCTTCCGTCAATGTGACCGGCACAGGCAATTACAACGGCGAAGCAACCCTGACCTTCAAGATCAACCCCAAGAATCTTGGCGATATCAGCAATAGCTTCACGAGCATTGCCAATCTTCCGGACAAGGGTTACACTGGTGAGCAAATCAAGCCGGAAGTGACTGAAAAAACGATCACGATCGACAGCGATACGCTGGAAGTTAGAAGAGATTATGAGATCATCTACGGCGAAAACACGAACGCCGGTACAGCCACCGTTACTGTCAAACCCGTCGACGGCAGCAATTATACATTCACGCAGTTTACCCATGAGTTCCAGATCACCAAGGTGAAGATTCAAATCGTTGGGGCCGACTTTATCGTCGCACCTCTGTACGAGGAAGAATTTGACGGAACCACAACAGGCGGCGATCCCGTTCCGTACTTTACCTATGACGGAAACGAGCACGGCGTGAAGTTCGTCTTCAACTCGACGAAGGTTTATAACGGCAAAACGTTGGATCAATTGATCAACGTGGCCTATGTTGAAAAAACGTATATCGGGCCGGTTGAACAGGAATGGAAATACAAGGCAAAGGACGTTGCGACCTATAATGCGCGTGTAGAGTTTACACCGGTCGATGCAGAAAACTATGAGATTTACGGTGCGAACTTCAAAAACCTTACGTGGAAGATCATGCCCGCGACCATCACAGTCAATCCTGCGGATGTCCCGTCTCTGAACGTCCTCTGCTCGGAGCTGGTCAACGACGAAAAGCGCGACTATGACTACGATCTGAGTCGGCTCGGCGCAGTGCCTTCCACGGTTGAAATTCTGAGCTGCGAAAAGTTCAGCTACGAAGCCTTGGATACCTCTGCTCTGCCGAAGCTCACATTTAAGAATGTAACGGCTCTCGCGGCCGGTGAGACCGGCAAGGTCACACTACTGGTGAAGTTTAGAAACTATGAGGATGTTACCCTCACAGTGGATGTCAACTACATCAACAAGAAGACTGTCGAGCTGACGGTGGCGGATGTTGAGGCTGTATATGGCGAGACCTATGCGCCTGTTGTCCTACTGGACGGCAAAGACGTGACCACCGACTGCACCATCACCTACAGTCCTTCCGCACCGAAGAATGTTGGCGAATACACCATCACGGTAAGCTATTCCGATTCTGTGGCAGAAGGGGAGTATCCCGGCCACGTCGGCACGGCCACCGCGAAGCTGACCATCACCCCCAAGGGTCTGACCGCCAACGTTTCGCATGACCCCATCACCTACGGCGATGCTGCTCCGACCACTGGTTATTCCGTCGAATTCGAGGGCCTCGTGAACAACGATGAGATCGCGGAAGACGCGTACACCGTAGGCACAGAATACACGAAGGACAGCAAAGTCGACAATTATAAGTTTACCTGCGTTCTGGACACCGATAAGATTAAGAATTACACGATCGGTAACGTTACCGGCGAACTTGTTGTGAACCCGAAGTCCATTGCCGCACCCTCTGTCACGATCAATAACCCGACCGACAAGACCTATACAGGTTCTCCCTGCGTGCAGGGCGTTTCCGTCAAGGACTCCGAAGCAAAGCTTACAGTCGATGATATTTCCGTCACATACGAAAATAACATCAATGTCGGCACGGCGACCATCATCTACACCGGTAAGAACAATTACACCGGTGAGATCAGAAAGAACTTCAAGATCACGGAAGCTTCCATCACGGACGACATGATCGAGAATATTCCCAGCGTGACCTACGACACCAAGCCCCATACCCCCGAAGTGACTGTCATGTTTAACGGCAGCAAGCTCACCGATGCGGACTACACCGTTTCTTACAGCGAGGATTGCATCAACGCTGGCACGGTCACCGTTACCGTCACCGGCAAGGGCAACTTCACCGGCACGGCCAGCAAGACCTTCACCATCAACAAGGCCGGTCTGACCCTGAACCCCTGCACGATCTCCGAGCTCTGCACCGAGACCGACCTGAAGACCAGAACGCTCCCGTCCGACTTCTTCCTCGCAGGCGAGACCGAAACCGGCTTCTCCATCAAGCTCACCGCTGTTGAGGGCGGAGACGACATCTTCGCTGTGGCACCTGCGGTTGTCGAAGGCGAAAACAAGATCACCTTCCGGCTGAAGAACGAAGTCGGCGCGGCGACCTTCACGGTCACTGTCACCCCGGTCTCCGGCAACTACAACGGCGGCAGCTATGCGCTGACGATCTCGACCCACGACAGAACCGACGTCTCCGGCAGCATCTCCTTCCCGGATGGCTCCGCTGTCTACACCGGTACTGGCATCAAGTACGAGAATGCGACCATTTCCGGCTATTCCGGCACGCTGCGCTACGGCTACACGCCCAACGCCTCGACCGGCGCTTCGCTTGACGCCTCCGGCCTCCCGCTGACCGTCGGCACCTACACCGTCGCCGTGACCTTCAACAGCGACACCAGCTTCGGCTACAAGACCGCGACCTTCACCATCACCAAGGCGACCCCAACCGGCACGCCCGGCTACACAAAGCTCGAAACGAGCGGCAAGACCCTTGCCGATGCCAAGCTCACCGTCGGCACTATCCGCCCGGCTGGCACCATCGCATGGGATCTGCCCCTCACGACCGTACTTGAGGACGGCAAGGCGTACGCATGGACGTTCACCCCGAACGACACGCACAACTACACCATCCTCACCGGCACGCTCGTTCCCTATGTCGACGACGGCATGGATTACATCCCCGGCGTGATCGGCGGCAATACGGGCAGCTTCAACTTCCATGACGTGAGCCGCCTTGACTACTTCTACGACGCTGTCAAGTGGGCCGCAGAAAACGGCATCGCCTCCGGCACGGGCCGCTACACCTTCTCGCCCAACGCCGTCTGCACCCGCGCACAGACCGTCACCTTCCTCTGGCGCGCAGCCGGTTCCCCGCTGCCCAGATATCGTGTCTGCCCGTTCACGGACGTGCAGCCCAGCGATTATTACTACAACGCAGTCCTCTGGGCTGTTGAGCAGGGCATCACCACCGGCCTCAATGCCACCACCTTCGGGCCTGACGTAACGGTCACCCGCGGCCAGGTCGCAACGTTCCTCTACCGCGCCGCCTCCGCTGCCAAGCCCAACACGTTCAACCCCTTCACGGATGTCAAGACCACGGCGTACAACTACGACGCCATCCTCTGGGCCTATGACAACCGCATCACCACCGGCATCAGCGACACGACCTTCAGCCCGGACGCTTCCTGCACCCGCGCACAGATCGTGACTTTCCTCTACAGATATTATCAGGGGCGCTGAAGCTAGATAAAAAAGGGTCGCTGCCCCGCGCAGCGGCCCTTTTTCTCATCCATGCGCAAAAGAGAGAGGAGTATTGACATGAAAACACAACTCAAGCGCCTGCTGGCGCTGAATCTGGCGATCATTATGCTGCTCTGCGCCGTCTTCCCGGCCTCCGCCGCAGGAACTGCGGCCCAGCCCGCCGCCGACGCCCAGCCCCAGCAAACTGCCCAACCCACCGAAGATTCCACCCAACCGCAGACCACCGCACCCAACCCCGGTACGCACACCCTCACCATCAATGGCGAAACCCGCACCATCGGCACGGAACGGCAATCTGGAGTAGGCTGGACTTCTGTTGCCACTATGAACGGTGATGGAGAGCCGGTATACGCACTGACGCTGAACGACTACAAAGGCGACCCAATCACGATAACATCCAATCACGATTATACGGGCTCGACCCGCCCAATCGTCATGCTGCGCTTCATTGGCCAATGCAATATCAGCGGCAGACAGGACAGCGCGGCGCTGTCCCTCAGCGGCTATCGCGGGCTGGTCATCATGATGGACGAGAGCACCGTGGCTGGCAGCTCAGCACTCTCCATCGGCGGCAATCCCACCATTTCCATCCCGGACGGCTGGGTTCGTCTCGACAGCAATGAGATCACGCTCACCAGCTGGAACGGCGACCCGGCAGTGAACGCCCAAAGCGTGAACTGCGATCTGCCGACCTACAAAACCAAAGACAACGGCAACGGCGAGATCTGGTTCATCAGCACAGCCGAGCCGCGCACCGTCACCGTCAAGGGCAACGGCGGCACGAATTGGAACGGTACGACAGACGATGTGACCCTGACGTGCGAGGAAAACAGCCAGCTTGATCTGGCGAACGCCTTCACGCAGAGCAAAAAATATGTGGCATATTATCAGGGCGACGATGGGCAAACGTATTCGCCGTTCCTGATCTACCCCGACCTGAAGCCGGGCAATACAGTCCTGACCGCCGTCTGGGATAAATGCGATTATGAGATCCCTGCGATCTTCTACGGAAATCTCGGAGACGACAGAAACGTTACCGTGGTCGACGGCAGCAGAGAATGGACAGCGCCCATGTTCGAGCCATACGATATCTCGCAGTATCATAACACGCCGCTCTGCTGGGAAAATCAGATCGGCGACCGGGTCACGCAGCTGCTCTCCGGGCAGAAAATGCCCGCGCTGACGCGCCCGACCGCGTACCACGCCGTATATACCGTCTCGGAGACCGGCCTGATCTTCTGTGCCAACGGCGAGACGTTCGATTACGGCTGGGTCGTGTTGCAGCCGGTCTATACGTATACTGCGAATGAAAACTGGAGCCGGTGCGAAAGCGGGAAGAAGTTCCTGAGCTGGAACACAAAGCCCGACGGCACTGGCAAGACCTACGCCAACGGCGAGGACGTTCCGGAGTCGCATAACCAGCTCGTCTGGCTCTACGCGCAGTGGGAGCAGAACGGCCCTCAGCCCGGCACGCACACCCTCACCATCAATGGCGAAACTCACACCATCGGCACAGGAACCGTGACCGGAGACGGCTGGG
>ENA-ORNG01001810-ORNG01001810.1-human-gut-metagenome-genome-assembly--contig:-NODE-1810-length-14358-cov-10.966580_pt1 | contig 14358 bp, 9 predicted proteins | sample MGYA00242113_ERZ509018 | MGnify/ENA primary metagenome ERZ509018 (study PRJEB26280, sample SAMEA2338711) | human gut metagenome | biome: human gut; feature: human-associated habitat; material: faeces... | reverse complement strand
GGTCAAAGAGATGAAAGAACTGCCGCATCTGGAGCTTCTGCCGGTACAGAACGTGGCGCAGGCTCTCCAGCTGCTGGTACAGGGAAAGCTGATGAAGTGATGCGAGAAAAAGGAAGAGGGCATATGCCCTCTTCCTTTTTTTGTAACGGATGTAAGATAGTAATACTTTACAGTGACTAATAGAAATTCCTGGTTTTCGGCGACCTGCTTTCGGGGGATAAGCACCATCCTTGACACGCTAAGAATTGCCAGATATTCTGTTATGTCTGCTGACAGCGAAGGGTAAGGGCGAATCTCAACAAAATATGTACCCACGTCAAAAGAGAGCGAGTATCCTGTAAATTATCCATTTGAAGGAGATTACCTTCCTCACGACCTGTTCGGAAACTATATAGAGTGTTCCGGTAAACTGGTGGTAGGCGGCAATTCAATTGAATCAATCATTCTGATAATTGCGCCGTTTGCTACATTATGGGAGGAGGGGAGATTTTGCTGCTGCCTCTCATAGTCCAGCGGAAGAAACTCCGTCATCGTCCCTCGATATCGCTTGGGCAGGAAGGTATTCTGGCAGCGGGGATTCTCCCGTTCCCTGATGGCCACCGTCTCATAAAACCGCTTCCATAGGGCTCGGAAGCAAAGCTCCTCCTCACCAGGCAGGGCCAACTGCAGGCTGTCTACCCGCATCATTCGGGATCGGCCGCTGCTGTATAGCAGTAGGTCCTTGTGTGTACTGTCGTAGATAAAAAAGGATTCGTTGGCATAGCGATCGCAGAAGTGGTTTCGCAGCAGGGGGAGGACTCGATTTTTTGGCTCGATTTCCGCTCCCAGCACGCCACTGTACTCGGAAAAACGGATGAAGCCACGCAGCTTCTCTAACTCGCCGCTCATGTGCCGCAGAGCCTTGGCCGCGGGGTAGTAGGCCGCATCCGACTGGTTTCTCAGGAAATCCGGTCCTTCGTCCATCAGCTTGCGGACAAAGGTGTAAAGGTGCAACTCTTTATCCTCCATGCAGGTGAGAAAGGCACGGTGCAGCAGCTCTGCGGCACGCTTGGAGCGTTTGAAGATGCCCCGGTACACCCGTCGGGCGTGCTCCGGCACCGTCAGGATGCTGCGGACGGAATACAGGGAAAAGCACTCCTCATCGCTGTAAAAGGCGATGGGGAATTCTTTGTGTACATAGCTTTCAAACACGCAGCAAAGGAATCCGTCGAAGCTGCCGTCGTATTGAAAGACCACATCCTGCCATGCCATCGTATCACCCCGCCGAGTCAAACAGCGACAGCTGCCGGCACTCTTCCGGCGGCAGCTGCCCTCGCTCCATCGCCTCTAATTGCCGCTGAAGGGTCTGGGCGGTAAATTGCAGGCCCTGCCGCATCCGGCCGCCGCAGGTGATAAAGAACTGCGCCCTCTTCAGCACCACCCCCAGTTTTTTCAGGTCCTCGAACCGCAGCGTACCATGGCGGCGGGCCGAGACGATACGCCGTGCGCTTATCGGACCGATGCCCGGCACCCGTAGCAGCGTCTCGTATTCGGCGTTCATGATCTCCAGCGGAAACTGTTCCAGATGTCCGATGGCCCAGTGGCACTTGGGGTCCACCAGCGGATTGAAGTCCGGGTGCTGCTCGTCCAACAGCTCCTCGGCCCGGAAGCCGTAAAACCGCAGCAGCCAGTCCGCCTGATACAGCCGGTGCTCCCGCAGCAGGGGCGGCTTCGTGTCCTTGGCGGGCAACAGGGCGTGCTCCACCACCGGCACGTAGGCGGAGTAGAACACCCGTTTGAGTTGGTAGCGGTCATACAGCCCCTGGGTCAGCCGCAGGATGTGAAAGTCCGTGTCCGCCGTGGCGCCCACGATCAGCTGGGTGCTCTGGCCGGCGGGGGCGAACCTGGGGGCGTGACGGTATTTTACCAGCTCCTCCCGGCTCTGCTGGCCCCGCACCCGGATCTGCCCCATGGGGGCCAGGATGGCCTGCTTCGTCTTGTCCGGGGCCAGGGCCCGGAGGCCCGCCTCCGACGGCAGCTCGATGTTGACGCTGAGACGATCCGCCAGGAATCCCAGCTGCTCCACCAGCTCCGGCGCCGTGCCGGGGATGGCCTTGGCGTGGATGTAGCCGTTGAAGCGGTACTGCTCCCGCAGAATGCGCAGGGACCGGATCATCAGCTCCGTGGTGTAGTCCGGGGAGCGGTACACGCCGGAGGAGAGGAACAGTCCCTCGATATAATTCCGGCGGTAGAACTGGATGGTGAGATCCGCCAGCTCCTCCGGGGTGAACATGGCCCGCTTCGTCTCGTTGCTGCGGCGGTTGACGCAGTATTTGCAGTCGTACACGCACCGGTTGGTCAGCAGCACCTTCAAAAGCGTCACGCACCGCCCGTCAGCGGAAAAGGAGTGGCAGCACCCGGCGATGGAGGAGGTGGTGTTGCCGATGTATCCCGCCCTGGCCTTCCGGTCCCCGCCGCTGGAGGTACAGGCCGCGTCGTACTTGGCCGCGTCCGTCAGGATGGTGAGCTTCTCCAGAACATCCATCTTACCGAAGGGCAGCCCGCCGCCGGGTATGGCGCCGGGCAGGGCGCTCGATGGCGTCGATGACCCGGAAGAGCTGAGAGGTCAGAAAGACCACGCCTACCAAAATAAAAAAGAAAGTCCAGCCGCTCATGGAAAACCCTCCTTGTTCGAACTTTTGTTCTAATCACATTGTAACTCGAACAAATGTTTCTGTCAAGCAAAATCGAACAAAAGTACGATAAAGGTCCTGACAGGGCAAATGGGCCGGCAGATGGGGATGCGCCACACAAAAAGGGACCGCCGACAGGCGGTCCCTTGGGGATTCAGCACTTGGACAGGTCCCGGAGGAAGTCCTCCACCGCCGTCTCCGGCGTGGCCCAGCTGGTCACCAGGCGGATGCAGGTGTGGCCGGCATCCACCGGGTGGTCGGTCTCAAATTCATAGCCCATCTCCTGGAGCTTTGCCACCGTCTCATTGGGCAGCACCGGGAACTGCTGGTTGGAGGGGGAGCTCACAGGGAAGGGGTATCCCAGGGAAGTTATGCCGTCCCGGAGCCGGAAGGCCAGCTCGTTGGCGTGGCGGGCCAGGTCGAAGTACAGGCCGTCCTCCAACAGCGCCTGGAACTGGACGCCCAGCAGCCGTCCCTTGGCCAGCACGGCGCCCCGCTGCTTCATGTGCCAGCGGAAATGGGGCAGGGGGTGGGTGAGCACCAGAACCTCCCCGAACAGGGCGCCATTTTTCGTGCCGCCGATGGTGAAGCCGTCGGTAAGGGCGGCCAGATCCGGCAGGGTCAGGTCGTTATCGGGGGAGGTAAGGGCGGAGCCCAGCCGGGCACCGTCCAGATAGAGGAACAGTCCGTGGGCATCGCAGCACTGCCGCAGGGCGGTCAGCTCCGCCTTTGTGTAGAGGGTTCCGATCTCGGTGGTGTCGGAGATGTACACCAGCCGGGGCAGCACCATGTGTTCCGTGCCGTTGTGGCCTGCCAGAACGGATTCGATCAGAGCCGGGGTCAGCTTGCCGTCGGGACTCTCCGCGATACAGACCTTGTGGCCGGTGGCCTCGATGGCCCCGGTCTCGTGGGTGCTGACGTGGCCGGTCTGGGCGGCGATCACCGCCTCATAGGACTGCAGGAATGCGTCGACGGCCACCAGATTCACCTGGGTCCCGCCCACCAGAAAGTGGACGGCCGCGTCCGGGGCCGCGCAGAGGCGGCGGACCGTGTCCGCCGCGGTCCGGCAGTACGGGTCCAGGCCGTAGCCCACAGTCTGGACGGCGTTGGTATCCGCCAGGTCCTGGAGGACTTTGAAGTGGGCGCCTTCGCTGTAATCGTTCCGAAAACTGTACATTGTGTGTTCCCGCCTTTTTCAATCGTGATAGTGTCATGATACCGCCTGGGGCATGGAATTGCAAGTGCGGGTGAAGGCTCTGTGCTAAAAGAAAAAAATCTGGAAATACTGGCGGCAGGAGGGAACTTTTCGGCGGGACGGCCCGTCTGTATTCCCCGAGAACTTCAGAAAGGAATCCAATGCACATGAAGAGATTTTTGACCCTGGCGCTTTCCGCGCTGCTGGCCGCGGGCCTGCTGACTGCCTGCGGAGGAACCTCCGACGGCTCCGCCGACACCGCCGAAGTGTCCCTGTCCAGCTTTTATGCCGGTCTGGCAGAGGAATACGGCTGGACGGAGGACGCTGCCTCCAGCGGCGAGGAGGACATCCTGATGATGGACGTGGAAGGCGATCTGCTGGAGAGCTACTACCCCGGTCTGGCGGATGTGGCCACGGAGCAGCTGATCGCCAAGGCCCCCATGATGAGCGCCGTGGTGAACGAGATCGTCCTGGCCCAGTGCGCCACCGAGGAGGACGCCGCCGCTGCCGCCTCCATCCTCCAGGACCGGGTGGATGCCCAGGCAGAGGGCGGCGCCTGGTATCCGGAGTCCATGGAGACCTGGAGCGACGCCCAGGTTGTCCAGCACGGGACTTATGTGGCCATGATCGCCACGGCAGAGCATCAGGATGAGATCACGGAGCAGTTCAATGCCCAGTTTGCATAAGAAGGAGACCGGCCGCGGCAATGCCGCGGCCGGCCGGATGAAACACAGAACAGGGAGGGGACGCCGATGGTATTCAGCAGCCTGACCTTTTTATTCCTCTATCTGCCGCTGACGCTGCTGGTGTATTTCCTGGCGCCTCTGAAATGGCGGAACTTCATCCTGCTGCTGGTGAGTCTGCTGTTCTATGGCTGGGGAGAGCCGGTCTACATCGTCATCATGTTTGTGTCCATTGCCATCGACTATACCCACGGCCTGCTGGTAGAGAAGTACCGCAGCGATGACAAAAAGGCCCGGTGGTTCGTGGCGCAGTCGGTGATCTTCAACCTGGCACTGCTGTTCTTCTTCAAGTACGGCACCTTCTTTGCCGAGAACCTGTACGCCCTGACGGGCATCCTGATCCCCAAGAGCGTGGAGCTTTTGGGAGTCACCATCCCCCTGTGGGGCGTGCCCCTGCCCATCGGCATCTCCTTTTACACCTTCCAGACCATGAGCTACACCATCGACGTCTACCGGAAAGACGCACCGGTCCAGCGGAATCTGGTGGAGTTCGGCACCTTCGTCACCATGTTCCCCCAGCTGATCGCCGGGCCCATCGTCCAGTACAAGACGGTGGCGGCGGACCTGGTGCACCGGGTCCACACGTCGGAGAACTTCGCCCTGGGCGCCCGGCGGTTCTGTGTGGGCCTTGCCAAGAAGGTGCTGCTGGCCAACTCCATCGGCGCCCTGTGGGAGGAGTGCCTGGCGGCGCAGGGAGCCGGGACGCTGACGGTCCTGGGGGGCTGGCTGGGCCTGGCCGCCTACGGCTTCCAGATCTACTTCGACTTCTCCGGCTACTCCGACATGGCCATCGGTCTGGGGCGCATCTTCGGCTTCCGCTTCAATGAGAACTTCGACCACCCCTACTGCGCCGACTCGGTGGGCACCTTCTGGCGGCGGTGGCACATGTCCCTGACCACCTGGTTCCGGGACTACCTGTATATCCCCCTGGGAGGCAACCGGGGCGGTACCGTCAAGACCATCCGGAATCTCATCATCGTCTGGTTCTGCACCGGCTTCTGGCACGGAGCCAGCTGGAACTTCGTCCTGTGGGGCCTGTACTTCGCCGCCTGGCTGATCTTGGAGCGGTACGTCCTCCGGGGCGTGCTGGAGAAGACCCCGAAGGTCCTCAAGCACCTCTACACGCTCATCGTGGTGTTCGTGGGCTGGGGCCTCTTCGCCATGGTGGACCTGTCCGTGTGCGGGGACTACCTGGCCACCTGCTTCGGCGGCGGGCCCCTGTGGAGCGCTGCTGACGGCTTCCGGCTGCGGAGCTATGCCGTGACGCTGATCGCCCTGGTGCTGGCATCCACCGCCCTGGGCCAGCGGCTGTGGGCCAAGCTGCCCCGGCGGGCGGAGGCCCTGTTCACCCCGGTGCTCATGGGACTTTCCCTGGTGGTGTGCACCGCCTATCTGGTGGACGGCAGCTACAACCCCTTCCTGTATTTCCGGTTCTGAGAGGAGGCAGATCATGACAAAAGCATATGCCCGGCTGATCACAGCCCTGTTCTGCCTCTTTCTGGGGGGATTGATGGTGTGGCAGTTCCTGCTGCCGGACCGGGAGCGGTCCGACGTGGAGAACCGGACCTTGCAGCAGGTGCCGGCATTCTCCTGGGAAGCGCTGAAGGACGGCACCTACACCGCGGAGGTGGAGGAATACGTGGCGGACCAGTTCCCCCTGCGGGACGAGTGGACGGGCTTAAAAGCCCGGACGGAGCAGCTCATCGGCAAGCGGCTGTTCAACAACATCTACCTCTGTGAGGACGAGACATTGATCTCCAAGGTGGACGATCCCACGGACGGACTGGAGAAGACGAACCTCTCCTACGTCACCCAGCTGGCGGGGAACACGGACGTCCCCGTGTACCTGGGGCTGATCCCCTCGGCGGCGGAGGTGTGGCGGGACAAGCTGCCGGAGGGAGCGGCGTCCTGGGACCAGAACGCCTATCTCGTCCAGGCGGCGGACACGGGCCTGCCCCTGATCGACTTCTCCGCCGCCCTGACGGCCCACGCCGGCGAGCCCATCTTCTACCGGACGGACCACCACTGGACCAGCCTGGGTGCCTTCTACGGGGCCAACGCCCTGCTGGAATCTCTGGGGAGAGAACCATTAAAGGAACAGGACTTTACACCGGAGACCGCCAGCACGGACTTCAACGGGACCCTGTACTCCCAGTCCGGCATCCACTGGCTGACGCCGGACACCATGGAGTACTGGGTGGAGGAGGACGGCCTCACCGTCACCTCCTGGCGCACCGGCAGTTCGGAGCCCAGTCAGCTGTATGACCGGAGCTATCTGACGGAGAAGGACAAATATTCCTCCTTCCTGGGAGGCAACCAGCCCCTGTGCGTCATCCGCAATGAGAACGCCAGGGACGGCGGCAGGCTCCTGCTGATCCGGGACTCCTACTCCGACGCCCTGGCCCCCTTCCTGGCCCAGAGCTTTGCCGAGGTCCACCTGCTGGACCTGCGGTACTACCGGATGTCCCCCGCCCAGTACGCGGCGGAGAACGGCATCGACCAGATCTGCGTGGTGTACAGCGTCCCCAACTTCATCACGGACCGGAACCTGGTGTTCCTGGCCCAGTGAACACGCACAAAAAAGAACGCCCCCACCTGGGGGCGTTCTTTTTTGCTTGCGGGTATCGGGACCCTTCCGGCAGATTGGGGAGACTGGGGGTTACGCAAACTCCGCCTCCGCCGATTGCAGGCACTCTGCGCGGAGTTCGGCATGGAGCTCCTTGAAAAGATCCGTCTGGACGCCGTCCTTCACATAGAGATCCAGTGTCTCGGTTGGAAAGTCGGGGAACAGGTCCGGGCGGTCAAAGGTGTCGCTGCCGTAAAAGCCCCAGGATCCCACGGGCTGCCAGCTGCCGTTTTCATAGCGGAACGTGATGGAGGCGGGAAACAGGGAATACCAGTCCTGTACCGGGAACCCGTCTTCCTCAAGAAAGCTGGTGCAGTAGACGAACAGGTGGAAGGTGTGGGTGTCCTGCCCGGAGGTCTCCTGCAGCACCTGGTGGGCCTCCGCACAGCCGTCGGAATCCATGGGCAGGATACTGCTTTGATAGTGGAGGATGGCGGCGTGCAGGGCCTCCTCCGACGGGGCGCTGGAGGACTGCAGCAGGGAGGCAGAGACCGGGTGCTCCGCAAAATACGCCTCCGCCTTGGCCCGGCACTCCTCCTGAAGCGCCGCCCAGGCCTCGTCGTCGTTCACCACCATGTCCGCCAGCTCCTCCGGGAAGATGGCCCGCAGATCCGTGGCGTAGGAGGCGGGCTCCTGATAGTCTGTGACCTCCCAGCCGCCGTTTTGCCAGGAGAAGGTGACGGCGGCGGGGAACTGGCCGTTGGTGCCGCTCTGCCAGCCGGTGGCGGTGCGTTCATAGGCGCTGTACCACACCAGGAGGTAAACCGTGCAGACGCTGCCGTCCTGAACAGTGTCCAGCACCCGATGAGCTTCTGTGGAGAAGTTATACTGATGGGCGGTGGCGTTTACCCGATGGTTCAAAATCGCCGCCTGAATGTCCGCCTCCGTGGGCCGGGCGGGGCTGGGGTCCGCGGAGGCGGAGCCCACATAGCACCCGTCGGCATCCGGGCAGTCCGGGTTGGGGGTGATGCCGTTGCGGGAGAGGAAGTCCTCCAGCACCGCCTGGGACTGGTCCCGCAGCAGCTCATACTGGGCCATGCTGGTGGGATCCTCCACCAGGAACTGTACATCTGTGGGGGTGGAGAGGAGATAGATGTAGGCGTCGTCAGAGCCGATCACATAGCTGGAAGCTCCCAGGATCTCCGACCAGTCCGCGTCCCCAAAGGCGGACTGGAATTGTGTCCGGGTGAGGGCCCGGACATCCCAGACCCGCCCGGTGTAGGGATCTGCGTCGTGGGCCAGACGCTCGTAGACGTCAAACCCCGGCACGGATTCTCCGGACCAGACGGAATCCCGGGCGGTGACCACCGCCATGTCCGCCCAGCCCGCCGGCACCCACAGAGAGAGGCCGCCGGCCGTATAGACCGTGCCGTCTCCCTGGGCCTGGCCGGCCAGGAGCGATTGCCGCTCCGCCTCCGCCTGGGCCCGTGTCCAGGCGTTCCGCAGACGGCTCTCTGCCATCTCGCCCTCTTCCGTCAGGCCATAGTCAGATTCTTCCAGCCGCTGCAGGCCGTCTGCCAGCAGCCCGCCGTCGTCGGTGTTCGCCACAGACACGGCGTATTCTGCCATGGCATCCAGGGCCGCATTCTGCTCATCCACGGGGAAGGCTCCGATGAGATTCAAAAATACATCCTGGCCGTTGTAGAACATGTAGTAGAGGTCCACCGGCCGCACCTCCGACGGGGTCAGCAGGCCGTTCTCCAGCGCCACCTGGGCCATGAGACCGGCGAACATGGGGTTGTCGCTGCTCCGGCCCACGTCATTGGGAATGGAGCTCTGCAGCAGGACGGGGCCGCTGTTGGCCATGGTGTGGAACACCAGTACCGGGGGCAGGGTGTTGAGGCCGCCCACCCAGCCATCCTCGTCCATGTACATGCCGCCGGCCAGCATCACGTTTTCCGGCGTGGTGGTGTGGAGCTCATAGCGAAGGCCGTACACCCGCAGCCCCAGCTCCGGGTAGGCGGGCACCGTGTCCGTCAGCACCAGTTCCGTGATCCGCCAGTCATCCCACTCCGCCTGAGTACCCGTCTGCTGCCACTGGCTGTCTACATAGGCCATGGCGCCGGTGTGGCTGCGCCAGTAGTCCAGAGCGGAGAGGACGGCGTCTTTCGCCGCCGAGAGCACCGCCTCCGGCACGTCGATGTTGTCGGCCACATGGTCCGTGTAGGTGGTGTTGTCCTGGTACACCAGGATGTTCTCCCCGTCGAAGTAGAGGTAGCGGGTGAAGTGGTAGGGCGTCCCGCCTTCAGGGTCCTGGACCATGCCGACGATGGTGAGGCACCGACGGCTGGTGTCGACGGTGCTGTTGTCCCACCAGGCCATCTCCGGCCAGGCCGCCTGCAGCAGGTCCGTCAGATTCGCCTCGTACAGCTGCTCGTCCCGCTGGAACACCAGCTGGGCGCCGCCGGAGATCCCGTCGCCGTCGGAGAGCAGCTCGTTGGTGCCGTCCCCGTCCAAATCCAGGATCGCCGGTTCCGTGCCGTGGACCCGGGCCAGCAGGACGGGATCGCGGTTGGAATCGAAATAGTAGTAGTCGTGGAAGGTGACGCTTGTGTGTTCGTCCAGTTCGCCGGAGTAATGGAGCACCAGCCCGTTGTGGCCGAACAGGTCCTTGAAGAAGTCCACGGAGACGGCGTAGCCGCCGGCATCGTTGTAACTCAGCGTGTTGTGCTCCGGGAAGGTGAAGAAGCAGTCCACATTCCACACGTCCACACGCCCTCCCTGCCCGATTTCCATGTCGACGATTTCGGCAGCATAGAGGTTGCCGTCTGTGGAACGGTAGATATAGACGGAAACCTGCCCACCGTCCTCGCTGTCCACGCCATACCCGCCGCCCCGCTCCGCACAGTCGCCCGTGTGCCGGGTGACTTCCACGGCTTCCGGCTCATAGGGCGTGAGATCCGTCAGGGGGATGGTCAGCACCGGATCCCCCTCCGGGTATACGGTTGGGATGGCGGGCTTCTCGCTGGGAAGGTTGGACACGAACCAGTAGGAGCCGTCGTCCTGGGCTTCCAGGGTCACGCACTTCCAGCCGTCAACATGGAACGTGTCCTCGTAGTAGAGCCGAATAGTACTTCCTGCCCGCTCCCCGGCGGCAATCTGGACGTCGGAGAAGTAGTTGGTGTCTCCGTGGGAGTGGTAATAGGCGTCATATTCCGGGAGATACTGGAAGTACTCCAGGCCAATCCCCTCCGTCTCATCCAGCGTGAGGCCGGTGTTCTCCAGCAGCACCTGATCGATGGCCTCCACGGACATCTTGTCCACAGGGCAGATCAGCCCTCCTTCGGTGTCAAAGCTGCCCACCTGCTGCAATTCCGCATCGGACATAGGCTCGTCGATCCCCGTGCCGCAGTAGAACAGCTCAAAGAGGTCGATGTCCTCAGGCCGCTCATAGAGGGAGGTGAGGAACTGGTTGTGGATATTCAGTCCCACCACGTTGTCCACAGTGTCGTTGTTGAAGAACTCCTCATTGAAATACGCCAGCTCGTCGCCGGTGAGGGGGACAGGGTCCGACTCCGCCTTGGCCCCGGTGAAGGTGACGGCGCAGACCCCGGCGACCAGGGCCAGGGCCAGGAACAGCGCCGCCGCCCGGGTCTGGTTCCCCCGGGCGATGCGGGTGATCCGGTCCTTCAGCTGCCGCTTGCCCGCCGTCATGGTGGTGGCGGACAGCAGCGGGGCGCCGGGCCCCTTCCGCACCGGGATCAGGGACAGCAGCGTCCGGCCGTAGGGGATGCGCTGGTCCTCTCCCAGGGCCCGGATGGCGGACTCGTCGCAGGCCAGCTCCCCGTCGGTCTTGGAGACGGCGGCGGCCGCCCACACCAGGGGGTCGAACCAGTACACCGCCAGGCACACGCACCGCAGAAGGGACCACAGGGGGTCCCCGTGCCGGGCGTGGGCGGTCTCATGGGCCAGCACGTGCCCCAGCCGCTCCGGTGAGGCAACAGCGGCGGGGGTGAGATAGATGGCGGGCCGGAGGAACCCGAACAGGCAGGGGGAGGGGAGCCCTTCCGCCACCAGGTACACGGGATACCTGCACCCCTCTGCGGCGTAAGGCGTCCGTGTCCGCCGGAGCTTCCGCCAGAACCGCAGGTTGGTCACCAGGAACCACACCGCCATACCGGCCACGCCTGCCAGCCAGAGGATCGTCAGCAGTTCCGCCGCCGTGGGCGCCCAGGCGTACCGGGTGGCGGTCTCGCCGCCCGCATCCGGCACGATGGCCCCGGCGCCAGAGTCTACTACCACCGGCCAGCCGTCCTCCGGCTGGTAGGAGGTGGAGGGGATTACGGCCTCTGGCAAATCGGTCGGCAAAATGGTCACGGGAACAGTCTCCTGGGGCAGGAGATAGACCTCCCGCTGTTCCAGCCGCTCTGCCACCGCCTGTCCCACCGGCTCCGCCGCCGACAGGACGGAGAAGTCCACTCCCGGCAGGCTCACCGGCACCAGCAGCCGGAGCAGCACCAGTCCCCACAGGGCGTACTGCGCCCGGCGGGAGATCCGGTCCCGGAACGCCAGCCGCAAGAGCAGGACCGCCAGGATCAGCACGGAAGATGTCAACAGGATCTCACGCATGTTCCTCGCCTCCCGCCTTTTCCAGAATGGCGGACAGCTCCGCGATGTCCGCCGCCGTCAGCTGGTGGCTCTCCACCAGGTTGCTCACCATCAGGCCCAGGCTGCCGCCGTAGACCCGGGAGAGGAAGCTCTCCGTCTCCGCTGCTGCGGCGTCCTCCCGATCCACCGCCGGGAAGTACCGCTTGGCCCGGCCGCCCTCCTCGTGCCGGACGGCCCCCTTGGCCTCCAGCCGGGACAGCATGGTGATGACGGTGTTCTTGCTCCAGCCAGTGTCATCCTTCACCGCCGCCGTCAGCTCCATGATGGTCCGGGGGGACTGCTCCCACAGCCGGTTCATCAGCTTCCACTCGCTGTCGGACAGATTGACCCGCATGTTCTCACCTCCATGGTATACGAATGTCTACCAATTCTTCTGATTTGACCATAGCAGATAGGTAGACATTTGTCAACCTCAAATCGGTAACAAAAGCGGCAGACTGGAAACAGCCGCTTTCCCGCCTTGACCGGCGGGGGATTTTGCCGTAAAATAGGGGCCGAGACTTTTTGAGATCAACGGAGAACGGTGGACATATGGAAGACTTCAAGCAACGCTACATCGCCGCCCGGAAGGCGGTCATCGCCCAGGACCTCCAGCGGCTGAACCCCATGCAGCGCCAGGCCGCCATGACCACGGAGGGCCCGCTCCTCCTGCTGGCCGGCGCCGGCAGCGGCAAGACCACGGTGCTGATCCAGCGGGTGTACAATCTGCTCACCTACGGCCGGGGCAGCGACTCCGACGAGGTGCCCGTCTGGGCCACGGAGGAGGACCTGCAGTTTCTGGAGAGCTTCCCGGCCCGGCCCACGGAGGAGGACGTCCGCCGGGCCCGGCATCTCTGCGCCGTGGACGTGCCCCGGCCCTGGGAGATCATCGCCATCACCTTCACCAACAAGGCGGCGGGGGAGCTGAAGGACCGTCTGGCCGCCCGGCTGGGGCCGGATGCCAACGACATCTGGGCCTCCACCTTCCACTCCGCCTGTGTGCGCATCCTGCGGCGGGACATCGACCGGCTGGGCTTCACCAGCTCCTTCACCATCTACGACACCGCCGACTCCGAGCGGGTGATCAAGGACATCCTAAAGGACTTCAATCTGGATGAAAAGACCTTCTCCCCCCGCTCGGTGCTGGGATACATCTCCCGGGCCAAGGACGCCATGAAGCTGGGGGCGGACTACCTGGCCGAGTGCGAGAAGGCCGGGGACTTCCGGCTGGTGAAGATCGCCAAGGTGTACGCCGAGTATGAGCGCCGCCTGAAGGACGCCAACGCCCTGGACTTTGACGACATCATCCTGGACACGGTGCGCCTGCTCCAGAAATTCGATGACGTGCGGGAATATTACCAGAGGAAATTCCGCTATGTACTCATTGACGAGTACCAGGACACCAACAACCTCCAGTATCTGCTGGCCTCCACCCTGGCGGGGGGGTACGAGAACATCTGCGTGGTGGGGGACGACGACCAGTCCATCTACCGCTTCCGGGGGGCCACCATCGAGAACATCCTCTCCTTCGAGGGGCAGTACAAGGGCGCCCGGGTGATCCGGCTGGAGCAGAACTACCGCTCCACCAAGAACATCCTGGAGGCCTCCAACGCGGTGATCCGCAACAACCAGGGCCGCAAGGGCAAGGAGCTGTGGACCCGGGCGGGGGAGGGGGAGAAGCTCCAGCTCTACACCGCCATGAACGAAAATGACGAGGCCCAGTATGTGGCCGCCCGTATCCTGGAGGATTACAGCCAGGGCCGGCACTGGAAGGACCACGCCGTTCTCTACCGGATGAACGCCCAGTCCAACCAGGTGGAGCAGGCGTTCAAGCGCAACGGCATCCCCTACCGCATCATCGGGGGCACCCGCTTCTTCGACCGGGCGGAGGTCAAGGACATGATCGCCTATCTGGCGGTGCTGAACAACCCGGAGGACGACCTGCGCCTCACTAGGATCATCAACAACCCTCCCCGTGGCATCGGGGCCAAGACGGTGGAGACCGCCCAGGAGATCGCCCGGCGGGAGGGGGTGTCCCTCTTTGCCGTCATCGACAACGCGCGGATGTACCCCGAACTGGACCGGGCGGCGGCTAAGCTGGCCCAGTTCTCCGGAATGATGGGGGAGCTGGCCCAGCAGGCCCAGACCATGCCCCTGCCCGACTTCTATGAGGAGCTCATCGCCCGCACCGGTTACGCCGTGATGCTGGAGAGCAAGAACACCGTGGAGGACCGGACCCGTCTGGAAAACGTGCGGGAGCTGCTCACCTCCATCAACGGCTATCTGGAAAATGCGGGGGAGGAGCCGTCACTGGCGGGCTTCCTGGACGAGATCGCCCTGTATACCGACCTGGACAACCACGATCCGGACCAGGACTGCGTGGTGATGATGACCATGCACTCCGCCAAGGGGCTGGAGTTCCCTGTGGTCTTTGTGGTAGGAGCCGAGGAGGGTATCTTCCCCGGCATCCGGGCCATCGGCGAGCAGGATGAGATGGAGGAGGAGCGGCGGCTGTGCTACGTGGCCATGACACGC
>ENA-ORNG01001800-ORNG01001800.1-human-gut-metagenome-genome-assembly--contig:-NODE-1800-length-14421-cov-3.022762_pt1 | contig 14421 bp, 15 predicted proteins | sample MGYA00242113_ERZ509018 | MGnify/ENA primary metagenome ERZ509018 (study PRJEB26280, sample SAMEA2338711) | human gut metagenome | biome: human gut; feature: human-associated habitat; material: faeces... | reverse complement strand
ATTTTACCTTGAACTGAAAATTTGATTTTTACCGAACAGCAATAACCGATAGAAAATACCCCGCCGTTCCAGTTTGGAATGGCGGGGCGTTTTTTTCTGGGGCAGTCTTTGGATATGACGGATTTCGTCTGTGGACAGGGCTATAATGAAGGTCAAGCCGCTTTCAGTCTGTCTGGTAAGAAGGAGGAGCGTTATGGTCATCTATCCGGACTTGGCATTTCTTCTCAATAGCCTGGCTGATTTTTTAGCTCTCAGTGCCACCGCCTGGCTGGCTGGTCTGCCCCTCCGCTGGAGGCGCATCCTGGGAGCGGCACTGCTGGGTGGCCTATACGGCGCCGCGTGCCTTCTGCCGCAATTGGCGGCAATGGGAGGAATACTCCCACAGGCATTTGCAGCCGCTGGGTTGGTCTGGGTAGCTTTTCGGAGAAAAAGTGCCTTTTTGCGGCAGCTGCTGCTATTCTGGCTTCTCAGTTGTGCCCTGGGAGGCGTTTTACTGGCTGTGGGACAGCTTCTTCTTTTGGGAGACAGCGAAAATATGTGGAGCCAATTGAACTGGAAAGTATTTTTCCTTGCCGGAGGAATTTGCTACATATTGCTATCTGTGATCTTTCGCGGAAGCGCCAGCCATGCCATGGCGAAGGAAATCACTCCTTGCTGCGTGACCTATAACGGGAAAAGCGTCAGACTATCCGCGCTTCTGGACACCGGCCATACACTGACAGACGCTGCCACCGGCAGCGCTGTGTTGATCGCGGAAGGGGAGTCCCTGGGTGTGCTGTGGACCCCCGGGCAGCAAGAGGTGTTGGGAGACTTGGGCAAGAAGGGCCCGGTGTCCTGCCTGGAAGCGCTGCAAGAGAACAGTGATTTCCGTCTGCTGCCCTATCGGGCTGTAGGCGTTAGCAGCGGTATGCTGCTTTGTTTTACGGCAGATAATGTCAGGATAGGAGATACAGACTACGGGCCGATCACAGTAGCTCTTTCTCCGACGCCGGTGTCGGATGGCGGGGGGGATACAGCCCTGTGGGGCGCAAGCAAAGGGAGGACAGGACATGCTGCGTAGTATATGGCATACATGGAAAAGCTGGATAAATCGTCTGCTCATCAGATCAGGACTCATCCCGCCAGGAAAGATCATGTATATCGGGGGAAGCGATACCCTTCCTCCGCCCCTGTGCCGGGAAGAGGAGGCAGAGCTGCTGCGCCGCCTGGATGCCGGGGATACAGAGGTGCGTCAGATCCTGATCGAACGCAATCTTCGGCTTGTGGTATACATCGCCAGACGGTTTGAGAACACAGGGATCAACATCGAAGATCTTATCTCCATCGGTACCATCGGCTTGATCAAGGCGATCAGTACATACCGCAGCGATAAAAATATCAAATTGGCCACTTATGCCAGCCGCTGTATTGAAAACGAGATCCTGATGCATCTGCGGAAAAATGCTGCCCAGAGGACCGAACTGAGTCTGGATGAACCGCTGAATACAGACTGGGATGGAAACGAACTGCTGCTCAGCGATGTGCTGGGAACAGACGCGGATACGGTCATGCGGCCCATTGAAGCAGATGTGGACCGGCAGCTGTTGGATGCCGCTATATCAAAGTTATCGGAGCGGGAACAGGAGATCATTGTTTTGCGTTTCGGCCTTCGCGGAAACCGGGAGCAGACACAAAAAGAGGTAGCGGACCGGCTGGGGATCTCCCAGTCTTACATCTCCCGACTGGAAAAGCGGATCATCAACCGTCTGCGGCGAGATATCCTGCGCATGAGCTGATGGACAGGACTTGACAAATAAAGAAGGGTATGGTAAAAATAAATGACTCATGAGGGAGTAGTGGCAGGTTTTTTCCTGCGGCAAGTCAACATACTGGCGAAGCGGACATAGGCCTTTCGAGGCCCTTGATCCCAGGCGCCTGGTTTGCCTTAATAAACGAGACTCATGTATGGCTGCGCGCCGTGCATGGGATAACTATGGTCAGGCGCGGGCTGCGCCTGGCCCTTTTTGTTGGGAACCAAAAAGGGAAGGGGCGAAACACACAGAACGGATAAGGAGAAAGAAAAGGTATGGGACTGCTGGAACTGTTTTTGATCGGCGTAGGCCTGAGTATGGACGCCTTCGCTGTGTCCATCTGCAAGGGGCTGGGTATGGAAAAGCTCCGCTGGCGGCAGGGGCTTCTGGTAGGTATGTTTTTCGGCGGCTTTCAGGCACTGATGCCGTTGATCGGCTGGCTGCTGGGACGGCAATTTGAGAAATACATCACCAGCATGGATCACTGGATTGCATTCATTCTGCTGGGCTACATTGGCGGAAAGATGATCTGGGATGCCTTCCACAGCGAGGAAGAAACCTGTCCGGCCAGTTTTCGTCTCCGGGAACTGACCATGCTGGCGGTAGCCACCAGCATTGACGCTCTGGCGGTAGGTATCACCTTTGCTTTTCTGAAAGTGGACATCCTGCCTGCCGTAAGTCTGATCGGTGTGACCACATTTGTCATTTCCTTGGCCGGTGTGTGGATCGGCCACCGTTTTGGCAGCAAATATAAGGACAAGGCCACTCTGGCGGGCGGTATCATTCTGTGCCTCATTGGCCTGAAGATCCTGCTGGAGCATCTGGGCATGCTGGGATGATAGGAGGATACGATCATGAAAATACTGCTTACCGCTTTTGATCCCTTTGGAGGAGAGACGATCAATCCCGCCCGGGAGGTGGCGGCAGCTCTGCCGGATCAGATCGGCGGGGCGGATATCATAAAGCTGTGGCTCCCCACGGTGTTTGGCGAGGCAGGGGAGAAGGTCACAAAGGCGATGGACGATCTCCGGCCGGATGCCGTCATCTCCCTGGGCCAAGCAGGCGGGCGGAAAGCGGTGACGCCGGAGCGGATCGCCATCAACCTGATGGACGCCAGAAGCCCGGACAATGCTGGCAATCAACCGCAGGAGCAGGTCATTGAGCAGAACGGGCCGGACGGCTGCTTCAGCACTTTGCCGGTAAAGGCCATGGCCGCCGCTATCCGGGAACAGGGGCTTCCCGGGGAGGTATCCCTTTCCGCGGGAACTTTTGTCTGTAACGACGTCATGTTTGGACGTTACGAATTAGAACGGTTTCATCCAGGCCCAGATCACCGAACAGACGAAGATAAATGTCCACATTCCCGTCCTTGTCCACCTCGATCTTCTGGATGATCCGCTTGAGCTGGGCATTGGTCATCTGATGCACATCGGCAATGTCCTCGATCTCCTTGAAAGTCTGCTGCAGGACGCTTTCCAACTGCTCGCCCTTTGTCAGGTGGTAGGACACCATTTTCAGCTCGTTTTCCAGCCGTTCCCGAATCCACGGCACGCGCAGATCCTCCAAGCTTCCGCAGCGCGGGCAGTGAATATGCTCATGGGCTTCCACCACACGGTCAAACCGGTCCGGCTCTCCCGCGATCCGCACACGGCGCACCTGTCCATCCCGTACCATCAGCCCCAGATTGCGATAGACCGTCGCCCGGGCAAGGCCCGGCATCTGTACGCGCGCCGTCTCAAAGATCTCATCGGCGGTCATATGCCGCGGACTCTCCATGATCACCTGAAAGATCTGAGCTCGTTGTCTTGTCATAAATCCCTTTCAAAATTCAGATTGATTCTTAATCTTGTTTTTCATTATACGGATGGTCTGTTCCGATGTCAAGTCTCTATTTTTTCTTCCGTGTCTTTCCGTTTCCTCAATTTTTTGAAAAAAAGGGTTGCATTTCTTTCCGTTTCATGGTATACTATTCTACGTTCTGAAACGAGTGCATATACGGGGCATTAGCACAGTTGGTAGAACGAGTTGTTCGTACTGTCGCCCCGAAGGTTTGAACACCGTAAGCAGTTAATGGTGAATCTGCACAAAATTCATCGGGAATATTTGGGGCATTAGCACAGTTGGTAGCGCGCTACATTCGCATTGTAGAGGTCACCGGTTCGAATCCGGTATGCTCCACCATACTTGAGAAATCCGAACTTAATCCCGGTTGGGGATGGGTTCGGATTTCTTCTTTTTATCTCAAGTATTGTGGTGTGATAATCAAAATGAATGAAAGGAGACGGATCGGAATCATTCCGGTAGTTGCAACAAGCCCTTTATAACCGACACCACAAGAAAGCGAGGAACACAATGAACACGCTGCCTTCTAAAATTCACGGCTATATCAACGGCCTTGATTACACACTCGTGGGCGACTACTACCTTCCTAACTTCATGCCCTTTGAAGCCCCTCCACTCGGCAAATATGGTCGGATGCAGCTGCGTTATCTGAAGAAGCATCGTCCCTGCACCTATACGGCGTTGTTGCTTAGTGGCAAACTCTACCACAGAAAACACATTGCGATAAAAGTGAACAACGCAGCGCTGATACTTGGCTTCCGGGAAGACTTCACCGGCTGCTTCGAGCATGCCGAGGCACTTGTCGCCAACAATGAACTTGATACCCTTCAATCCGCGGTTGCGCAGCCACTGAAAAAACTCCTTCCAGCTTTCCTTATCTTCCTCCATCCCTTCGGCTGCCCCCAGAACCTCACGGTATCCGTCTTCATTAACTGCAATGGCCACAAGAACGGCTACATTCTCATATTCGCCGCCCCAGTTCCGTTTCAGATAGATGCCATCCACATACACATAGGGATACTTTCCACCTTCAAGCGGACGGTTTCTCCACTGTTCGATGTGTTCGTATGCCTTCTTGTTCAGCTCGCTGATCGTAGAAGAAGAAACCTTGCAGCCCCAAAGCGCTTCCGTGATATCTTCCACACGGCGCACCGATACGCCGGCCAGATACATCTCCATAAGTGCTTCTTCCACGCTGGATTCCCGCCGACGATAACGCTCGATAATTGCAGTCTCAAAGGTGACTCCCTTGAGTCGCGGCACCTGAAGCTTCACTTCACCGGCAGTTGTCATGAGATTTCGGTTGTAGTGACCGCTACGGTATCCCTGGCGCTGCTCATTCCGCTCGTACCGCCCTGCCTGCGTCAGCTTTTCCGCTTCAGCTTCCAGAAGGCCATTCAGCGTTTCTTCCACGCTTCCTCGCACAAGTTCCTTCAGTTGCCCCTTGATTACTTCCTCATTCAGTTGTACAATCTTCTCGGACATAGTTTACTCTCCTCTCAGAATGGTGTGTTGCAGCTTTCATTCTACCAGAGTTTGTAAACTATGTCTTTTTCAATTTGCGCAATTTATTGTACCTTATCCATCGGAGAGGATTTTTCCAAGTTCAGGAGATTCAATCAGAAATGCGATACGGACAAACTGATTTGACACGTCAAAGGAAAACAAAAAGAGAGACGGTATCCCGTGCCGCCTGTTGGCTTACGGATTATCGTCTCTGCGTTTATGTGTTCGGCTTTTGTATCGTTATCTGATTTTATCCATAAGGTCTTGCAAATTTCTTCTGACTACTTTGCCCTGCGGGCATGAGACATTCCCCTTTCGCGGCGATGGTCGAATGGATTTTTGATCGATTTCATCGTACCATTCGCCGCGTCGGGATTTCTCTATTTATTTGTGCATTTTTTCAAATTTGCTCATTTATGCTTTCATGTAGAAAGAGCCTCGAGGAAGGTCCGCTTCCGCAGTAAAGGTACAGCTCGCAAAATCAACATGCAAACTGGCACGATACGAACCCTTCAACCACGAGAGACTCAATTCAGTGCTGCTGGGTGTATCAATCTTACACTGCGCATCTTCAGAAAAAGCAGGAGACATGTTGCGCATCCGCAAAAGCGATAATTGCTTTTGAACCACGGGCTTTTGAAGTGCCGACTCGGTCTGCTCAAGGGTCAGATTGGTACGGTTAATTTCCTTATGCCCCGCTGCGCCACCATGCAGAACAGCATCGTAGTCATTCGAGCCTGCCAGCAAATCCAAATACCAGACTTGTGGTTTTCCCGGCATAAACAGCTGAACCGCACGCGCTAACAACAGTTTCCGATCATCCATTCCCAAAGCACTGTAATAGGTGGTATTCACCTGATAATACATGTTTTTCTGACCATGCAGGTCTTTCACCATGCCGCCGCGGCTGACCATTAAGTCGATGAGATTTTGAATTCGTTCCATTGGAAGAAGTCCGCGCAGATCCAACATGGGTATGCCGTCATGGCAGCCAAGCATATTAACAGTTCGAATTTGCTTTTCCAGCAATTCGTGCGCCCATTGTGACAGGAACTGGCTTGTGTGGTTTTCAATAGCATCTATCAGCAAACCTGGAAGGAAGAAATCATAAACCGCATAACCTTTTTGCGCCAATTTGAGGTATAACCCTTCCGTATAGGTTGCATGAATTTCTGGCAGTAGAACCAGATTGTATTCCTGCGCAATCTGTCGAAGGCGCTCCAAAGCATCCCAGGTTTCCGGTTCATTGAAGAAATTTCGCTTTCCCAGCGCCTTTGCCGCATATGCAAAAGCATCCAACCGAATGATGGAGGCACCATAATCTGCCAATTGACGAATCGTCTCCCGGTAAAAATTCCATACCTTTTCACTGGAGAGGTTGACATCCATCTGTCCAAGATATTTACGATGGGATTCCAAATAATTGCACAGACTCTCTCTCGTATCTGTGTCATTCGTCCAATCGATCTGCTCGGGTGTTTTTCCTTCGTCTAAGGCACAGTTAATTCTTTCAGCAAGGTGCTGTGCTCGCACATACTGGATATTTGCACAAGCCATCACATCTTGTGCATCCAACCGTGGATAGCGAATATCCTGATAGAACGTGTTCCAATATGGGACGTTTTTTCCGTCAGGCATTCGAACCATCAGCAACGGCAAGCCCGGTTTACGGAAAAACATGTCTGCAATCAATTCTTGATCCGGCTGGATATAGCCCTCGGGCGTCATTTTTCCATGATGAGCCCAGAAGTCATTCCAGTTGATGAAGAAATCCGCATAAGGAGATTGCTTTCCTTCTTTTAAGATGCTCTGAAACTGCGGAGATAAAACAGAAAGATGGTTGAGTACCAGATCCAGTTTTAAGGAGATTCCGTTTTCTTTCAACGTGTGCAATTGAGAAGCATCCGCGAGCTCATGATTTATATCATAGCTGATAATGGAGAAGCCGCGATCCAAATCATAATTGAAGAGACTGGGAAGAATGTAGAAACAGTCAAAAGCGCCTTGAAGTGCGGGAGAAGATAAAAGTTCAGTGATATAGGCAAGATGTCCACCCAGGCTATCGGGATAAGCATTTAAAATTGTTCCATTATTCACATTTGCCATCCTCCCTCGCCATCAGCTCCCGGTAAGCGGCATACGACAAGATCTCGCCTGATTTGGATAGAATCAAGCATGCCTTTTCAGCCTGCGCCTCAAGCTTTTTCTGTTCCAGCTCCAATACCATTGTCGTAAACGGACTATCGGTTTTCTGATCTCGATTTCTCAAACGACGATGCGCCATCGTTTCGGAAGGTGTGCTGTTAAGCAAAACAGGCAAATCCACCCCCTGCAAATAGTCGCTGTTACTGTGTGTCCATTCCAAAATCAGAACGCTTGTGCCGGAAAAATCAACGGAATCGTACCAGACTTCTTCGACAGAACGCCCCATTCGTTTCAGAAAAATAGACTGAGCGCCTTGCTTAAATCGGGCAAGGATTTGAGAAACTTCGTCAAAATCAATTTCCTTCCGCGTGCCTAAATATTCGCCCAAGCTGCACCGCCCGGCACGCTGATAAACAGACAGGAAAGGAAACTGCTGACAAGCCGAGGAATCGGCATCTTTTTCATCTGCCCATAGAGCGTTTAGCTGCTTCTGGTTCTCTGCATTATACAGATTACTGGTCAGCAAGCCGCGAAGACCGCCCATTCGAAAAACCCGTTGGCGCTCACGGTCGTTGTCATAAGGAATCCGCCGCGGATAATTATCGCCAGATAGAATATACGTGCCAATGCCCATCTCTTTTAAGTAATAGGCAAGAATAGAGGCAATTTCGCTTTTTCCGACGCCCGAACCGCCGCAAACGGAGATGACACAGCGATCGTTCTTTTCAAGCACAGCGGCAATCATAGGGCGCAGAGCATTAAACGCCTTTTGCGCCTTTTCAATATGATCAGGAGAAATCCGGATTTTGTCTCCAGGCATATCGCCGTGTGCAATACAATCCGGCAGCTCGGGCGCAAGCCATGGAAGAGTCAGACAATCAAATGCATGCATATGGATGTGTCCTTTCGTATTATTTGCTGTCGTTAAGAATAATCGATTACTTTCCGGCACCATCTACCATACCCTTTACGATGTACTTTTGCGCAAAAATGTAGAGAATGATGATAGGAAGCATAGCCAGCAGCGTAGATACCATAATCAAATGCCATTGCTTAACGTAGGAACCAATGAAGCCTTGCACCGCCAGCGGAATGGTTCGTACGTTACCGTTTGCCCCCAAGATCAGCAACGGCAGCAGATAGTCGTTCCAAATCCAAAGACCATTGAGTACCAGTACGGTTACCACTACCGGCTGCAGCAACGGAAGAACAATGTGGAAGAAGATTTTTGCACGGCTGCAGCCATCAACCGCCGCAGCTTCTTCCAATTCTAAGGGAATATTTTTAATAAACCCATGGAAGATAAATACGGACATGGATTCACCGAAACCGAGGTAGGCAAAAATGATGCCGCCGTAGTTGCGCAGAAGGGGAATATGCGTTACCTCACCAACTGTGCGGAACCATGATACCAGCGGAAACATGACGACCTGAAACGGGATTACCATGGCAGTGACAAACATCAGAAAGAAAGCTTTTGACCATTTGGTATTGTGGCGTACTAGTACCCATGCCGCCATGGATGACACGATGCAGATCAACAACAGTGAAAGCGCAGTGATGATGACAGAATCCCGAAAAGATGTGATAAATGAAAACGTTGGGTTATTCCATACTGTAACAATATTGGTAAACAGGTTTGAAGCATCCTGCGGCCAGGCAACAGCTTGATTGATGATTTCGGCGTTGGTTCGCATGGAATTAAGCAGCACAAAGACAAAGGGCATCATAAACAAGGCAAACAACAAAATGGCAAGCAGCTCAAGCCCTATCGCTTTAGCCGAGTTTTTGAGGTTTCTACGATGTTTTTGGGTTGTGACCATTACATTTCAACCTCCTTGCGTTTGCTGTAGGTTACCTGGAAAACGGAGACAATCATCAGTACAATAAAGAAAATGACTGCCTTTGCCTGTCCCTCTGCCATGCGGGAGTACTTATAAGCTGTGTTGTAGATGTTCATTGCCAAAAGTTCCGACATGCCAATCGCCTTTTTCATGAACACGCCAGACGGTCCGCCATTGGTCAGTGCTAGGTTAACATCATACATCTTAAAAGACGTGGTCATCGTCAAAAACAGAGAAATTGTGAAGGCATTTGCCATCAAAGGCATCATGATCTTTCTAACACAGCAACTGTAAGACGCACCATCTATGCGTGCAGCTTCCAGAACCGAATCCGAAATACTTTGAATGGCAGCAACAAAAATCATCATGATATATCCGGCATACTGCCATGTATTGACAGTCACCAATGTCAGCACTACCGTATACGCGCCGGATTTAGATATGGAAAGCGCGTGTGCCAGCGCTTTAGCATCCAATACGTCGGGCAGATCATTAAAAAGCTCATTCATTCAAACAATTCCTCCTTTTCGGGTAAAAGAAAAACCACTGTCGTCCTGACAATGGCTTTGAGAAAAATGAAATTGAGGTCACTCGTTTTCCACATATTTTTGAAAGTGTTCGGCAATCTGTTTTCGCCTTTTCACCACCGCGCTGTGGTTCTTAAAACCAACCTTTTCAGCAATCTTCTGATCGGTCATGCCCTGCATTTTGAGGTTCAGAATCTCGCGGTCGCGCTCCGACAGGGTTTCCATAAAGCTCTTGAGCCGCAGCTCATTCAGCACTTCATGCTCGAATTCACTGTCTGGATCGGCGATATCCTTCGTCCCATCTTCACAGTCCTCCTGTATCTGTTCCATCGACACAGGTGTTCCCACATTGGTCCGCGTGTGATGCCACTTTCGATAGCTGTCGATTCGTTCGCGGCTGACGCGCGTCTCATCGAAATCCTCCACCGTGCGATTGAGCCACAGCTCATCAATCATCGGCTGCCAATCTTGCTCCTCGATGATTTTTAACGTCAGGGTACAGACCAACGCATCAAATTGAGCCGTCGTGCACCATGAAAATTCCATGCCCGGACGCAAACAAAGCAGGCGGGAAAATGTGAGAATCTGATCGTCTTCCAGCTTTTTTCGGATATGATTCATGATGGTATACGCCAAGCGCCAGAGCGGAAAATTGCCGGAGTAATAGTTGATATTGGTCGGCATCCATTTTCGCTTTCCGTTTTTATCCGGCACCAGAAAGCAATTCCAGATCGCCCAAGCATACGAATCCCAAATCATTTCCAGAAAAGCGTCGCTGTTCACCAGTTCGTCGTACTGATGGGTATTCCAGATTGCATAGGGACAGCGCGGAAGGGACAGATAGACGCTTCGCTTTTGTACATATTCCTTTGGCAGCAGATAAAACATGGGCAGCCACGATTTATAGGTGGTCAGGCATACATCCACTTTACCATCTGATCTTTTTGTGGCAAACGGTTCTGCTGTAAAAGGGGACTGATTCTCCATCTCGCTCACCTCGCCTTCAAATCATTATGGAAAACAGTACCTCTATCCATACACGACACAAACATGCTTCGATTGTTCCATCTGTTTCAAATTTTTTCAAAAAATCTCCGTACAACACAAAAAGTAAAACATACCTTATTGTCACATTATAGCAGGAATGGAAAGGCTGGAAAAGATGCAAAAATGATTTCCGCGTGACAGGAAACAGAATAAATCATGAACAATGCTCATATCAGACATATTCAAAATCTTTTTGGCAAATACAATTTTTAAGAGTTGACTAATTTCATAAAATGATTTATGATAGAGCCATCAACTCACAGGAGCGTGTGTACATGGAAATTGTCGGTCAACGTCTCAAAGCGCTGCGCGAGAGCATGGGAATTTCGCAGGCAAAGATTGCGCTGCTTCTGGATTCCAAGCAACCCAATATCAATCGTTTTGAGCATAATCAATCTGAGCCGCCGCTTGCGCTGCTCTGCCGCTATGCTGATTTCTTCGACGTGTCGCTGGATTATATTCTCGGACGCACCGATCAGCCGCAGGGAAAGCTGTACGAATACAAGCCAACCTATTCTCCTGAACGTGAGGACATGCGGCGCTTTATTGAGATGTGCTTTGATCCTGCGTCACCTGCAAATGCCAAGTTGAAAGAAACTTTACTGCGAATGGCTGAAGGTGAAAATCCATGAGTAGGAAAACATCTTCCATCCTCGTTCAAGACGTTCCCGTTACCGTCATGAGCATTGACCAGCGCGATTATATCAGCCTGACCGATATGGCAAAAGCTCGGACGGATGCAGGGCGGGCAGCGGATGTCATTAAAAACTGGCTGAGAGCACGCTCAACCTTGGAGTTTCTCGGCACTTGGGAAATCATGTATAACCCCGATTTCAAAGTGGTCGAATTCGACCACTTTAAGAGCGAAGCCGGGCTGCATACGTTCACTTTGAGCGCCAAGGAATGGATTGAAAGTACGCACGCAATCGGCATGTATGTGCAAGCCGGACGATACGGCGGCACTTACGCACATAAGGATATTGCCTTTGAGTTCGGCTCTGCAATCAGCCCAATCTTCAAGCTCTATCTGCTGAAAGAATACCAACGGCTGAAGGATGAAGAAAACGACCGTCTCAAGCTGGAATGGGATGCAAAACGCTTCCTGTCCAAAAACAACTACCTGATTCACACGGATGCCATCAAAAACTATGTGCTGCCGCAAAGCAATCATTCCAAATCGACTGAATGGCTGGTCTATGCGGACGAAGCGGATTTGTTGAACGTCGCTTTGTTCGGCTGCACAGCCAAGGAATGGCGCGACGCAAACCCTGTTCTTGCTGCCAAGCAGAATATTCGAGATTTCGCTTCTATTGCTCAATTGACCGTCCTTTCCAATCTGGAAACCCACAACGCAGAAATGATCAAGCAGGGCATCGACAAAGCAGAGCGCTTTGACCGTTTGAAACAGATTGCCGAGTATCAGCTGCGTGTGTTGACCGAGGCAGAAGCCATTCAAAAACTGCCCAAAGGAAATGATAACGAATGAAAGCCGTCATTTACGCCCGCTACTCCTCCGATAATCAACGCGAGGAAAGCATCGAGGGTCAGATTCGAGAATGTACGGAATACGCTGTCCGAAATGACATCATGATTCTTTCCAGCTATATCGACCGTGCCTTATCCGCCAGAACTGCTGATCGTCCCGAATTTCAAAGGATGATTGCGGATAGCGAAAAGAGGCTGTTCGATGTAGTGCTTGTCTGGAAACTCGATCGTTTCTCTCGTGATCGCTATGACAGCGCACATTACAAGCATATTCTGAAAAAGAACGGCGTCCGTGTTATTTCAGCCCGCGAAAATATTTCCGAAGGGCCGGAAGGCATTATCCTTGAATCTATGCTGGAAGGCTACGCAGAATACTACTCGGCGGAGCTATCCGAAAAGATTCAGCGCGGGCAGAAGGAAAATGCGCTCAAATGCCGCAGTAATGGCGGCAATATTCCACTTGGATACCATGAAGAAATTGTGGAGAAATGGGCGGCGTGCTTTGGCGAGATTCGATTTATGGCTGAATAAGGGCAGCTACTCGCGTGTTTCATAAAGACAATGTCAGTAAATGGCATTTCTATGTTAACGCATACCATATCCAGTTCCCGCAGCTTACCTGATTTCAAGTTCTTATGATGATCAAGACGAAACAGGATCAAATGGCGTCAACCGCCGGGTTCCGTTTCGTCTTTTTGTTTACGGGACAAAATGAGGAAGCGGGATGACATCTCCATCGTAGATTTCGACTTTGTACCATTTAGGCGCAAGCAAAAGAGCGTTCTCCGCTTGTGACAACTTGAATTCTCCGCAATAAAGGGTACAGGGAGAAACGCAAACGGCTTCCGCTGCCCATTCCCCGTTGATCCACATCTCAAACCGCTCGATATCGTCGTTGACCGTATAGTGCTCGGGGTAGTCAAGCTGAAGGCTGAGCAAATAGGACATCGGCTGATCGCCCGGCTGAATCTCCACGTGCAGCACATACCCGCATTCATCGAACAGGGAAAACTTCATCTGCCCAGGCATTCGTTCCCATGTGCAGCATGCCTCATCGACCAGACCCAGCCCGGATTCGGTTGCAACCAAAACCGAATCCTTTCCATAGCCCAGGGCAACGGCATAAGAAGGCTCATTAAACGTGACGACTTCCGACCAGGGAGGATGCAGCGTGAATAGCGAAGCTCCATCGGAAATGCGCACCGGCTGTGTTTGGGAAATGACGCTGTAAACCGCATCGTCACCGAAGCGCAAATCCTCCCCTTCCATATAGCCATACAGTTCATCCTGAGCCGTTTTGAGATAGACGGCTACCCACCCATCCTGCATGGGCGGACCAATCGCCGTGAGCTTCACGCCGTTAAACAGGGTCAGCAGGATATGGTCGGAGCCCGGCGCATCATAGAGGGGCGCTGCGTTTGCCTCTTCGCTTTGCACATACGCCGAAATTTCGCCAAACGAATTGGACCATTCCGGCTGCAACAGGATGCGCTCTTGGGGGGTGTCTGTGCCTTCGGTCCATATGGGTACCAGGGCAAGTTCGCGCACGTATTCGCTGCTTTGATATCGGTCCAGCCTGAACTCTGCGCGATGCTCCGCGTACCCGGGAACGGCCTGATTCGACCACTTTTCAAGCCGCGCGCAAACCTCACCGTTGACGTACAGATCAAACGCGCAGATCCGGTTTTCTCCGCTAAAGCAGGGATCATACTGCACGATGACCCTGGGCCTGAACGCATAGCCCTCCTGATAGCTGAATGTGAAAGCGTGCAGACTGTAGCCGTATTCGCTGTGCAAAGAGACGCCGAATTCAGCGGTTGCCTGCCATGTCCACGCTATGCAGCACAGAAATACAATCCATGCCATTTTGAACAGAACACCCTGCCGCCTCACGGGCATTTTCCTCATGTTCAGTCCTCCTTTGCCGGTCGGGCTTGTTCTTCCTTCCCAAAGCACTTGCCTGTATTGCGCATTCCTTCCATTTCACCATCTTCCCATATTATGACATATGCAGAGCGGCTGTTCTTTCAGTTTTCAGAAAAAAAGATGATGCGCTGTTATGTCGAGTTTGGTTGACTTGATCTTCGCGGATATCGTATGAGTTTTTCACTTTCATCAAACCGAATTCTACATGATTAGATGGCAAAAGGAAAGGCCACGCTCTTTCATGGGCAGGCTGTCTACATACGCGCAGATCACCTGCACGGGGTTGTTTTCTTCCACCAGCTCATCGAT
>ENA-ORNG01001799-ORNG01001799.1-human-gut-metagenome-genome-assembly--contig:-NODE-1799-length-14427-cov-7.314779_pt1 | contig 14427 bp, 16 predicted proteins | sample MGYA00242113_ERZ509018 | MGnify/ENA primary metagenome ERZ509018 (study PRJEB26280, sample SAMEA2338711) | human gut metagenome | biome: human gut; feature: human-associated habitat; material: faeces... | reverse complement strand
ATGGCGGGGAAGTTACGGAGCTTTTGTGGGACAAAGGGAATACCGTTGAGACGGTTGCTCTTCTATCTCGGAAATCTGCATCGAAGTCTTTCATACCGGTTTCCATCAGTCCGAAGGACATGGGGCTGTCCGAGGAGAAGGACCAGCCGACGTATGCGAACATCCGCGATTACGTCCAGAAAACGCACGGCATGAAGGTCAGCTCCTTGTACGTTGCGCAGATGAAGGTCGAGTGCGGACTGGAAACGCAGGCCGACAGGTCGGGTGACAAGAAGCAACCGAAGTGCCCGCCTGAAAAGCGCGAGGCGATTCTGGATGCGTTCCGTCATTTCGGACTCATAGGAGAAGACGAGACGGAGAAATAGAACGCTGTATTTTTCGTTCTGAGACGTTTTAAGCCCGTTGGGGTACTCGTGTACCCCTCGGGCTTTTTTCGTGCCTTAAAACGCCTCTGAAGCGGTCGGGGAATATTCGAGCGCCCATGTGCATCTCGCGTCCGCTCGATGCAAGGGTGGCCGCCCTGCGGGCGGCAGTTGGATGTGGGTGAACGTACAGAAGGGATGCGGCATGGGCCTCGTTCATTAAAGCGTATTAACGTATAGAAGGTTTGTTCCAGTTTTGAAATTTGATTTTATGCCCATTTATGAGGGTTTTTCCCTGAAAATGTTCCATTTGTTCCAGTTGTTCCAATTCGCAAAATCGGAGTTGGAACGTACTTTTTCCCGTAATGATGGGCGTTCCCAGTGAATGTTCCATTTGTTCCAATTATTTTCAAACCTAAAGCGCGGAAAAAAGAATATGGAAATGGGTCTCTATATAGGTGTTTATATATAGAGGACTTGTTGAAAACTGGAACAATTGGAACAAACGCCCCGAGAAGCCCATGAACACGAGAAAAACTCTGTTCCAATTTGAAAAACGGAGTTGGAACAAGATTCAGCGAAGCGCTCGAAGAAGCCCATGAACACGGGAAAACCTTGTTCCAACTTTTTTGGAACAAAATTGGAACAAACCCCGCAATCCTTGGCGTACGTCCTCTTCCCCTGCCGATGCGTTCGGGGAGCGGGCGGGATTTTTTTCGAGTCGTTTTTTGCCCATAAATGAGCGGAAATAGGTTCTGACCTGCGGCAACGGGAAAAATGGATATTGTCTTAATTGTCATAATGGCGTATAATAAGATTTGTATAGATAAATGGCTCAGCACCCGTCCCGTCTTTGATGCGGGGTTGCTACCGGGAATAGGAGCCGAGCGCTCGGTCGAATAGGCCGTGCGTCACGGGCGAAATAACGAACACGAAGCTCCCGTGGAAACCGAGATAGACAAGGCTTTGCGCCTCTGTCCTTCTTTGGTTTCCACGGGAGCTTTTTTGTTTCGCGAAAAGGACTTTGAACATGGAGGTGGCTGGTTATGGCTAAAGGAAAGAAGCAAGTAAAAGAGGTAAATCCCTCTTACATGACGACGCGTGAGGTGGCGTCGTTCCTCGGTTTGAGCGCGGGGACGCTCTGCGTCTGGCGCTCTCAGGGCAAAGGACCGAGTTACTACAAGGTCGGAAACGCAGTTCGCTACAAGATTGACGACATTGAGGCGTGGAAGAACGCGAACGTGAAGCACGTTGAGCTGATGAATTAAGGAGGTGAGAACATGGAGGCAAAAGAAAACCGCCCCGACGCCTGCACAGCTTCTGGGACGGCCAAATCTATTTATAAATATTTTAGCACTGATACGCCTGATATTCAAGAGGAAAAGGGCTGGCTGTGCCTGCCCGAGGATTGTGCCGATATGGTCGCCTTTTGCGAAGAGCAGAGCATCGCGTACGACAATCTTCTCGCGTACGCCACCCTGTCCTACTTTCAGGGTATCGACGCAGAGAATCCGCCCTCTCGTGATACGCTCAAGTTCGAGCTTCTGACGCTGACGAACCACTGCATCGACGCGTACAACTTGGGCAAGCGCGACCCGAACGCGGGTCCCGGCGCAAAGCTGAAGGACGCCTACCCCGACCAGAAGCAGGGCGCGGAGCGTTACAAGCGCCTGTCGGGTCTCCATTTCTTGCAGATTGCCATTGTCCTGCGCGAGCTGCATCACGCTATCGGGATACCCTGCAACAAGGCTGACGACGACGGCAATTTCGACATAGGCGTCTATCAGGAGAGCGGTCCGAACAAGGGGTGCTATGACACGACCGAAGAGGCCCTGACGCGCCTGATTCGTAGCTACAACATGACAATCACCACGAAGGGCGTCGCCGAGACGGTCGCCACCCTTCGCGACATCTGCGAGAAGAAGAGGATGTGCGCGGACAAAGACCTCGTTGCCGTGAACAATGGCATCTATGACTACGGCAAAAAGATTCTGATGGATTTTGACCCCGAGCTGGTCTTTCTGGCGAAATCACATATTGATTTTGTCAACCATGCGCCAAATCCCGCCATCCACAACGACGAGGACGACACCGATTGGGACGTCGTCTCTTGGATGAACGAGCTTTCCGACGACCCGGAAATCGTCAAGCTCCTATGGCAAATCATCGGAGCCGTCATCCGCCCGAACGTGAGCTGGAATCGAACTGCGTGGTTTTATTCCACTCTCGGAAATAACGGCAAAGGCACGTTGTGCACGCTCTTGCGTAACCTCTGCGGTCCGGGCACGTGGGCGTCCATCCCGCTGAAAAACTTCTCGCAGCCGTTTATGCTGGAATCTTTAATGCGCGTGTCCGCTATCATCACCGACGAGAACGACACGGGCACGTTCGTGGACGATGCCGCCGCCCTCAAGTGTGTAATCACGGGCGACCCTTTCCAGATAAATCGCAAGTTCAAGGCTCCCCGCAATGTGTTGTTCCGTGGCTTCATGGTCCAGTGTGTCAACGAGCTACCGAAGCTCCGCGACAAGTCCGAGTCCATGTACCGCCGCCTGCTGGTGGTTCCATTCGACAAGCGCTTTCAGGGGTGTGAGCGAAAGTACATCAAGGACGACTATTTGCATCGTCAGGATGTTCTTGAGTACGTGCTCTACCACGTACTCGCCGAGACCGACTATTACGAGCTGGATGAACCGCAAGCCTGTGTGGCACTTCTTGACGATTTCCGCGTGGCGAACGACCCCTTGCGCCAGTTCGCTGATGAAATTTTCTCCTCGGCATCTTGGCACTTGCTACCCTGCAAGTTCCTGTACGACCTGTATCGCCATTGGTTCCAGCGCAATCAACCTTCCGGTCGCATGCTCGGCCGAAACGCTTTTTATGAATCAATCGAGGGCCTTGCCGAGGAACAGGGATGGCAGTTGCAGGAACGCGTTCGAAGCACCGGGCGTATGGATTTCCCCGAGCCGCTGATTCTCGAATACGAGGTCAAAGAATGGATGAATCCGACGTATCGCGGGTCGGACCCGGACCGCGTTTGCACCCCGGACCCCAAGGACAGCTATCGCGGATACGTGCGTATCTCGACCGCCTTCTTCGATGGCGGTTATGACATAGACGATTCAACGAACAAGGAGGAATAAATCATGAGCACTAAGAAGAAGATTTCCGACATCGACAAGGCGATTGAGGAGATGCAGCAGCGCCGCGACGAGTGCTTCAAGCACATCGGCAAGGTGATGTATGAGAGCTGCCCCGAGCTGGGCGACATGAGCGTCACCGACATGCGCAAGGCGGGGCGCTACATGCACAAGCATCTGTCGGAGAAGTCGCCTTCGCAGGGTGCCTCCCCTGCCCGAAACGGCGCGCCCGTCGCGTCCGATTCGGGTAGCACGCCCGCCCCGGACGGACGCGAGCCTATGCCCGTGGCGGGCTATGGCGAGGGCGTGTAGCGAGGCAGTCGTGCCTCCTATCCGGCACCCCGCGAGGGGTGTCCGGGGTGCCCCGTTCCGAATGGGATGCTTCGCCGAGTCGTCGGCGGAAGCTGGTTGGGAACAGGGCGCATCTGGGGGTTCGAAGGGGGCAGTGAAAACTGCCCCCTCGCGAGCGGGACGTGTAACGACAAAACGGAGGAATTTTCTACTTTGTAGAAAAATCCGAAGTTTTGTAGGGACAAGTCCCATGCTCGCTCCTTTTTTAGCGTCGAATTTGCTGTCGAAAAATCAACGCGCACGTTGCATTAAAAAAGGAGGTGTTTTACGTGGGTGTGAGTTCAGATATGAGGAGCAGCCGCGTGCGCCGTCAGGCGGCTAAGAAACCGAACAAGGAGCGCACGGTTCAGGTTCGGTTTTCAGACGAGGAGCTTGCCGCGCTGGACGCGATTTGCTCCGAGAAAAAGATGACCCGCTCCGCATTTCTCCGCAGTTGCGTGGAGAAGGTACAGAGCGGGGATGTCGAGCCGACGTACGTTGTGACGAGGAACGCCGACGCGGAGCGTATGGCATCCGAGGCAAAGCGCATCGGCGTCAACATGAACCAGATTGCGCGGGTGCTGAACGTGGGGTCCAAGTCGCATCCGGGGTCGCTCCCCTCGGGCGTGCTCGGCGAGTGCAAGACGGGTCTCGAAGAGGTGCGCGGCGAGCTGTCGAAGCTGACCGATGAGGTAGACGGCCTGCGCACCGATTTCGGTAAGGATGTGTTCACCGTCATGTCCCTGCTGTGGCGTGACCCGGACGTTCCCGAGCAGATACAGGAGCTGTGCGATTACTGGTACGGCGAGCGTGGCGAGAAGATTCTTTTTGGAGGGGGTGGAAGCTGATGTCAACGACGCACATCCAGCCCCTGCCGAACGTCCGTGGGCGCATGTTGTACACGGAACTCGGAGAGGGAAAGAAGCGCACGCGCAATATCCGCGAGGGGACGAACCGCATCGCCGCCCAGATGGGCGACATGGGCACCCGCGAGGATTTCATCCGGTTCTGCTCCGCCATGCGCAGGCAGAGTCAGGGGACGAGGTTGAACGAGGGCTATGAGCTGCGCGTCTCGTGGTCCCCCGAAGAGCTTTCCAAGGACAGCCCCGAGGACATCCAGCGGGCGTGCGAATACGGCTACCTCCTGTGCAAGGAGGTGGCCCCGAACGCTCCCTGCTGGGTCACGGTCCACACCGACGGCGAGGGCGGCTGCGTGCACGTTCATGCGACTATCGCGAACCATGATTTGGTATCCGGCACGGCCATCGCGCACGGCACCGACCACGCGACCGTGAAGCGCAAGAACGACCGGCTGAGCCGCGAGATGGGGTTCACCGTCGTGGGTCCCGAGCCTGCCAAGGAGCGGACCACGTGGGTCGAACGCAAGGGGCAGTTCGGTATCGAGTCCTTCGAGCGCCTTCTGGGCAACCGAGTGGAGGACGCTCGCAACCATGCGAGCAACATGGAGGAGTTCCTTGAGGAGCTGAAGATTCGCGACGTCGAGCTGACCGAGACCCGCAAGGTTGACAAGAAGACCGGCGAGGAGACTGTGGGCTGGAGCTACAAGTCCCACGACCTTTACGGTAAGAGCAGGCGCAAGAGAAGGCGCCGTGCCTCTAACCTCGCCGACGACCTGACCCGCGAGGGCATCGAGGCGTACTTCGAGGCGAAGCAGCGTGAGCTTGAGTCGCAGGAGCAGGACGCCCCGGCACCGGAAGTCCTTCCCGACGTGCCCGAGACGGCAGAACCGGAGGAGCGGCCCTCTACGGATTCCGCTCTCGACGTGTACGACCTCGACCAGTCCGACGTGTCGGAGATGGCGTCAGACCTTCAGAAGGCGCACATCCACCGCTCACGCGAGGAGGGCAAGCCCTTCATAGACGAGCGCTACGAACGGCTCGTGGAGGCGCAGAACCACCCGGACGAGCAGCTGGCGAAGCTGCGCGAGGACGTGGACGCCGCAAGGCGCGAGTTTCATGTCTCCAAGGAGGCGCTCGATACCCTGCAAAGCCCGTGTCCGGGGCTTCTGGCCGGCATGCACGTGTTCGCCAAGGCGGGGCGCAACGCCAAGGACCCCGTGTCCCGTATGATGGCCGACATGACAGCCATGATGCTGCGCATGATGATTCAGCAGGTGCTCGCGGAGGAGCGCCGCAGGCAGCGCGAGGAGGCAGAGAGGCGCGTCTACGAGTCCCGCAAGAACATGTGGGATGCCGAGAAGCGCCTCAAGGTCGCAGAAAAGGCGCTGTCCAACGAGGACGAGCGCGAGAAGCATCTGAAGCTCAAACGCGCGCAGCGCCGTGCCAAGGAGGCCGAGCAGCGCGTGGGCGTGAGGACGCCGAGGTCGGCGGACAAGGACACGCAGTTCGGCGAGTAGCCAAAAAGATGAGGGAGCAGCGTCAAGCTGCTCCCTTTTTCAATGGATTTCAGGTGCTGGCACGTAGTCCCAGCTGGTCCCGAAGTGCGTGATTCCCCACACGTACAGGTTAAGCTCCTCGTCGTGGAACACCGGCTCGTCGGTGTGCTCCATGAGGAACGACGGGTCCTGAACGATGTACCACTGGAAAATCTCGTCCCACGGTGCCCAGTCCCCGCTCACGGGTTCGAGCGGGCGGTTGGCAATCTCGTTTGCGAGCACCATCCCGCCGCACGTCTCGGCGAGGTCGGCGTAGGTCTTGACGCCGTAGTCACTCATCGCTCTCATCCTCCGCTTCCTGCTCCTCGATTCGCTTGAGGTATTCAGCCACGCAGTAGCGCATGGTGCGCAGGGTCTCGCAGTCGATGCTCTCCGTGAGGATGTCCCCGTCGAGCACGACCTCGCCCAGAGCGTTCACGAACCGCCACTCCATCACGTTGTCGATGCGCTTGAGCACGTCCTTCAGGGTGCCGCTGTCGCGCATGGGGGTGTTGCCGTCCACCTTCGCCATGCGCTCAAGCTCCTTGGCCTTCGCCGAGCAGATGCGGGCGGTGCGCCTGAGCACCTGCGCCCTCCACATGGCCTCTTCCTGCGGGCTGTTGGGTTCGAATTGTTCCTTGTTCATCGTGTACCTCCTTCTCTTTTTCAGAGGCACCCGACGCCGCAGGCGTCTTTTCGCTCATATCCGTTCAAAGCCCGCCCAAAGTCCACCGAAAGACCTTTGCGGGAGCTTCGCTCGGGCGGGGGCGCGAAAAGGTCTCAGCACAGCCCACCGAAAGACCTCGAAAAGTCCTTCAAAGGTCGGTGCGCCGTCGCTGGTCCTGTTTCGCGGTATTCGCAATCCCTCACGGAGCATCTGGGCAAAAAAAACAAGGGAGGCATCCGCTATGGCGAATACCTCCCTTGTTCGAGGAACGGACACCTGCACGCGACCAGCGGGAGCGTGTGGGCTTGCGAGTGTTTACACGAGCACGTCACGTGCCGTTGCGGTTTCGTCATTACTGACGGGCGCCTGCATCTCACTTGCGTGAGATGGGAACGCATCGGTTGCGGGCGTCGGTGCCCACTTGCGTGGGCACGCCACCTGTTACTGACGGGCACCCGCATCCCGCTTAGGCGGGAGCGGTGCTACTGATGAGCACCACACGAACTGCAATACACGTAGTCCACGTAAGATTCGGTCGTGTAGGAACCGTGGTCCTCCTTGTGGGAACCAGTCTGAACCTGCTGAGTTTCGTAGATAGTTTCGGTACGTGAGTTGTCAGGCATACCCTGCTTGATGAGTGCTACAGCGTGTCGTTTGGCGTCATTGATATCAGTAGTGGTGTAGCCGTCATAAGCGAAGATGTACTTGGTGCCGACGGCGACCTTCTGAGTGCTGTAGTCAGGCACATCGACCCAGTTGCTCACCCAGACCTGACGGGTAGCCGTATGGTTCACCCAAGTGTGCGTATGGGCGGGCTTGGAAGGCTGGCTGGAAGACGAACCAGAGTTGCCAGAGTTACCAGTGCTGGTAGAACCAGAGTTCGAAGAACCAGTGCTGGTAGATTGGTTGCCAGTGTTGGAAGACTGAGAACCAGTGTTGCTGTTGTCAGTCGTAGCAGGCGGAGTCGTCTGAGCAGGCTCCTTGTTGACATCGACTTCCTTGTCGGCGTCAGTTGCCTCCTGCTTGGTCTCGTCGCTCGCGTTCGGGTTCTGGGCGACATTGCCCTCAAGTTTGTCGAGGATGCCAGTGCCAGCATCGCCCTTCAAGGTCTCGTCACCCTTCTCGATGGCGTCCTTGGTCTGGTCGATGATGTGTGCAAGCATCTCGTCCGTAACTTGGTCAGCAGGAATCTGCGTCATAGGGCAGTCGACTGCAGGTGCGGTCTTCGCGTCGGCATCGACGGTGATGTCGACGGGAGCGCCCGTGTCGTAGATGTCGAATGCGGAACCGTCGGAGTTGACAGGGCTGACGAAGCTCACGGTGTAGTCGCCCTCGGCAAGTGCGACCGTGGAAGTGCCCTTATTGCCCTCGGCATCAGGGGTCACCGCGTGGTAGAAGTCCACATCGTTGCCCTCGATATGAGCGATAGCGGGTGTGGAGTTCTCGTCCCAGCCGTTGTCGGCCGTGACATTAAGGGCCACATCGACAGTCTTTTGTTCGTCTGTAGTGGTCTTGTCTTGCTGTGTGAAAGCGCCTGATGCTGCGGCAATCGACACGGCTATGACGGCAACGACTACGATTACGATGGCCGCTGTATGCGGCTTGTGGTTTTTAACCCATTCGATTGCCTTTTCCATTTAGTCCACCTCTACCGCAGTTGCGGTAAGTCTTCTCTTCTTCATACTATGTACCTCCAAATGATTAAGATTTTTAGCCTCACCCGCCGCATCGAAGTGGATGCGGGTTTAATGATATGTCGGGGCCAGAAGAACCTGAAGTGTATTGGCTGAAAAAGCCTATACAGATTATTATATTATACACACAATCTTCATACAATTCAAGAGTAGACTTGTGAAAGCCCGGTACGAATAGGCGTCGGGCTTTTTTTGCGTGCGCCCATAGGTCGCTATTATTGCCTGTATACACCCACAGGTTATTGACAAAATACACGTTTGGGCGTATAATATATACATAAATGGGGGTGATTTCAATGGATGAGAACACAGACAGCATGACTCCAGCCGAGGAGCTTAAACACATGCGCGAGCTGTACGGTATGAAGCGCTCCGAGTTCTGCGAGCATTTTGGAATCCCTATACGCTCGCTGCAACATTGGGAGATTGGAGACCGCAAGCCGGCTCCGTTTCTGATTTTCCTTATTCGCAAGGTGTACGACCTCGAACAGGAAAATAAATACTTGCAAGAGTGCATCGACACGCTCGACCGTCAAAACAATGAGCTGAAATCGCTTATCAAGGCTTTGCCAGAGACGTAGGGGTAGCGTTTGATGTGTTCAGTAAATAACCATGATAAGGAGGAAACAACAATGACAGAATCAAAGAAGCGTATCGCGTACAAACCCATCATCAACTACGACGATTACGCCGGCGGTAACCCTCTTACGACGGCTGCCATCGTTATGGAAGAGGACGACATTTTTCCGGTTCTTCACGGCGAAGAGAAAAAACTCAAGGAACTGACCGAGGAATACGATGAGATTGGTTTGGTTCCATACCCGACGCCGTCGGAGGCATGCGACGTGTTGGATGATTTCGACCCGGATAATGACAATGTTGAAGACGACGAGACGCTCAATATGATTTTCGACGAAGAAGGGTCTGAGGGAACAGAGGCGAGACTTGATGCCCTCGTGGAAGCAGCAGTCGCAGCTGGATTTGAAATTGTCGAGCGCGACTTCACGAAGGACGCTATCGAGCGCGACGAAAGAGACGCAAAAGCAAGGGGCGCTAAGTAGGTGGCACGAAAAAGCCCCAAGACGTTAGATGCCGCCCGCCCACTCTCCTGCGTCCTGTACATCCGCGTCTCGACCAAGCTGCAAGTCGAGAAAGGTGAGTCGATAGACGCTCAGCGCTTCGAGCTGACAAGATACGCCGAAAATCACGACATGCGTGTGCTCGGAGAGTACGTTGACGCCGGCTTTTCAGGAAAGAACGTGCAGGGCAGGCCGCAGTTCCGTCAGATGATGGACGACATCATCAAGGCTCAGCCGAGCAAGCGCCCGGCCTACGTCCTCGTGTTCAAGCTGTCACGCTTCGGGCGCAACGCCGCCGACACTTGGAACTCTCTTCAGACGCTCCAAGACTACGGCGTGGAACTGTGTTGCGTGAAGGACGGCATCGACTCTGGTACGTCCATGGGCAAGGCGATGCTGTCCATCGCCGCCGTGTTCGCCGAGATGGAGCGCGACAACATCCGCACCCAGACCATGAGCGGACGTGAGGAGAAGGCCCGCAAAGGCTACTGGAACGGAGGGCAAGCGCCCTTCGGGTATCGCCTTGTCGATAAGGGCAACAAGTTCAAAGAACTTGAGGTCGATGAGGACGAGGCGAAGGTCGTGCGTCAAATCTTCAAGATGTACGCGTACGAGAACAAAGGGTCGATGGCGATAGCCACATGGCTGAACAACCATGGAATCAAGAAGAAGCCACGCGGTAACGCACGCATGGACACGTTCTCCAGCGGAACGGTACAGCGCATGATTACCAACCCGGTGTACATCGGAAAGATTGCCTATGGCCGCAGGCGTACCGAGACGATAGAGGGCACGCGTGGAGAGACGCACGTGGTCAAGAGCGACGGCTACGAGATGCACGACGGCCAGCACGATGCGATAATCGACGACGCCACATGGGCGGCGGCTCAGGCCCTTGTCGGTACGCGCAAGCCGAACATGAAGACGCACGACGACGGCCACGTGAACATGCTCAACGGGCTTCTCGTCTGCCCGGTCTGCGGTCGCAAAATGTCGTCCAAGCCCAACCGTGGGAAGCTCAAGAAGGACGGCACGCGGGGAAAGACGACGTGGGCCTATTATTGCCCGCACACCACAAAAGCGCGTGGTGCCAGCTGCACGTTCAAAAGCCAGTACCCGCAAGAGTGCGTGGATGCCGAGGTCGTACAGCTCGTGAGCCTTGCATCTCGTTCAGATGCGTTCGTGGATGCCCTGCGCCGCCGCATCGACGACGCGACGGACATCGAGCAGCTGAAGGAAGATATTGAGCGCATAGAGGGCGAGAAGGCCGCGAACGACAAGCGTATGCGCATGCTCATGACGCAGATTGACTCGCTCGACCCCGCCGACAGGAGCTACGAGCGCAAGTTCAACGACCTGCAAAGGCGTCTGGACGACCTATATGACCGCGACGCCGGATTAAGCGACGCACTGGAGGAAGCGCAGGCTAAGATGACCACTGCCGAGAAGCGCATGGACGGAGAGCGCAGGCTTCTGGAAGAGCTTGACCGCATCCCCGAGCTGTTGGAAGGTGCGGACGAGCAGACGCGCTTCGACCTCATCCATGAGGCCGTGAGCGAGGTGCATATCCTGCCAGACAAGAACCCGCGAAAAGAGCGTGTGGTTGCCAACGTGACATTCAAGTGCCCGGTGCGCTTCTTCTGGGAAGAGATTCCCGGCGTAGCCGAGGCGTATACGCCGATGACGCCTGATTCTCTGGGTCAGAATAACTTCCGAGATGACGAGGCACACGTTGAAAATATTGTGGCATTGGTGCAGAAAATTCGATAATGACAGTATATATCGCAGATTTTTGCGTGCGTGCTGTGGGGATACGAGTGATTTGTTGGCTCAGTATCTGCTGGATAAGGATATCAAAGCAGATTATGTCTGCGGAACGTATTGGGGAAAAACAGATGAGAATAGAAAAGTCGCTTTATGATTAAATATGTCTGGACATGGGCGTGAATTATAATAAGTCCAAGAAAGAGAACCCAGAGGTGAAACAGTGTCCACAGGAGAAGGTGGAGTATATTAAGGATGCGTTGAGGTATTTTAAATTGATTTAGTAAAATTGATGGTATGCCACGGCACTCTTTGAATGCTTCGCCAAAAAGCCAGTAAAATCAAGGCCTGGAAGGCATAGGCGGTTGAAAAGTAACCCGAAAATAACCCACGGTATTTTGTGCAGAAATTACATGTAAATATAGATGATGCTTGGGACGCAACATGATAGATGAGCTGTAAGATTTGGGAAAGATAAATCTTGTAGCTTTTTTGCAAACAAATTGAAGAGAAAAGAAGTGTTAAAATGTAAAAAATATTTTGCAATATTATTGATTGTACATATTTATTTTATCATTTACGAAAGTAGCTCCGCTTGATATGGAAGCATATAAAGAGTGGATCCAAAGGTTATGATGAATGGCCAATTTCTGAAGAGATGCTGTCTGCTGGTAGAATTAAAAAGAAAAAACTAATGGAACAGCTGAAAGATACAGGTCTTACCTTGGGACAGCCCAAAGTATTGGATTACCTGAAAGAACACGATGGTGCCAGTCAGAAAGGGATTGCAGCAGGATGCCTCATCGAGGCAGGATCTTTAACGTCCATTTTGAACCGTATGGAAGAAAAAGACCTGATCGAAAGAAAAATGCTCAATGGAAACCGTCGTACTTTTCATATTTTTATGACAGAATCCGGGAAAAAAAATCAGAAGCTTGTGGAGGAGGCTTTTAAGAAAATAGAAAAAACTGCATTAAATGGTATTTCCGAAGAAGAGCAGAAGCAGTTTATGGATATTTTTTGCCGGATCTATCGAAATCTCGCAGATATGAAATAATCCGGCGATAAAAAATATGAAATGAGAAGGAAATAAAAAAATGGAGACACTAAAACGATATTTAATATTTCTGGTGGGATTGTTTGTAAACTCCCTGGGAGTCAGCCTGAATACAGATTTGGGAGAAAAATTTATTGAGAACTGCATCCGCAGTGCTATGAAACTGTAAAAATATAGAAAGCCTTATAATATTTGTTGTAAATGATATAGACCCTTAAGGAACAGTCAATCTAAGCAACTGGGGATGGCAGATTGATCCAAAAGTACGTCGTTATATTCTGAATAGAATGAATACAACAAAAAAGTGCAGGAATATAAAGATATGGAATTAAGATTATTGCGCTATTTTTTAACAGTAGCAAAAGAACAGAGCTTTACAAAAGCAGCAGAACAATTGCATATTACCCAGCCAACGCTTTCAAGACAGATGGCGGCATTTGAAGAGGAGCTTGGAGTAACATTATTTATTCGAAGCGGGAAGAAAATTTCGCTTACTGATGAGGGAATTTTATTAAAAAGGCGTGCCCTGGAGATTCTCAATCTTGAGGAAAGGACGATTGAGGAACTGAAAGGAAAAGAAGAGGTTGTAGAGGGCACGATAACCATTGGATGTGGTGAATTTGCGGCAGTGGAGACATTGGCGAAGATATGTAAAACGTATAAAGAAAAATATCCGCTGGTTCAGATTGTATTACATACTGCAACAGCAGATGCAGTGTATGAGATGATGAACAGAGGACTTGTAGATATTGCATTATTCATGGAGCCGGTGGACACCGAAGGGTTGGATTATATCAGAATCACAGATTGTGATCACTGGTGTGTCGGAATGCGGCCGGATGATCCACTGGCAGAAAAAGAGTTTATAAAAAAAGAAGATCTCATAGGAAAACCATTGATACTGCCAGAAAGAGTGAGTGTTCAAAGTGAACTTGCCAATTGGTTTGGAAAAGACTTTTCGAAACTGCAGATTGCTTTTACAAGTAATCTTGGAACGAATGCCGGAGTTATGGCAGCAAATGGACTGGGCTATCCGGTATCCATCGAAGGTGCTGCAAAGTATTGGCGAGAGGATATTCTTGTACAGCGAAGAATTTCTCCTGAAATAACGACAAGCACAGTGATTGCCTGGCGACGGAATATCCCATATTCTTTGGCAGTCCGTAAAATGATCGAGGAGATTAATGCTTTTCAGGCATAAAACAAAATTCAATATAAGCATTAGACATAATGAAGCGATAGAGCTTAAAATAGATGTGTAAGATGAATGTAAATCTTATACATCTATTTTTTTTGTGAAAAATACGTATAGAAAGGGGCTTTTTATTATGAGTAAAAAATTAGTGGCATTTTTCAGTGCAAGCGGAACGACAAAAAAAGTAGCAGAGATGATTGCAGAGGAAGTAAAAGCGGATTTGTTTGAGATTGAGCCGAAAGTTCCATATACAAAGCCTGATCTTGACTGGATGAATAAAAAATCCAGAAGCAGTGTGGAAATGAGTGATAAAAAATATAGACCGGCGATTATGAAAAAAGAGATGGATATGAGTTCTTATGACGAGATCCTTCTGGGATTCCCAATCTGGTGGTATGTTGCGCCGACAATCATCAATACATTTTTAGAAGCTTACGATTTCAGTGGTAAAAAGATTGTGCTTTTTGCAACATCCGGAGGAAGTGGATTTGGAAACACTGTGAAAGAATTGCAGTCATCTGCACCAGACGCAGTTATTACAGAAGGCAGACTGTTAAATTGCGGAACGAAACAGGAAATCAGTGAATGGGTAAACTCTTTATAAATAACAGCGTTATGGAGGTATACAGAATATGGAAAAAATAGTACAGACAGCAGGAAGAAATACACTTGGTGAATTCGCACCGGAATTTGCACATTTTAACGATGATGTACTTTTCGGCGAAAACTGGAATAACCAGGATA
>ENA-ORNG01001797-ORNG01001797.1-human-gut-metagenome-genome-assembly--contig:-NODE-1797-length-14429-cov-2.577501_pt1 | contig 14429 bp, 4 predicted proteins | sample MGYA00242113_ERZ509018 | MGnify/ENA primary metagenome ERZ509018 (study PRJEB26280, sample SAMEA2338711) | human gut metagenome | biome: human gut; feature: human-associated habitat; material: faeces... | reverse complement strand
AACAAATATATATGCAATATTACAACCAAATTATTAATAACCAGTTAAATTCTGAAAGACTGAACAACCGTTTAACAGAAGAACGAATTAACCAGCTTATGCTTCAAAACGCTATGGGGTATTAAAGATAAACAGGAGTAATATTATAATATAATCCGGCTGTAATGTAAAAATATTTTAAGAAATCACACTAATAAAAAAACAAGGGACTGCAAATGCAGTCCCTTGTTTGATGAAAAACTAAATTAATTGCAAATAGATTATAAAACCACCGGCGTATAATAAGCAATTGCTATATAATATACCAGACCTTGCTTATTACCATATGTCAATTTAATTGTACCATCAGCCTGTGCATCAGAAGCGTCAATTCCTCTGAATACTCCTTCAGCCATTGCTGCCGCTGCTGTAATAGTACCAAACTTGCCTGCATTTGCACCCTCAAGTTTTGCTATTGTTGTATCTGTGACAGAGTTTGGCGACAACATTGTGAATATCTGACAATTCTGATCTGCATAAGAATCTACGAGACCCAAATCAATAAAATATCCTGCTCCATTTGAACCCTTAGATGCTTTCTTGTTCCAGTTTATGCTTGTTCCGCTAAGAGGAAGTTTCCCCTTAATATCAAGAGCCGCTGCTACTCCATAGCTTTTAGATGTATTTGTCAATGTAAATACCGGAGTAGGATGTGTACCACCTTGATATGTTATAGCCGGTGCAGTTGTTGAATTAATAGACGTATTGTGCGAACCATCAAACAAATACTCAACATATCCAGTAACCTGAGCAAATATTGCTCCTATAGTAACATCAGATGCAGGCATTGTAAACGTATATTTTGTAATATCCGTTGATGTAATTGTTTCTGCAGCTTGTGTTTCATCAACCACATATACTTCCTGAGTTACGTATCCGCTGTTCGGAGTAACTGTAAGAGTTACTTTTTCACCCTCTGCTGCGGTTGCTTTATCTGATGAAACACTTCCGTTTGTATAAGCATCCAAATTAACATTATACTTTGTTGGTGTAACAAACTCAACAGTTACTTCAACATTGCTGTCTCCAACAGTAAACAAATTCTTATCTGTGTCAAGTGTTGCTCCAACAACTGTAATCTCTGCAACTTGTTCAGCAACATCTGGTGTAGCTGTAATACCTATAACAGTTCCTTCCGGAATACTGTTATAATTAGCTGGATCTATTACAGAATTATCAGCAGCATTATAAAGTTCTACACTGCCGCCTGTAGCTGAAACGCTTACACTACGTAAAGCATTATAAACTACATCAACTGTAACCGCCTGGTTTGGCATTATAAACTTATTATCTGCAGTCAAAGGAATCTGAATTCCTCCGGCAGCAACCGATACGCTTACTACATATCCTGTTACATCTGATGTTTTTATTTCTACTACATCACCTTCCGGAATATCACCTTCATAAGCTATACCGTTAGAATCAAGTAACTCAGCTGATGCGCCGGCTACATCTGTAACATTAACTGTTGCTGCGTTAGCTGCAGCTTCGCTTACCGGTGCTATAGCAAAAGCTATAGGGTCTGAACAGAAAGATGTATCAGTTCTGTAATACTTTGCTGTATAAGTTCCTGCAGTTAATGCAACTGTATATGTCAGAGCCTTAATAGCATAACCATCACTTGCTGACGCCAGCTGAGGACTTATGTCTATAAGACGAGCGTCAAAAGCCGGAGTAGAAGAACCACTCTTTGTTAATGACATACTATTTCCATTATTAGGATTGTAAACAAGCATATATACTTTGTATAATCCGTCTTCAGGAATCTCATAACTCATTGTTGTGTAATTATGGCTCGAGCCGCCGAGGTATCCCATTTTCTTAGCTCCGGCTTTTGAAAGATTCTCACCAAATATTGCTGGATAAACCCCTGTATAGTCAGCTGTTATATCCTTGAAAGCCACATCAGCTGTTTTTCCGCCGTTTGATGTGTTCATTCCGGATTCAGCTGTTACAATTGTTACCGGCGCCATTGTAGGAGCCTCAGTTGGTTCTGCCGTTGGCTCAGGTGTTGCAGATGGAGCCGGTTGTTTGTCAGCAAATGTAAACTTATATGTGAAGATCGAGTTTCCATCTGCACCATAAGCTGTTACATTTACAGAATATTTTGAATTTGCTTCAAGATATCCCAAGAATGTAGCAAGGTCTGTTGTTGAAATGCTGTTAAACTGTTCTGTGTTTAATCCAAGTGAAGCTGATACCGCTTTTCCTATAGCAATAGCTGAAGGAGAATCGTCTTTTCCGAATACTGTTACAGGATTGTAGTTCTTATAACCATCCGGTCTGTTATCAACCGTATCAAAGTTTGTTGCTGCTTCATTTGCAGCGCTTACTGTTGCATAATCAGAACCATCATAATGAACAGCATACTTTGCAACCGGGTCATACTTATTTACGAGACCTATAGCTGCTTCAATAGATTTTACAACGCTCATATTTTTTATTGTTCCGTCAAGAACTTCTACATCAACAGTACTGTTATCATAGTTAGGTACCAATTGTGCATATTGAACGTCTCCGTCTACTAACTGACTATTAACATCATCAAGATTAGCTTTGATATAGTCGTCAATCGGCATAGCTGTTGCTGATGGTGCCGGAGTTTCTGTTGCTGGTGCTTCTGTAGGTTCTGCTGTTGCACTCGGTTCAGTTGGAGCCGGTGTCTCGGTTGCCGGAGCCGGTGTATATTTTACAAAACCCATTGCAAAGAAATCTCTGCTGTTGTTTGCAGCTGAAATTACAGAAATTGTATGTTCACCCTCTGTAAGTTCACCCAAATCGTAAGTCGTGATTGTTAAGTCTGAATTACTTTCTGTCGGGTCTATCAATGCTACCTTACCTGGATTCGTATTCTCAGGTGCAATCGCATTTCCTGAATCAACCTTTACATTATAGTATCTGTTACTGTATTCGATACCCAAAACCATTAACTTATAACTTCCAGCTTGTTCTGCTGAAACATTTATTTTTGCTGAAATAGTTCTGTCTGCAGCGCCCATTGGAACTAAAGCTTCAGTATTAACTCCTGTTAAAGGATCGCCAAATACTGCCTTCATTTCATCTGTTGCTTTATCATTCCAATTATATACCTTACTTGACTTATCTGTTGTATTAACTCCGCTAGGTAAAGTCATTCCCTTTGCTGGTATTGGAGCTATTGTTGATACAGGTGCATCTGTAGGCACCGGTGTTTCTGTTGCAGGTGCCTCTGTTGGAGTTGCTGTTGCACTTGGAACAGGAGTTTCTGTTGCTGGCGCCTCTGTTGGCTCCGGTGTTTCTGTTGCAGGTGCAGCTGTTGCTGTAGGAGCCGGTGTTTCACTTGGCTCTGCGCCTTCTTTGAATGCAACATTTATCTCCACATTTGCTTCCGGCATACTAAATGTATAACCTTCTGCATTTTGAGAAACAACAGTTTTATTTCCGTTTTCAGGTGTATAGCTTACTTCGTCTACTGAATATCCATCGTTTGCAGATGGCAATACTTTAATTGTATCACCGGCAAATGCCTCGGTAGTTTCAATATATGGTGTAAACTCGATATATCCAACTGCAATCTTAGAAGCCGGAACGAATACATAATAATCGTATCCAACCTTCATCTCAATAGGATCAGATGTATATGCAGCTTTTGACGGAGCTGTTACCTGATATAAGTATGATCCGGTTGTTTCGCCCTGTTTAGCTTCAATAACTGTAAATATCTTACCTGCATTAGTCATATAGTTAACTACTGCCTGACCGCTCTTTGCAGATGTAAGTTTTAAAACTGTTCCATTTGTCGGCAAGTCCTTATCTGAAGGAGTACCAGTCAACGAAGACGGACGAGGATTACCATTTCCGCTGATACCGTCAACTGTATCTGTGTTATGCTTCCAGAAATCTGACGCTCCGCCTGTAGCATTATTAAGAGGATCAATTGTAATATCACCTACGGTAATTGGCTCAGGATCTACTATATTCTCAAATTTTGCTAGGTCATTTTTTGCTGTCCACTTAACTTTATTAGCTGTGTCAGCTGTTTTTGTAACTAACTCCGGATGAGATACATTCTGAACGTCAAATGAACCGTTTGTTGTTGCACCCTTTGTATATGTATATCTTACACTAGGTGTAGCTGATGGGTCCGGTGTCGGCGCTTCTGTAGCTTCAGGTGTTGCTGTAGCTGGAGCCGGTGTTTCTGTTGCAGGTGCAGGTGTTGCTGTTGCTGGTGCTTCAGCGGCAACTATAGCAGCAGCTACAAAGTCTGAACACTGACCAAGGTCTGAATAGTACTTAAATTCATATGTTCCGGCTTCTAAGTTACCTATATCATATGTATAGATAAATAAATCCTGACCGTTTGTTCCTACCTTTTCACTCTTGTCAACCAATGTTCCCTGAACAACCTGTGTACCATCCTTGCTTAACGCAAATTGGTTATTGCTCTGTGCATATGATACCATAATATATGCTTTATATGATCCGGTCTCATCGATTGTATAATTCTTTGTTACATATCCGCCAAAGTTTGAACCAAGGAATCCAACTTTGCTTGTTCCAGCCTTAGAGAAGTTTTCACCAAAGATATTCGAATATTCCTCAGTGTAAGCAGCTGTCGGCTCTTTTGGTGCGTCATTATAAACTTTTGCGCTGCCGTTGAGAGTCATATCACCGGCAATCATAACTTCCGCAGGTTTAGCTGTAGGAGCTGCTGTTGCTTCCGGTGTTGCTGTTGCTGCTGCTTCAGCAAACGTTACGTCTGCTGTTACATTCTGTCCTGGCATTGTGAACTTGTTATTCTCAACTGTAACGCCCTGACCGTCTGCACCTGTTACTGTAACTGATGCAACCTGACCGGCAGTTTCAGCTGTTGCGTCAACTGTTACTACATCGCCTTCCGGAATCAGATACTGAACTGCACAATCAACACCAGCAGCGTTAGCTGCAACTGTTGTATTTGTCAAAATAACTGAGAATATATCCGGCAACCATTGTTCTGTTGTGTTAAATTTTAATGTAGCGTTTGTTAAAGCTGTTTCTGCAGTAAATGTAAACTTATATGCCTTTAATACACGAGATGTATTATTATCTTCCCTAGCTACCGCAACTCCGCTGGCTGCAGGGATTGAGAAACTTATGTCTCCAATAGTAGCATCAATTGCAACTTCGTTGTTATAGCCCAAATAATAAACGTTGTACGTACCCGGCTCTAAGTTTATTCCTTCAATATATGGCTGTGATGCCTTACTGCCTGTTCCACCTACATAATTCTTATAGTTAGCTGTTAATGCAGGAGCTACTTTAGCAGCATCGCTTCCATCCGCAAATAAAGTTCTAATCTCTTCACTTGCTTCATCAACAAATGTGCATGTATCGCCATCGCACAAATTTCCACCCTTAATTTCTGAGGTTGATGTATATTTATATGTTACAGGTGTAACAGGAGCTGTTGTTGCTGTAGCAGCAGGCTCATCAGTTGGAGCATCTGACGGTTCCGCTGTTGGAGCGTCTGACGGTTCTGCTGTTGGTTCTACGGTTGGTGCTACTGTAGCTTCAGGTGCATATGTAGGATAAACATTTCCTTCTGCATCCTTAAGAACAGCTGTTCCGCCTGTTACGTTAACTGTTGCAATATACTTATTTGGTTCCGGTGTTGCTGACGGATCAGGTGTTGCCGGTGCAGCAACCGGAACTACAGCTATAGCCAAAATATTTCTGCTGTTATTAGCTGCAGATGTTACCTTAACTGTATGTTCTCCATTTGTTAAAGTGCCTAAATTATATTCTGTCACAGTCAAATCAACATTGCTTCCACCTGCATTATTTGTTGCCATCTTACCTGGAGTTTGACTCTCGGGTTCAATTGCAGCGCCATTATCAACACTCGCTGTAAAGTATCTGTTATTATATTCAATACTCATAACCATCAGCTTATATTCGCCGTCAGCCGGAATATTGATTGTCTTAGATACATTTCTTCCATCGCCGTTCATTAAAGCAAACTTTGCTGTGTTAACGCTATCGATTGGATCGCCAAATGTTGATTTCATCTCATCTGTTGCTTTTTCAGTCCATGTATAATTTTGACCAGCGTTATCGCTAAGCACTGCCCCGCCGTCTAAAGTCAAATCATTAGCAGGAACTACTATTGAAGATACCGGAACCGCTGTCGGACTTGGTGTAGAAGGAGCCGGGGTAGCTGTCGGCTGACCTGATACGGTTATAGCCATATCTGCAAATTGTGCGGCTGCAGCTGTCTGTATAAGACGAACCTGTCTTAAAGCTGTAGACTTACCTGCAATTGCGCCCATCTTTGCTGTACCTGCTACTGTACCATCCGGAGCTTTAACTTCTAAAGTAATAAAGTCTGTTCCTTCATAGTCGAGAGTGATATTAAACTTATACCAGCCGGCTGTCATTTGACTATAATCAAACAGCTTATTTTCTTCTGCCGGATTAGGTCCATAATTTACAGATGAATTGTTGTTATTTGCTACTTCTGCAAATACATATTCACCATTAGGATTCTGATAGTTCTCTGTTCCGCTCTCTAAATAAATTCTAAAGTTCTTTGGAACTGCCGGGTCAATATATACATCTAATGAAACATTAGCCTGACCTGCTGAGACTTCCTGATCCAAAGTTGTGTAAATATTTCTGCTCGTTACTTCGATAGCTGCTTTTCCGCCTTCAGCAGGATATACTACTTCTGCTGCCGCGCCATCTGTGGTATCGATTTTTGCTTGACCGATATTCCAGTTAGCATAGCTTGGGAATACAGGTGTAGCTGTCGGAGGAGCAACTGTTGCTGTGGCTGTCGGTTCCGGTGAAACAGTAGCTGTTGGAGCCGGTGTTGCTGTTGCCGGTGCGTCACCGAATGTTACTTCCGTTGTTACATTCTGTCCCGGCATTGTGAACTTGTTATCGCTTACCGCGATGTCCTGTCCGTCTGCACCCTTAACTGTTACTATCGGATACAAACCTGCTGTATCAGGTGTTGCGTCTACTGTTACTACATCGCCTTCCGGGATTAAATATTGAACCGCACCATCTTCAGCCGCTGCATTGGCTGTAGGCTCTACAGTAAATCCTGCTATAAACAAGTCGCCGCCTGAATTGTCAGCGTCATTAACAGCTGTCAAATATACAGTGGTTCCGGCACTTGCATTAAATGTAAATACTCCGCTTCCTGTTTGGCCTTTACCCAATTCAACTCCGCCGTTTGTTGTGCCTGCTGCATATACTCTGGAATCATGAGCATTTCCATATACAGTTACCGCAACGTCAATGGCTGTTTTAAATACCAATGAGTTCTGAGCGCCCTTCAGACGCATTGAATTAAGATGACTAGCTCCATTAATTTCTGAAGATTTCTTGTTTGTCGCAGCATTGTTTCCAGCTGGTGAATATACTTTTCCGTTATCAAGCATTGTACCTTCGCTGATCGGCAAAGTTCCTGCTGAATTGAAATCATCTGCTATAAATGTGTAGCTTTCTGTAATCTCTGTAAGCGGCGGCATTGTCGGTTTTGCTGTTGCCGGGGCTTCTGTTGGCTCCTCTGTTGAAGCTGTTGCTGTCGGAACAGGTTCTTCTGTAGGATTAGAAACTTCTACTAAAGGATAAGTATTTCCGTTCGCATCCTTAAGTACAGCTTTACCACCTGTTACGTTAACCGTTGCTACATACTTCTGAATCGGTGCTACGGTTGCTGTTGGTAATGGTGTTGCTGTCGGCTCATCCGGTGTTACCGGTGTTGCCGTCGGCTTATCCGGTGTTACCGGTGTTGCTGTCGGCTCAGGATCCTCTGTAGGAACCGGTCCTTCTGTAGGGCCGCCTGTTGTTGTAACAACAAATGTTACATTATAAGCAGCATCATCAGATACTACAATTGTGAATACATTTTGTCCGTCTGTCAATCCTGCAAGATAATCCTTTGAGATTGTGAGTTTTCCTGTTTCAGCATCAAAAGTATACTGATCAGCTGTAAGCATTTCTCCGCTCTCAGTCTTAACTCCAGTAATTGTCTGACCTTCTGTCAGAGTTACAGTTGTTGCTGCGTCATTTCCAAATGCTGCTGTTGTCTTTTCAGGATAGATAGAAGGAGCGTCTTTTGCCAAAACTATAGTTGAAACATCAGACACAGTTCCATTATAGTTTGTTCCATCACCTGTAACTACAACTTTTAGATACATGCCCTTATCGGCTTCTACAGCTGTATATGTGCTCTTTGTTGCTCCGGAAATCTTGTCTCCTGTTCCATTGCTTTCTTTTGTTCTGTACCATTGATATGATACATAATTCTTAGCAGCTGCCGGAGCAAGATTTGCTGCCGTTAATGTATCGCCTACATATACGTTAACGTAATCAGTTTTATTACCTACCGCAATTTCGACGTCTGTCAAATCAGAACTGCTTATATGACCTGCATACAAATTATAATTTTTGTTAACAGCTGAAACCGATGGGTCAAATGTTGTACCGCTGCACTTTTCAGCTGCAGCTTTTGAAGTATACCAAAGACCATCCCAGTTACTCTCTTTAGGAGTAGGAATAGCACTCTGAGACAATTTCTTTCCTTTTGTTACACTCTTTGTTTTAACTGTACCATAATTATCACCGTAATAAAATTTTATAGTAACAGTGTTTGCGCTTGTTCCTCCGCCTGAATTGCTTCCGCCATTGTTTCCGTTAATAATTACATTAGGATTGCTTGAAGCGTTAGGGCTTACAACATTTCCTGAATTAGATGTAACGTTAGCTGTTGAAGACAAGTTTACAATATTTCCTGAAACCTGAGAGCCCATAATAGTAACATCTCCGTTTACCTGAGGTGATACTACCATTCCCTTAGCGATAATACCGCTTAAGGTAACTCCGCCTGTCTTAATCATAACCAAACCACCGACGTACTGGCTTCCGTATGAACCGGGCTCGGTAATATAAAGGTTTATCATATTGTCAAGAATCTTAACAAACTCCGCTCTGGAGATATAATCCTTAGGACGAATGGTTCCGTCTTCATAACCGCCGACATAACTTTCAGCTGTCATGGCTCCAACATATCCTGTTGCATAATCAGAAATATTCTGATAATCAGCATACTGGGTAATACCGGCCTGTGAATTCTCAACTGTGAGTCCATATGCACGGGCAAGCATTGTCATTGCCTCTTCACGAGTCATATAGTTGTTTGGAGACATAGTTCCATCACCGTTTCCCGTGAGAGCTCCGGCAGCTGCCAGTTTCAATATCGCATCAGCATACCAATCTGATGCAGATACATCAGTAAATGTATTGGCAGCCTTATTAACATAACTTATCACGTTTTGAGTTACTTGAGCTACTTCAGCACGCGTGATAGCGTCGTCAGGTCTGAAATAACCTCCGTCGCCCTGTATAACTCCATTGTCTGACCATGTGTTTATGTAGCTTTCTGCCCAATGCCCCTGCGTATCACTGTATGACGCCGCTGAAACGACAGTCATACCCATAGCTGTCAGAACCATTGCCAAAGCTAACACCATTGCTAATGTTCTCTTTAAGGTTTTCATTTAAACCCTCCTTGTTGTAGTCAAAGCAAGAATATACAATCCCTCTAACTTAAAAACAATCTGTTTACTCCTGCTATGCTTATATAAATTAATTATTTTAACTTTTAAGGCAGCATTGTCTTTTTACACTTAAAAGACAAAAACCGCATGTGTTATTTTACAGCATTTACTCAAATTTGTCAAGTGAAACCACTCTATATAATACCGAAAAACCGCTGGTTTTATCTGTAAATTTGCCATTTTAACAAATTAAAACCCGTTTTGTAATTTTTTTAAAACATAAAATTAGCCCTCATTTTATCAAGAACAATCCAAACAAGTATATTTCTCTTTACAGACATAAAACTGTGTAATTTGGGCTTGCTAAAGACTGAAATATTTGTTATAATCAAGTTTATGCAAATAATTTTAAAGATTAGGCAGGATAATTATGTTTCATTATATTGAAGGAAAACTGGCATTAAAAACTGACAGCTTTGCAGTAATAGAAACCGGAGGCATAGGATATAGAATATATTCCACCCGCCCCTCGCTGGAAGCTTTGGGTGAAATCGGGTCAAAAGCGAAGTTATACACCTATTTGAATATAAAAACAACATCTGATATATTATCATTATATGGATTTGCCACACAGGAGGAAAAAAATATTTTTGAAATGGTTTTGGGCGTAAGCGGAATAGGCGCTAAAACTGCCGCTAACCTGTTATCAAATATATCTCCCTCAAAATTTGCTCTTTCCGTTGTGACCGATGACGCTCAATATCTAGCCAAAAACACGCCCGGTTTAGGACCAAAAGGCGCAAAGCGTCTCATTCTTGAGCTTAAAGATAAATTTAAAGACGCAGACATATCCGATATGCCGGCTGAAGAAATATTCTCTCCCGAAATGGATGACGATAACGAGGCCGTATCGGCTTTGGTGGTTCTTGGGTACTCTCCTGAAGAAGCCCGCAGAGCACTGAAAGGAGCAACAGGGTCTGCCGAAGAAATGATAAAATATGGATTAAAAAACCTACTTTAGTATACTGAACGGTTATACTAACATAACAAACACATAAACCGACATGATGAATAAAGAAACGAGTGAAACATATGGCAATAACTGACAGTAACGAAGAACGCATAGTTTCCACCGGGGAAACCAATGCCGACACTGAAATTGAATACACGCTCAGACCTAAAATTCTTTCAGAATATATCGGGCAAACAAAAGCAAAAGAGAACCTTAAAGTCTTTATTGAGGCTGCAAAAATGCGGGGAGAACCTCTTGACCATGTTCTTCTGTACGGGCCGCCGGGGCTTGGCAAAACCACTCTTGCAGGCATAATCGCAAATGAAATGGGTGTTAACATACGCATTACCTCCGGTCCCGCTATAGAAAAACCGGGCGACTTAGCGGCTCTGCTCACCAATCTTTCACAGGACGACATATTATTTGTTGACGAAATACACCGAATGAGCAGAAGTGTGGAAGAAATATTATATCCGGCTATGGAAGATTACGCTCTCGATATAATAATAGGAAAAGGTCCGTCCGCACGCTCCATACGGCTTGACCCTCCTAAGTTCACTCTTATTGGCGCAACAACCAAAGCCGGTGCTTTGGCGGCTCCGCTAAGAGACAGGTTCGGCGTTATCAGCCGTCTTGAGATGTATAAACCAAATGAACTGAAAACTATTATTAAAAGAAGTGCAAGTATTTTGAATATAGATATAGACGATGAGGGCGCCTCTGAAATTGCAAGGCGGTCACGCGGAACCCCGCGTATAGCCAACAGATTGCTGAAAAGAGTCCGCGATTTCGCCCAGCTAAGCCAAGACGGCGTTATATCCAAAGAACTGGCTGACCACGCATTGAATAAGATGGAAATTGATGACCATGGGCTTGACGCAATAGATAAACGAATGCTTTTGACGGTTATCAATCAGTACGGAGGCGGACCTGTTGGAGTTGAAACACTAGCTGCAACAATCGGTGAAGAAACTGATACTATAGAGGATGTTTATGAACCTTATTTGATGCAGATTGGTTTTATTAACCGCACTCCCAGGGGAAGAGTTGTCACTCCTTCCGCGTACGAACATTTCGGTATACCCTTCGGTGACCGATAGATTGATAGACCGTCTATCCTATATTTATCAATAAACTTAAGGAGAGATTTATAATGTGTGATAAAGAAAAATATTATATAACTACCGCTATCGCTTATACCTCAAGAAAACCCCATATCGGAAACACATATGAAGTTGTGTTGACCGACGCTATTGCCCGCTTTAAAAGATATATGGGCTATGACGTCTGTTTCTGTACCGGAACCGATGAACACGGACAAAAAATACAGGAGCTGGCTGAAGCTGAGGGAATAACCCCAAAAGAATATGTTGACCGTGTTGCCGGTGAAATTAAAAAAATTTGGGATCTTATGAATGCAAGCTATGATAAATTTATTAGAACTACTGATGGCTATCATGTCGAAACCGTTCAGAAAATATTTAAAAAACTTTATGACCAAGGCGATATATATAAAAGCAGATACGAGGGCTGGTACTGCACTCCATGCGAATCATTCTGGACAGATACTCAGTTAGTTGACGGTAAGTGCCCGGACTGCGGACGCGAAGTTCATAAACAAGACGAGGAAGCTTATTTCTTCAAAATGAGTAATTACCAGGACCGCTTAATGAAGCATATAGAAGAAAACCCAAACTTCATTCAGCCTGAATCACGCAAAAAAGAGATGGTAAATAACTTTTTAAAACCCGGTCTTCAGGATCTCTGCGTTTCCAGAACCAGTTTTGACTGGGGAATACCGGTTTCATTTGACGAAAAACATGTCGTATACGTGTGGCTTGACGCACTTACCAACTATATCACCGCTATAGGCTACCGCGGCGATGAAAGTTCGCCTGAGTTCAGCAAGTATTGGCCTGCCGACGTCCATATAATCGGTAAGGATATATTAAGGTTCCACACAATATACTGGCCTATCATTTTAATGGCCTTAGGTCTTGAACTTCCTAAACAAGTATTCGGACACCCATGGCTTTTAAACGGTGAAGATAAGATGAGCAAATCTATAGGAAACGTAATTTATGCTGACGATTTAGTAAAGCATTTTGGTGTTGACGCAGTAAGATACTATCTGCTCCACGAAATGCCATACGCTCAGGATGGAACTATAACCTATGAAATATTAATAAACAGATATAATTCTGATCTTGCCAATACACTTGGCAATCTCGTGAACAGAACTGTATCAATGGTGAATAAATATTTCGAAGGTATTATACCCACTCCCGGCAACAGTACTGATTTTGACAGTTCACTTTCAAATACTTGCATAGAATGCAGTGAAAAAATCGTCAAAACTATGGATACACTGAGAGTTTCAGACAGTCTTGACCAAATTTGGAAAATAGTTGACCGTTCTAACAAATACATTGATGAAACAACACCATGGATACTTGCAAAAACAGACGAAGGAAAAGAAACTCTAAAAACTGTAATGTACAATCTTATCGAAGCGATAAGATATATCACATCTCTTCTACAGCCCTTCCTGCCTGATACTGCCTCTGCAATAGCAAAACAAACCGGTGCTGACGAGTTGTCATACGCAAGCCTTAAAAACTTCGGAGCAACTAAACCCGGAACCAAAGTCTCAGAAGCCACGCCTATATTTGCCAGAATAGATTTGGATAAAAAACTTGAAGAACTTACTGAAGAATTCGGTGCAGAACAGGAAACTCAACCTGAAATTGAACCATTTAAAGAACCGGTAACCTTCAATGACTTTGAAAAACTAGATATAAGGGTCGGTAAAGTTAAAGTTTGCGAAAAAGTTCCTAAATCCTCCAAATTACTCAGATTTGAACTAGAATGCGGAGGCGAGACAAGACAAATATTATCCGGAATAGCAAAATATTATAAACCTGAAGACCTTATTGGGAAGAATCTGCTCTTCATTGCAAATTTTCCTCCGCGCAAAATGATGGGTTTAGAGTCAAACGGAATGATACTGTCGGCCGAACACGACGGTAAATTGGTTTTAACCTCAACGCTTGATGATATCCAAAGCGGCGCGTCAATAGTATAATTATTTCTAAAAAATATAATAATTTATTAACAATTATGTAATCATTCCTAGATAAAAGATGCTATAATTATTTTATAAGAAAGATTTTTAATAAACTTGAATATTATTAAATAAATTAGAACGGAGTGAGGATAATGTTTTGCAGTAATTGCGGAAAGAAATTACCGGATGACGCCAAATATTGCGACGCCTGCGGCACAATAGCAAGATCTGACGAAAAGGAACAAAGCTCTTATTCGAAGGACAGCACCACATATCAAAGCAATAATGACCATTTCGAAAATACAGAAAGTCCGTTTACTAATGCGGCTTACAATTTGGGAGTTACACAGGCACAGAACGGATACATTGAACAACCTATTTCTTATCAGCCAAATAATCATAAAAAACTATGGGGCAGAGAAATAACTATACCGATCGCCGCTATATCTCTTGCAGTTGTTTTGGTGTTTATTGGATTTTCTGTCTACAGCACTTTTAAAACCCAAAGATATGGCGCACAAGAGAACCGTATTCATCAGCAGTACGGCTCCCATAATTATGGAAACATCCCGGACAGCGGCGGCTATGACGAATATGGTGACTTTTTTAATCAATACGGTGATTATTTTGATAAATACGGCGGCGGTTATAACTATGGAAACGGAAACAACAATGGTAGCGGCGGTGATTCCGGCGGCGGTTATAAAGGATACGGAAATAATAATGGTTCAGGCGGCAACGGCGGTTATGGAAACGGAAACAACGGAACTCCCGGGAACAA
>ENA-ORNG01001791-ORNG01001791.1-human-gut-metagenome-genome-assembly--contig:-NODE-1791-length-14451-cov-3.080370_pt1 | contig 14451 bp, 10 predicted proteins | sample MGYA00242113_ERZ509018 | MGnify/ENA primary metagenome ERZ509018 (study PRJEB26280, sample SAMEA2338711) | human gut metagenome | biome: human gut; feature: human-associated habitat; material: faeces... | reverse complement strand
CGTAACAACCAGTGCGCGGTCCGCACCTGCTACCGCATTCTTAAATCCCTGCTCGATACCAGCCGGGCAATCCAGTAAAATATAATCAAACTCTTCGCGAAGCTCATTGATCAGCGCAACCATCTGCTCCGGTGTGACAGCATCCTTATCTCTGGTCTGTGCGGAAGGAAGCAGGCATAATTCCGGATATCTCTTATCCTTGATCAAAGCCTGACGGATACGGCACTTTCCTTCTATAACATCTACCAGATTATATACAATACGATTTTCCAGACCCATAACCACATCCAGGTTACGCAGTCCGATATCGGTATCAATCATTACAACTTTCTTGTTTAACTGTGCAAGACCTGTACCAATGTTTGCTGTGGTTGTGGTCTTACCTACACCACCCTTTCCTGATGTGATAACGATTACTTCGCTCATGAAACTTATTCCTCCTACGTCCCTAAATGTTATTTAATATATTTTTGGTGATTGGCTCAATATAGATATTTCCATCTCTTGCAATGGCGATCTGTGCTTCCACTTCCGGTGTCTTTGACCGACGGAGTGTACGACGTTTCGGTTCCGGCTTGTCCGGACTCTTTGCGATCAGATCCCCAATCTGAATCTGAATCGGCTGCATATCCAACGCAAAAATAAAGCAGTTACGATCCCCCATACATCCTGCCTGTGCGTTACCTTTTAATGCCCCAAGAATCACAATGTTTCCCTGGGAAATAATTTTGGCTCCCGGATTGACATCGCCAATGATCGTGACACTCGATTCACTCGAAATCACCTGTCCCGACCTTAAAGTGCCACGATAAAACTGCTCCGGCCCGTTTCCTGCTGCGGCATTCTCATACTGCTGCTGTACGGCATCGTAAAACGCCTCGACCTGTTCTTTCATGACAGCTTCCTGTCTTGTTCCATTTTCAACGATACACAGGATTTCAATCGATGTGTTGCTTTCAATTGCTGAGATGATCTGCTGTTCTTCCTCTTCCGAAAGTTTTCTTCCTTCAAAGGACAATGCCAGTTTTGCATTTTTAAAAAATGTACTGGATGCTTTGAACTTTTCGACAACATCCTTCAATAACTCATCAAACCCAATCTCCGGGTCTAAGACAAGATTAATTCCGTATTTATTACTTTTTATCGTAACAGATTGTGACATGGTAACCTCCAATTTCATTATTAAAATGAAATTCATCAATTGTAATTATACCTGTTTGCGGCAAATACGCAAGCATTTTCGCTTTATTTGAACGATTTAAAAAAACCTGTCCTTCCTGCGATTGTATTTCTTTCGTTTCTTCTCACGAAAACGCATTTTATCATTTTTTTTCGTTTTTCTCTGATGACGGATCACATAAAAATTATCATATGCCCGTTTTGCCAGAAACAACAGAACCACTGCTGCGGCAATAACCACTCCCGCAACAATGAGCCATGCAGGATCGATCCGTATGACACGTTCATTTTTCTTCTGCCCGCTATCGGTATTGACGTAATAATTATCTTTTACCTTTGCTCCGGTTTTTACTATATCCACACTGCCGACCTCATGACCGGCATATGTGTATGCAAGCCTTGCAACTTTCTTTTTTCCTTTTGCAGATTCTGTCTTTTTATAGGATGCATCGGAAAACTGTGCTCCTTTTGGCATAATGATATAAGCATCCTCGTCCAGCTTTACATAAGGTTCACTGTTGTTCAAAACCCCGTAATTTTTTCCGTTGTCCTTTGCCAGACCCGCATCGTTTTCCGAAATATTCAGCGCCTGGAAATTTTCAAAGCAGTAATCAAATAATTTTCTGGTATCCGTATAATGATCCGGTGTTGCCGCATCCATCACCACACACACCAGAGTAATTCCGTCTTTCTCCGCAAAAGACACCAGGGTATTATTCGCCACTGTCGTGTAGCCGGTTTTTCCGCCAGTACAGTATTTGTACAAATGAGAGCTGTCCCCGCGAAACGGGTAGATCATTTTATGGTGATTGTGACACGGATATTCTGCCTTGCATTTATTTGTCTTCGGAAGTGTATAGCTTGGACTGCCTGCGATCATCCGGAACGTCTCGTTTTTGTATGCCTCTGCGGAAATCAGTGCCATATCATACGCGCTGACCCAGTGATCTTCATCCGGCAGACCATTACAGTTATTGAAATGCGTATCCGTACATCCCAGTTCCTTTGCGCGCTTATTCATCAGATCGATAAACGTCCGGTAATCACCACCCAGTTTCTGCCCCACATGCTCCGCAACCGCATAAGCGCATTCATTGGCAGACTCCAGCATAACTGCATACAGACACTGCTCCATCGTCAGTTTTTCTCCAAGATTCCGGGCAATATGGGAAGTATCTCCCTCATTTTTAAATACCGCATCCGCAGAAAACGTAACGACCTCATCCATATCACAGTTTTCGATTGCCAGAAGAACCGTCATGATCTTTGTGATACTCGCCGGATAATGTTTCTCGTGACTCTTCTTTTCATATAAAACGGTGCCGGTATTGACTTCCATCACAATGGCACTTTTGGACTGCGTTTTTACCCCGTCCGGCCAGTACTCATCTGCACGCACAGACAACGGTAACATGAGTAAAACCGTGCATACGGCAAGAAAAAATGCTGTTACACGGGTGTATTTTTTTATTTTCATAAGGCTCCCCAATTCTTGATTTTCTTATATTTATAATACCATTATTTCCATAATCGTTCAATTTTTATTTGCCGAACGGACGAAATTTGTATATAGTAATAGTATTCTTACAGTTAGCAAAACTGAATTTATCTTTTCCAAGGAGAAATTACTATGAGACTAAGAAATATACCGGGCGCCAATGAAGCTGTGGCAGCCAGCCCATATTGTATACAGAATGCAGCAGAACACCGCGGACAATGGCATGCCTTTTTTGAAAATGACCATCCGATCCATATCGAAATCGGCATGGGAAAAGGCAGATTTCTGATGGATCTTGCTGCGTTACATCCCGAAATCAATTATATCGGCATTGAGCGTTACACCAGTGTACTGCTGCGCGCAGTCCAGAAAATGGATACCCTGCAGCTTCCAAATGTTCATTTTCTGTGTGAAGACGCCGCAAAACTTCCGGAAATTTTTGCACCGGAAGAAGTTGACCGGATCTATCTGAATTTTTCCGACCCATGGCCAAAGGACCGCCATGCCAGACGCCGACTGACTTCCCATGAATTTTTAGACCGCTATGACCAGTTTCTTGCAGCCGACGGACGGCTGGAATTTAAAACAGACAATCAGGATCTGTTTACGTTTTCTCTCGAGGAAATCGAAACTTCCGACCGCTGGCATCTTAATGCCTCCACCCGTGATCTGCACCATGATCCATCCATGAATGAAGGAAATATCATGACCGAATACGAAGAAAAATTTTCTTCTAAGGGTAACCCGATATGTAAACTGATCGCCTCCCGCTAAGGAGGCGGTTTTTCCGTTATCCTACTTTCCCAAAATCCGCCGGTTTCTGTACTTCCGGTACAGCCGGTAACAAAACCGTGCTTCTTCCTGTGAGATCTCTTCTTTGGAAAAGACCGCTTTCTGCACAATGCACAGATACTTCTTCCAATCCTCCGCCGGAACGGACGGATAGGTTGTCATCAGCTTTTCCAGATAGTCCGCATCGGTCTTCATGCCAAAACTTCGCTGATGTAATCCCCGGTAAATCCGCCGGTTGATCCGGTATACCGCATGACGATTCTGCCGGTTGCGCAACTCCATAAGCAATTGTTCCCGGTAAATGCGCAACCATTTTGTCACCAGAACCAGCATCAGAACAACAGCAAGCAGCGTCAGACTCACCGCAGAAAATACTTGCAGATTTCGCCTGTTGTTCTTTTTCTCATTATTTTTTACCGGCCGCTTTGTCTCCTTCTCCGTCATCTGGCTTTCTGTCTGCTGCTGTGTTTCCATCTGTGTTTCTGACGGCGATTCGTTTTTCGTCTGCATTTGCGTCTGCGGATTCTGCTCCGCTGCATCTTTGTGCTCTTCATGCCGCTGTTTCCACGTATCGCGCAATTCCGGAGTCGTCGGCAGCTTTGCACTGTCATTCGTATAGCCCGGGGTCATTTCCACCGGCACCCATCCGATATTTTCCAGATAAATTTCCACCCATGCATGCGCATTGTAGTCCGGCACATCTGCCTGATAGCCTTTCTTTTCTTTATGAAATGCCGATGGTTCCACCACATATCCCGATGCATAACGCGCCGGAACTCCCAGACTTTGTAAAATCAGCGCACCCGCGCTGGCAAAATGCATACAATATCCCTCATGTCCGGTTTCCAGAAAATAAGCAATGGTATCTTTCCCCTGTGGGATGTGATTCAGATATAAGTTATAGGTATTTTCGTTACCCAGCCAGTTGGCAACCTGTGTCGCAAGATTCTGCCGGATGTTGTTGGTAGTTATCTGTCTTTCTGCCCGTCCGGAATTGTTTCCATCCGTATCTGCCAGCCAATCCTCATCGTATAACCCGCCTGTTTCCATCTGATCCGCCACATAGGTGCCGTTTTCCTCATACACGCCATATCCGATACTTTCCAGAGCCAGCCTTCGTGTAATAAAATCTCCCACTGCCGGAACATCCGTGGCAAATTTACGGTATCTACTGTCAGCATAGGCATCATACCATTGCTGCAGATCCGTATCTGTTTCTCCGTTGACCATACAAAACCTGTCAAAAACATCGCGCAGATCCGTATTTTCATTCAGTCCCTCAAAAGAAACCTTTCCCGTTGCCCTCTTTTTACATACCACCGTATCATCCCTGAGCCAGACCTTCCCACCGGCTGTCTGCGAATCTGAAAAATACGGCATATACGCGTTTTTTAACCCCAGTGCCCGATAGGAAATCTGATACGAAACCGTCTGTGTTTCATCCTCTGCCAGCTCACTCGAACTGATGTATTTTATAAGTTCACCGGCATTCTGTTGCATTAACATTGCAACATCACTGCGATGGTATCCCGCCTTATCCACTTCGTGCGCAAACGTTTTCCCTTCATTTACCCATGTACCGTTCTGATATGTGCCACTGGCAAATGATTTCAGATACAGTTTGCCCGCCGGGGCTTTCGATGCTTCTATCGAAAATACGGTTTTTCCGGTATAGTCCGGTGTTGTATTATCCACATGTTCCCGCGATCCCTGCAAAGTTATCCCCGAAAACGTCAGATTTTTCACACGTTCTTCCACCTGTCTCTGAAACGCATAAAACTTCGGTGACTTTTTCGGAATCTGCTTTGCCACACCGGAAAACGCATAGCTGCTCACCGAGACAAGAATCACGGCAAACACACCGGCTGCAGCATAGGACAGTAGCTGCATCCATACATGGGTACGACCGTCAGCCACCCTTACATCCATGTGCATCCATGGTGCCGCAGACACCAGCACAGTTCCCACGAAAAAGAGTGCAATTCCACTCCAGCCCAGTCTGGCATTGACCAGAAGAGCAACCGACAACGCTGTTATATCCGGAAGCAGCAAAACCAGCCGCACACCGGTCACATATCGAAACATCAGACTTAACAGCACAACAACTGCCAATAAAAACGCCAGCATATAAGTATACCGCATCTCCGTCCCGGCCCCGGTCATATAATTTGTTCCATACTGTTTATTCCAATATGACAGATATGCCTGAAACAGCATTTTTCCGCTCTCTGTCAGTTTTCTCCGATGAAAAATTCCAAACAGTACGAGTGCCGCCGGATATCCGATTTCAAGCACAACCTTGCAGACCCTCTGATATTTTCCGGTCGCAGGAACTCCCACGATAAACAGCACAAGACTTACCAGCATGGCCACCTGCATTTTACCAAGCGCACGGATCGGCAGCTGCCATCCGAATGCACTCCGGAAAATCGCAAGCATTGCATAAAACAGCAGTTCCACAGCAACCGCCTCACAGATCAGCCGGATACCGGTATTGCCAGACAAATATGTGGTTTTATTCCCTCTCCTGTCCTTCCTGTTCACAATACCAGCTCCATTTCTTCCAGCTTCTGTCTCCAGTTATCTCCACCAAAATCCGCAAGTGTCTGTCCATCCAGCACAAGAAAAAGCTCCGGTGTCAGTTCCAGCCTGTGTACCGGATGCTCGCAGCGATACTGCTGCTCATATCTCTGTCGCAGTGAACCGGCCGTTTCCTTCTGACATTCCATAAACTGCATCAAAAACAGATACACGCTTTCCTCATCCTCGACGCGCAACCGTTTGATTTCTGTTTCCTCCTGCCATGCCACATAATGCGGGCAGCCGGCATCCATCATCGAATACACCAGATCTGCCGCAATTGTGAGAAAGGTTTCCGCATAGGCTTCCCTGCTGCGCCTCATATGCCGGCCTTTTCCTGCCATCTGTGGCAGCATGTCCAGCAAAAATACCACCGCACAGGCAAGCGGCTGACTGTCCTCCCGCACCAGAAGCCCGTCCGATTTGGCGGAGAGTTTCCAGTGTATGCGCTGCAGGCGATCCCCCGGACGATATTCCCGCACATCAAAGATCTGGCTGACATCTGTTCCCGGCTGAAAATCATCGTAGCTTTCCGCTTCTCCGAAATATCTGCGTACCCGCTCCGACACCTGTACTGCCACAGCATCCAGTTCCGGCAGCACCTGTATATCTGCAAATCTCTTTATTTTTTTATGCACATAAAAAAGACCGGTCAGATCATAAATCCGTACTTTTACAAGCTCATACTCATAACTTCCCACATGAGAAAGCACGACACGCTTTTCCATGCACTGCATTCCGCGCATCAGTCCGGCACCGTTCCACCAGAAATTTCTGGCATACCCGGCAAATGTATTTCTACAGCGCACACGGTAACGCACTTTTGCTGCCGGAAACAACATGGTCTGATCCACGGTAAGCTGTACCGTAACTTTTTTCCCTTTTTCCGCCACAGTAAGCGGAATCCTGATATCTGCCGTGATATGTCTGCAATAAATCAGCAGATACAAACATGCAAGCAGCATCAGTACCAGTTCTGCAAACCCAATCAGCCCGATCGTGATGCTTCCATAGATCAGCGCAATATAAAATGTGACAAGCGTCACCCCTGTTCCAATCAGAAAACTGCCCACATTTATCCCCTAAGTCTTTTGTATGTTGTTGGTTTGTCCACATCCGACAGAATTTCCTGCAGGGTGGCATCGACAGTTACATGTCCGATCCGTGCCTTTGTGTTGAGCACAATACGGTGTTTTGCCACATCCGCAAAAATGTCCGTCACATCATCCGGAATTACATAATTTCTTCCCTGCAAAAATGCCCATGCTTTTGCCAGCCGCACGCATGCGATCGTGCCACGGGGACTTACCCCCAGCTCAATGTAAGCATTTTTTCTGGTAGCCTCCATCAGCTGTACGATATATTTTGCAACATGATCATGCACATAAATCTGTTCCACATACTGCTGCATCTCCCACAGCTGCTCCGGAAGAAGAACCGGCTGCAGATCCTCCGCTTTCGTCATCGTTTTTCCCTGGGCAATTTCCATCTCACTCTGCAGATCCGGGTACCCCATGCTCATGCAGGTCATGAACCGGTCCAGCTGTGATTCCGGAAGAAGCTGCGTTCCCGCACTGCCTTTGGGATTCTGCGTTGCAATGACAACAAACGGCTGCGGCACTTTTCGGCTCACACCATCCACCGTTACTTTGCCCTCCTCCATCACCTCAAGAAGTGCGGACTGTGTCTTTGGCGAAGTCCGGTTGATCTCATCCGCAAGAAACAGATTACACATGATCGTTCCCGGATGGTACACAAACTGTCCCGTCTCTTTCTGGTACATGTTAAATCCTACAATATCTGCCGGAAGCACGTCCGGTGTAAACTGTACACGGTGATCCAAAAGTCCCATGACGCGCGAAAAGGCGATGGCAAGTGTTGTCTTTCCCACACCCGGCACATCCTCAATCAGAATATGCCCTCCCGCAAGAATTGTAGCAAAAGCTTTGGTAATACAGGCATCCTTCCCCGCAATCGCGCGTTTGACCTCTGCCAGAACCGCGGCTGCATACTCATATACTTTCTCCATATTTCCCCCTATGGTTTCTTTCTATAATTATTTGCATTTTATATAATAAAAAAACCCCCAACGAATCACATTGTTCGTCAAGAGTTCTTTTGCCATTTGATTCAATCAAAATAAGCTTTGCGAGTGCGCGATCAGGGGTTCGAACCCTGGACACCCTGATTAAGAGTCAGGTGCTCTGCCAGCTGAGCTAATCGCGCATTTTTAAGTTGTTTGTTTTGTGTCTTTCCTTAAGACAAGAATTATTATATAATAGGAGTATTAAAAAAGCAAGCACTTTTTTTATTTTTTTTAAATTTTTTTAAAAGCATATTTGAAAGGAACAATTTAACATGAAAGTAGAAGAAAGATTACTAAAATATGTCAGCTACTGGACAACCTCCGATGAATCCTGCAGTGACATTCCAAGCAGTGAGCGTGAGTTCACGCTTGCAAAAGCCTTAAAGCAGGAACTGGAAACTCTCGGTCTTACCAATATACTCCTCACCGATCACTGCTATGTATATGCCAAGCTTCCTGCCACACCGGGCATGGAAAACTGTAAATCCATCGGCTTTATCGCTCATATGGATACCGCCCCGGATTTTCCCGGAAAAGATGTCAAACCACAGATCATTCCCGACTATGATGGCGGGGATATCTTATTAAAAGGAAGTCAGGATGTCTTAAAGGTAAGTGATTTTCCATCCCTTGCCTCTTTAAAAGGAAGAACCCTGATCACGACAGACGGTACCACACTTCTGGGCGCTGATGACAAGGCAGGTGTTGCCGAAATCATGACAGCCGTGGAAGAACTGATTGCAGAAGGTACACCACACGGGGAACTCTGGATCGGATTTACGCCGGACGAAGAAGTCGGCGCAGGTGCGGATCTGTTTGATCTTGCTATCTTTCAGGCAGATTATGCATACACAGTGGACGGTGATTACGAAGGCGAAGTGGCTTACGAAAATTTTAATGCCGCAAGTGCCATCTTTCATATTAAAGGTGTAAATGTTCATCCGGGCGAAGCAAAAGACATTATGGTCAATGCGGCACTGGTGGGATGTGAAATTGTTTCCCGGCTTCCGGAAGCGGAAACGCCGGCACACACCAGCGGCCGGGAAGGATTCTATCATCTGACCGATATGTCCGGAGATGTGGCTTCCGCCACCCTTTCCTTTATCATTCGTGACCATGATAAAACCACATTTGAGAAACGTCTGCAGAATCTGCGTGACCTTGCACAATCCATGAATCAGAAATATGGACCGGAAACCGTCACGCTCGACATCGAACATTCGTATGAGAATATGATCTCTGTCATTGAGGATAAAATGGAGATCGTGGATCTGGCAAAACAGGCAATTGCCTCCGAAGGTCTGACACCGCTCTCCCGTCCGATCCGTGGCGGTACAGACGGCGCAAGACTGTCCTTTATGGGATTGCCGTGTCCAAATCTCGGTACCGGCGGTTATGGTTTCCACGGCCCATATGAACACATCTCTGTGGAAGGTATGCAGACCGCTGTTCGTATTTTAAAAAATATTGCCACCCATCCGATCCGTAAATAAATTTATAAAAAACCGTCCGCAGTTTTCTTTCTGCGGACGGCTTTTGTTCTATAACTTATTAAATTTTTTAATTCCCCTGCATATTTGCAGAATTTGCAAGTACAGGCTTCTGGAACATGCGAAAGAGTCCAATCTGTTCTAAGGCCTTTGTGATTGCGAAAAAGATCACCGAATCAATTGGCCACATAATCAGGTTCTTCAGCGCACGCGCCGGAAGAAGCACCATAAATGCCTGTCCATATAACACATTCAGACAAAGTGTTGTCAGAATCACGTTACAGACCAGCATAACTACAAATTTAGCTGCCAGCACACGCCAGATCGTAAGCTTTTTCTTATAAAAAAAGCATCCATACAGGATTCCGGCCAGTATAACAACCAGCGTCAGCTGTGGACAAAATGGTCCGGTTGGCTTCATCATATACTTGATAATATCCAACGCACCATGGAAAATTCCTCCAACCACCGGTCCAAACAGATAATCAATGATACCATTTGGAATACTGGAAAAACCAATCCGAATAAACTGCCCATATTCAATGGAGAAAAATCCTAGAATGACAGCAACTGCAGCAAGCATTGCCATGGTAGTGATGGTTCTTACCGCTTTTAATTCACGGAAAGAATCGGTGAACAAAGTAACGAATTTTTTCATAAAAAAATTACCTCCTTTGCAGACCTCACCGTACTACAACTGGAGATAATATTATCTTCGGATGCAGCGGGATGCGACTCATGTACCGCAAGATTCTCTTTTCGTCCGGGTGACAACTCCCTGTTCATCCGGCACTTAACGCACATGTGTCTACTCTGCTTTAAACTATTAAATTGCAACGAGCTAAGTATAACACAATGAAAAAGAAATGCAACTATTTTTTTCATTTTATGGCATTTTTATAGCAAAACGCCATCTGTCACACATTTTTACGTGGAACAGATGGCGTCCGTTGCCTGTTATTTTATTCTTTTCAGGTTCCCATACTTGCAAACAGGGCAGCTATCTCATCCGGGCTTAATGCCTTATTGGGATCTGCCGGTTCTTCCGGCTGAAGCGGTGCTTCTTTTACTGCTTCCGGCTCTTCGACCGGCTCCGGAATATCCTCCGGTTCCACAGTTTCCTCGGCAGGTTCCTCAACTTTATCCGCATTGTTATCGTTGCCCATATTCGCAAACAGCGCAGCTATCTCATCCGGGCTCATGGAACGGTTTGGATCTGACAGATCCGGCATCGGTGGAAGTTCTTCCTCCGGCAGGTTCTCATCATCCGCTTCATCAACAATCGCTTCCTCCGGAATCGGATCCGGTTCTACCAGTTCCTCTGCTTCCTCAATGGATTCTTCCGGGTCCGGCGGGATAATCTCATCCGCTGCCATGACTGGAGGCTCTTCCTCCGGCTCAAAACTCTCTTCTTCCGGTATATCCGGCAGAATCTCCGGTTCCATATCTTCTTCCGGCTCCAGCGAAATCTCCGGTTCCAGACTCTCCTCCAGATCCGGCAAAATTTCCGGTTCCGGGTTTTCTTCCAGATCCGGCGAAATCTCCGGTTCCGGGTTTTCTTCCAGATCCGGCGAAATCTCCGGTTCCGGCTCCATACTTTCTTCCGGCTCTGGTGAGATCTCCGGCTCTACCGGTGTTTCTTCCACATAACTCTGCGGTGCCGGCTGTGGCTCTACAGGTGTTGCCACAGGTACAGAAACCTGCGGCTGGGAAACAACCACTTTCTGACTGTTCATAATGGTCTGATTCAGGCGCAGTTCCATATCTTTCATTGCAATAATGATTTCCTGCAGCTTTGCGGCTATCTCTTTATCCTGTGAATGTTCCTGTTCTTTTCCATCCTTCTGCACCGAAGAAATTTCATCCTTACAGGCTGAAAGAATCTCGTCCTTATAAGCACCCGCAACTGTACCGAACCCATCCATTCCTTTCTGGAACGTATCAAACCGGTCCAGCAGCTGTTCGTATGAATTCATCAATGCATCGGTATTCTCATGGGACCGCTTGATAATTACTTTCGCTATTCCCTTCTGTGCATTGACAATTTCCTCTGTCGGAATCTTAGATGCCTCTTCCATATATGCAAGCTTCACCGATATTTCCTCAAAATATTTTTTCAGCATGAGGTATGATGCCTTTTCCGACTTGAAAATACTCTCATACTGTTCCTCTCTCCGGGCATATTTTGTCTCATATACTGAAATCACGCCTCTGATTGCAACATACAGGCATATCAGATCTGCTGCTGCCAAAACAACCAGAACAATAAACATCTTCGGGAAATTGACTATGGCATACAACTCTGCCATAAAAATAAACGCAAACAAAAGTATCCCGAAAATCATCTGCATCCTTGCTTTCGAATCTTTATTCTTCATATGATACCGCTCCTTCCATGAGCCCGCTATTCTAACCACTATGCAAAATAAGCTCTAGTATGTTATATTTTACCATATTGTGTCGATTCTCACAAGGTTTGTTGTTTATTTCTGCCTTCTATAATACGTCATTTACAATCTGCTCTGCTGTCAGATGATTCTCTTTTAATACCTCATTTACATCATACCGGTCAAGGAATTCTTTTTTCAATCCGTAATTATAGACTTTCATATCACTGCTTCCATAAAATCTTGCGATTTTTTCTCCGAAACCACCATTCAGGATGCCATCTTCCAGTGTAACTACCGTGTCATGGTCTGCCTTCAGCTTCTCAAGCAGTCCTTCATCCAGTCCGGTAATATAATACGGGTTGATTACCGTTGCATGAATACCTTTTTTCTCCAGCATTTCTGCGGTCTGCAGTGCCAGGGAATAAAATGTTCCGAGTCCGATCAGTGCAATTTTGCTTCCCTTTTCCGTTACCTCATAGGTGTTGAGCTGGCTCCAGTCTTTTGTGACTTCTCTGCCATCCGAAATCATGTCTCCGCCCGGAAGTTTGATCGCAACCGGCATTTCCTTCTGCTCCACACTCCAGTCAAGCATTGACAGATATTCTTCCTTTGTTGTCGGTGCCAGATAAACCAGTCCCGGAATATTGGAAAGCATCGGAATATCCTGCAGTCCCAGATGGGTAACATCCGTCATGCCAAATACCGATCCCGTATACACAACAATCGTTGCCGGATTCCCGTCAATACACAGATCCTGTGAAATCTGGTCATACGTCCTCTGGATAAAGCTGGAATACACACCGTATACCGGCTTTCCGCCACCTTTGGCAATTCCGGAAGCAAGTGCTACCGCTGTCTCCTCCGCGATTCCCACATCTACAAACTGCCGGCCGGCCTGTTTCCTTTTCTCCTGCGTAAATCCGAGAATCGTCGGGGTTCCGGATGTAATTGCAACAACTGTCGGATCCTTTTTCATCTTTTCAATCAGATATTCACAGGTCACCGAAGAATAATCTTCCACTTCTGGAAAATGGGATTTTCCGGTCTCAATATCAAATGGAAGATGCCAGTGCCATTCTTCCTTATGCTCTTCTGCCGGTTTATAACCTTTTCCCTTTAATGTATTAATGTGGACAACAACCGGTTTCTTACTGTCTTTTACCTGTTTGAAAGCCCCGATCAGCTCCCTTAAGTCATTTCCATGATCCACATAGACATAATCAAGTCCCATGGCTTTAAATAAATTACACTCTGCCTGTCCGTTTGTCTCGCGGAGTAATTTCAGATTTGAATAAAGTCCTCCATGATTTTCTGCAATTGACATATCATTGTCATTTACTACAATGATCATGTTGCTGTCTAATTCTGCCGCAAAATCCATTCCTTCTAAGGCTTCTCCTCCGCTTAAAGAACCGTCTCCGATAATTGCGATCACATTTGCACTTTCCCCACGAAGATCCCTTGCCTTTGCCAGACCGCATGCCAGACTGACGGATGTAGAGGTATGTCCGACCGTAAAATGGTCATGTTCACTTTCCTGCGGACAGCTGTATCCCGTCACGTCATCGTAATGTTCTTCATATAAATAGGCATCTTTTCGACCGGTCAGCATCTTGTGCGGATAGGTCTGATGGGAAACATCAAATACCATTTTGTCCTTTGGGGACTCAAAAACATAATGCAGTGCAATGATTGCCTCTACCATGCCAAAATTCGGGCCAAAATGCCCGCCGTGAATACTTGCCCTCTTTAATAATGCATGACGCATTTCTTCTGCGAGAGCTGTCATCTCTTCTATATTCAATTTCTTCACATCTTCCGGTCCGTTAATCTTTTCGATATACATATAATAAATTCTCCTTCCGATTTTATCTATCATAATATACCACTTAAAGTTAACTTTAAGTCAAGTATTTTTTATTTAATTTTCAACTTTTTGCTTCAAACCCTCAATTGCCTGAGCCACTATACCTTCGCTCTTAAAAAGATGTAAATAATGTAATGATAAAAGGGGCAAAAGGTATCATTTCCCACTGAAATGCAATTTTTATGTCATTCGCATTTCTTGCGATCCGCTTGTTGTTCCGATATAATTATGCTATGATTGTGCTTTGATTGGAGGAAACCATTTTGAGCGAATATTATAAGTTTTTTCAAAATAAAAAATGTGAATATTTTCCATGCCATAAAGGAATTCCGGAGGAGGACTTTAACTGTCTGTTTTGTTATTGTATGTACGTTCCCATTGTACCGGCGCCAGGGGCGTTTGTCACGGGACAAAGGGGGCGCTTTGTGCCAAATTTCCCCACGGGGCGGAAACTGTCCTTTTTTTGGACAGGCGCCCCGGTTTGTCCCAAAGAGGTCCCACAGCGCAGTATCTGTATTATAACAGCCTGCCCAGTATTTGTCAGGGAAAATCAGAAATTCCCTATAAAA
>ENA-ORNG01001788-ORNG01001788.1-human-gut-metagenome-genome-assembly--contig:-NODE-1788-length-14468-cov-3.232637_pt1 | contig 14468 bp, 14 predicted proteins | sample MGYA00242113_ERZ509018 | MGnify/ENA primary metagenome ERZ509018 (study PRJEB26280, sample SAMEA2338711) | human gut metagenome | biome: human gut; feature: human-associated habitat; material: faeces... | reverse complement strand
AAAGGCGGAGGTGATGGTTTCTGTACCTGCGGAGGTGGACACGATGCGACCGATCCTTTTGGGACTTTGTAAGACGATGAGCGGCGGCAGAGCCTACGACAGCTCGGACAGTGAGTTTTTCTGGAGTGGTATTTATGCGGCGATTAATGGAAGCAGCTGGATTCACCCGGATATCAGTCTGTCAGACAGCGGCAGCGGGTATATGGTGCCGAAGGAGGTTTTGGCCGAATATGCGGAAGCTATGTTTGCCGGCAACAGTGCTATTCCGGATATACCGTCCTCCATCGGCGGCATTGAGTTTGATGTGGATGCGGACAGCTATGTGCTTTACAGTTCGGAAGGCTACATGGGTTCCATGGAATTCACTGAAATCGAAGAGACAGACAACGGTTATGAGGTCACGGTTGCTTTTACAACGAAGAGCGGAAATGTGGAAACTCATACGTTTATTATGACCAGCGGCGGATATGGCACCTTCCCTTGTGCTGTAAACGCGGTCATTGATGATTAATTTTATTATAATGGAGGAAGCTTATGAAAAAAATAGTGCGCACGGTAGGGATTACACTGATTTTTGCGCTTGTAACCTTTTACTTTACTCTTCCGGCGCTGAATCTACGGTCACCGGCCTTTTACAGCTGGCTGATTGAGGTTGCGGTGGTTTATATTATTGCCTCTTTGATCGGCACCTTTTCCGTTTCGGATTTGAGGAATCGGACCGTGGATTTTAAATTTCTAAAAAATAATGCGAAAGTCGGTCTGGCAATTGTTGTTTTGTCCGTGGCGGCCTTGGGGATTGGCCAGGTTGTTTCCCACCAGTTTTTTCACGCGGGAGCTTATCAAAAGCTGATGACTGTGGAAAATCGGGAATTTTCTGAAGACATTACCCAGATTTCCATGAGTGATGTGCCAATCGTTGACAGGGATTCGGCGGTACGGCTCGGCAACCGGAAAATCGGTGAGTTGGTCAATCTCATTTCCCAGTTTGAAGTGGATGAATACAGTTATTCCTATACCCAGATTAATTATCAGGGTGTGCCGACCCGGGTGGCCCCGTTAAGGTACGGAGATGTGATTAAATGGTTCAATAACCGTTCCGAGGGGATTCCGGGATACATTTCGGTGAATATGACAACCCAGGATGTGGAGCTTGTCCAGTTGGAGAATGGCATTAAATATTCGCCGGGAGAGTATTTTTTCAGAGATTTGGACCGGCATCTTCGGTTCAAATATCCGACAAAGATTTTTGAGGACTACTCCTTTGAGGTGGATGATGACGGAAAGCCTTACTGGATTTGTCCGGTCATCAATTATACGATCGGTTTGTTCGGCGGCCGGGATGTGGTCGGCGTCGTCATTGTGGATGCCTGCAATGGTGATTCGACCTATTATGACATTAAAGATTGTCCGGAATGGGTAGATAGAGCTTATTCGGCAGATATCATTGTGGAACAGATTGATTACTGGGGCGCCTACAAAAATGGATATATCAATACAATTTTTGGGCAGAAGGATGTATGCGTGACCTCTGGCGGTTATAATTATTTGGCGCTGGATGATGATGTATGGCTTTATACCGGTCTGACCTCGGTGGGTAATGATGAATCGAATATCGGCCTTGTCCTTGTCAATATGCGGACAAAGGAATCCCATTATTATATTGTATCTGGAGCAACCGAATATTCGGCCATGGATTCGGCAGAAGGGCAGGTCCAGAATCTGGCTTATACGGCGACCTTCCCGGTGCTTCTTAATATCGGAGGACAGCCGACCTATCTTGTGTCCTTAAAGGATAATGCAGGACTGGTCAAGAAATTTGCTTTTGTTAATGTGGAAAAATATCAGCAGGTAGCCATCGGCGACACGTTGAATGAAGCTTATTCTGTTTATGTGAAGCTTTTGTCTGCCGGACAGATTATCGATACGGGAGATTTGTCTGAAGTTACAGGACGGGTGACGCAGGTGGATTCGGCGGTGAAAGACGGCAATACCTATTTTTATATCCAGATTTCCGGTTCGGATAAGGTCTTTATGGCTTCCATACAGCTCGATGATGTGCTGGCTGTACTGAAGCCGGAGGACAGAGTAACGATTAGCTATGTGGATTCGGAGGACGCCTTTGTCATGATGAATCAGATTGAGAAGAAGTAGGCCTGGTTATGAAAAAAGGAGATATCCTGTTAATTTGTGCAGTCCTTATTTTGGCGGCTGCTGGTCTTGTTTTTATGAATCTGGGCGGCAGGAAGTCGGGAGGAACACTGACGGTGACTGTCGGCGGTGAGGTCTACGCGGACTATGCTCTGTCCGAGGACCAGGAGGTTTCACTGGACATTGACGGCTGGCATAACCGGTTTCAGATTAAGGACGGTAAGGTTTCCATGCTGGAGGCCGATTGTCCGGATCAATATTGTGTGGAACATGCCGCCATTGATAAGGTGAACGAAACCATAGTCTGTCTGCCTCACAAAGTGGTTTTGGAAATTACTGAGGGAGAAGCAGCCAGGGATGTGGATGCATAAAAATAAGTTATGGAGTATCGGTACGAAAAGGTGAATTATGTCTAAAAAAGTTGCAATGGCCGGGATGTTTACAGCCCTGGCGATGATATTCAGTTATGTGGAAGTACTTATACCGATAAATTTAGGCATTCCGGGGATGAAGCTGGGTCTCGCCAATCTGGTGGTTGTGGTGACTCTTTATACGATGGGAGCGCCGATGGCCTTTGCCGTATCGATGATACGGATCGTGCTCGTCTCAGCAACCTTTGGCAGTTTATCCGCCATGCTTTACAGTCTGGCGGGAGGATTATTAAGCTTTGCCGGTATGATTTTGTTAAAAAAAATACCGAACTTTTCCATGGTCGGTGTCAGTGTGGCTGGAGGCCTCCTGCACAATATGGGCCAGCTTATTGTAGCTATGGCTGTGGTGGAAAATATTCACCTTGTTTCCTATTTGCCGCCGTTAATGATTGCCGGAACTGTGACAGGCATGTTGATCGGCATTATATCCGGTCAGGTGGTTCCGAGGATAAAACATGTGTTAAGGTGATAAAAAGGAAAATAAATGCTTTTACCCGGCGGTTGGATGTGGTATGATACAGAATGGATATTTTGAATGATATATAAATGAGGTGATTGAAGATGGATAAGAAAGTCAGAACACGCTTTGCGCCAAGTCCGACGGGACGGATGCATGTAGGAAATTTAAGAACAGCATTGTATGCTTATCTCATCGCCAAGCATGAAGGCGGCGATTTCCTTTTGAGAATCGAGGATACAGACCAGGAACGTTTTGTGGAGGGCGCTGTAGATATTATTAATCGTACCCTTGAGAAAACAGGGCTGATTCATGATGAAGGACCGGATAAGGACGGCGGCTGCGGACCTTATGTCCAGAGTGAACGGCATGCTGCCGGTATTTATATGGAATACGCAAAAAAACTGATTGACAGAGGCGAAGCTTATTACTGCTTCTGTGATAAAGAACGTCTGGAAGGACTGAAACAGGAAGTGGCCGGCAAGGAGATTATGGTCTATGACAAACATTGCCTCCACCTTTCCAAAGAAGAGGTCGAAGAAAAGCTGGCGTCGGGTATTCCCTATGTTATCCGTCAGAATAATCCCACAGAAGGAACAACCACCTTCCATGATGATATTTACGGTGATATCAGTGTGGATAATGCGGAATTGGACGATATGATTCTTATTAAATCCGACGGATATCCGACATATAATTTTGCCAATGTGGTGGACGACCATTTGATGGGAATTACCCATGTGGTCCGGGGAAATGAATATTTATCTTCTTCACCGAAATATAATCGTCTGTATGAAGCCTTTGGCTGGGAGGTTCCGACGTATGTACATTGTCCGCTCATTACAGACGAGGAGCATAAAAAGCTGAGTAAGCGCAGCGGTCACTCATCCTTTGAAGATTTATTGGAGCAGGGCTTTTTAACAGAAGCGGTGGTCAATTATGTGGCCCTCCTTGGATGGAGTCCGGAGGAAAATCGGGAGATTTATAGTCTGGAGGAGCTGGTTAAAGCCTTTGACTATCATCATATGAGTAAATCTCCGGCCGTATTTGATATGACCAAGTTAAAATGGATGAACGGTGAATATATTAAAGCCATGGATTTTGACGCTTTTTATGAAATGGCCCTGCCATTTATTAAGGAGACGATTCACAGAGATGTGGATTACAAAAAGATTGCGCAGATGGTGAAAACACGAATTGAAATCTTCCCGGATATTCCGGCGCTCATTGATTTCTTTGAAGCCGTACCGGAATATGATGCGGCCATGTATACGCACAAGAAGATGAAAACCAACGGGGAAACTTCCCTTACCGTTTTGAAAGAAGTGCTTCCGGTGCTGGAGGTTCAGGAAGATTACAGCAATGACGCCCTTTACGGACGGCTTGTGGAATTCGTCAAAGAAAAGGGCTATAAAAACGGATACGTGATGTGGCCGATCCGTACCGCAGTTTCCGGCAAGCAGATGACACCGGCCGGGGCGACTGAGATTATGGAAGTCATTGGCAAAGAGGAATCTCTGGCAAGAATCCGCAGCGCCATTGAAAAGCTGGAAGCATGCAAGTAGACAGCGCCCAGAAAAAAGCAATTGAACATAACCGGGGACCGATGCTTGTATTGGCTGGCCCCGGTTCGGGAAAAACCCTTGTTATTACCCGGAGAACACAATGGCTCATAGAAAGAGCCGGTGTGGCTCCGGGTAATATTCTTGTGGTAACCTTTACCCGGGCGGCGGCGGGAGAGATGCGGAGCCGGTTTGATAGGCTGATGGATGGCCGCCATCTGCCGGTGAGCTTCGGAACCTTTCATGCCGTCTTTTTTACGATCTTGAAATACGCCTATAATTACCGAGTGGAAAACATTTTATCCGAGGATGAAAAGTACGGGATTATCCGAGACATTGTTCATCAGGTCGATGTGGAGATGGATGATGAGAAAGATTTTTTGATGAATATTGCCGGAGAAATCAGCCAGGTGAAGGGGGATATGATGCCGTTGGAGCATTTTTACTCGGCGAACTGTTCAAAGGATGTTTTTGAAGAAATTTATAGGGGATATGAACAAAAGCTCCGCCGGATGCGCCGGCTGGATTATGACGATATGCTCGTGCAGACGTGGCAGTTATTTAAGGAGCGGCCGGATATACTTCTGGCATGGCAGAAAAAATATACTTACATATTAATCGATGAGTTTCAGGACATTAACCGAATTCAGTATGAGGTCATACGGATGTTGGCAAAACCGGAGAATAATTTATTTGTTGTCGGGGATGACGACCAGTCGATTTATCGCTTTCGTGGGGCAAAACCGGAAATCCTTCTCGGATTTACAAAGGATTATCCGGAGGCTAAAATGACAGTACTGAATAAAAATTATCGTTCTACCGGGGCTATTGTGTCTCGGGCCGAAGGGCTTATCCGGCACAATGAACACCGTTATGCCAAGCATATGACGGCGGTGAGGGAACAGGGCAGTGAAATTTTAGTGAAAGCTTTCCAGAAGCCCGCTGACCAGTATTTGAAAATGATCCGGGAAATTGTGGATCTGCGCCGGGAAGGTGTTGCCTGGGAGCAGATTGCGGTGATTTTCCGCACCAATATCCAGATGAGCGGTCTTGTAGAGCAGCTGATGGTTTACAATGTACCCTTTGTCATGAGAGATTCGGTGCCAAATATTTATGAACATTGGATTGCCAGGGACATTTTCGCTTATATGAATATTGCCTTTGGCAGCAATTCCAGGGCAGACTATCTTCGGATTATCAACCGGCCAAATCGGTACATTTCCCGCGCCTATTTTGACGAGGAGATTGTGAATCTGGCCAATGTCAAAGATTATTTGGAAAACAGGGAATGGATGTTAGAGCGGGTGGAGCAGCTGGAATACGATTTATATATGATGGCTTCCATGGGGCCTTATCCAGCCATTCAGTATATCCGTCATTCCATTGGCTATGATGATTATTTGAAAAGCTATGCCATGGATCGGGGAATTAAAAGCGATGATCTGCTGGAGGTGCTGGATGAATTGATGGATAAAAGCCATGCCTATAAAACCTGGGAGGAGTGGTTTCGGGCTATGGAGCAGTATGCAGAGACTTTGAAAATACGTTCCAGGCAGAAATTTGAGGCGTCAGAAGGAATACGGCTTTTAACAATGCATGGCGCCAAGGGACTGGAATATGAGGTAGTCTATATCCCCGATGCCAATGACGGCCTTATGCCCCACAAAAAAGCGGCCACCGAATCGGATAAAGAGGAAGAACGGCGTATGTTTTATGTGGCCATGACCCGGGCGAAGAATGATTTGAGAATATATTTTACCCGGGAACGCTATGGAAAGCCTTCGGAAATGTCGCCTTTTGTTGGAGAATTTCTTGCTTTTTAAGGAATAATCTGGTAGAGTGATAGTGAGCGAAATACGCAAAAAGAAAGTTGAGGTAGAAAAATGGGAACATTTATTCCAGAAGATGACGATACGATGACATTAAGCTTTGATGATGGCGCAGAAATTGAATGTGCGGTAATCGCCGTATTTCCGGTAGGCGAGAGAAATTATATTGCCTTACTTCCTTTTGAAGACCAGGGTGTGGATGAGGACGAGGTTTATATTTACCGGTTTATCGCTGCTGAAAATGCAGAGGATGTCCAGCTTGAGGATATCGAAACCGACGAAGAATGGGAAATCGTATCCGATGCGTTTGATGAGCTGTTAGACAGTGAAGAATTTGATGAATTATTTGACGGCGAATAAAAAGTAAGACATAGGGAATAGAAAGATGATTCCATGAAGCAAGAAATGCTGAGGAATCATCTTTTTGTTTTTACATAAGAATATCGATGAAGTATTGGGCGGCTTCGGAGAGAAGAGATTTGTCATTATATCCGACAACGATCTGACGGGGAGGAAGCATTTCCCGGGTACGGAGGATAAACAGCTCCGATTCATTTTCCGGCAGGCAGAAGTCGGGGATAAAGGCAATGCCGAGACCAATGCGGGCTAAATCAATGAGAAGATCGTTACTGCTCAGTTCAATCTCAGGGACCAGATCTAATTGATGCTGCTGGAAAAGGCTGTGGAGAAATTCACTGGTCAGACTGGCTTTATCCAGCATGAGAATCGGATAACCAAGCAGCTCTTCCGGCTCTAACCGTTTATTTTTTAAATGATTGAAATTGCGGTTGGCAATAAATACATCGTGAAATTCTTTCACCTTACGGACATTACGGATGGCATTCATCCTTGGATTTGGCGAATTGGTGACAATGATATCGACCAGTTCATTTTCCAATAGATCCACACAGCGGGCGGAGGTCGCATTTGTCACCTTGATATGTACATTTGGAAAGTGTTCATGGAATTCTTTCAGATACGGAACAAGATAATAGCGGCAAATGGTATCGCTGGCGCCGATGCGCAGCTGGCCGCCGTTTAATGCTTTTGCGTCCATAATCTGATTTTCACCGCGGATAATCAGGTTGATGGCGGGCTCGATATGTTTAAAAAGTATTTCCCCTTCCGGGGTTAGCTTGACACGCTTAGTACTTCGGATAAAAAGCGTCTGATCTAGCTTTTTTTCCAGAGCTTTAATCGACTGACTGACGGCCGACTGGGAGATGAAGAGCTTCTTTGATGCTTCGGAAAAGCTTAACGTTTTGGCAACATAATAAAAAACCTTGTATAATTCGTAGTTAATATCCATAAGCCACCTCACTTATTAACCTATTTAATAAAAACTCAATCTTATATTAATATAATTAAATAATAACATAAGCTAGGGAAATAGTAAATGTAAATTTATGGGGGAACATCCATTGACAAAGTTGAAGGAAAAGCGTATGCTTAAAGCAAGCGAAGGCGCTCTTAGAGATAAGAGCGCCTTTTTGCGTACATATAGAGGAGATGGGAATTATGAAAGAATTAAGAGATCATATTGAATGTATCAATGATTTGCTGGCCAGATACGGCGTCCGATTTGGCTTGTATAAAAATGGCGAATTTAAAGAGCAGCTGTTTCCCTTTGATCCGATCCCCAGGATTATTCCAAAGGCGGAGTTTGAGCGGTTAGAAAGAGGTTTGATCCAGAGGGTCAAGGCATTGAACTGCTTTTTGCAGGATATTTATTCGGAGAAAAGGATCGTAGCGGACGGTGTTATACCGGAGTCCTTTGTATTTTCTTCCAGCGGTTTTCTTCCTGAGTGTGACGGAATTCATCCGGTTCATGGAATTTACAGCCATATTTCGGGCATTGATCTGGTGGAAGGCAAGGACGGCGAATGGTATATTTTGGAGGATAATCTTCGGATTCCTTCCGGCGCCTCCTATCCCCTCATTGCGCGGAATATATGCCGGAGAGCCAGTCCGGGAACTTTTTCAAACAATGCCATTGCGGATAATCGGGATTATGCAAAAATGCTGAAGGAAATGATGGATTATGTAAATACAGGGGGCATCAATGTCATACTGACGCCGGGACGTTATAATGCGGCATTTTTTGAACATTCCTATCTTGCTGAAAAAACCTATTCCATTTTGGCGGTGCCGAGCGACCTCTATGTGGAAAATGATGTTTTGTATTATAAGGATTATTCGGAACGTCCGAAGCGGGTCGGCGCGGTGTATCGACGGATTTCCGATGAATATATGGATCCGATGGTCTTTAATCCGGAATCCGTCATCGGCGTGCCGGGGATCATGTCGGTGTATAAGGCCGGAAATGTGGCTTTGATCAATGCGCCGGGAAACGGCATCGGGGATGATAAAGGCATTTATTATTTTGTGCCGAAAATGATCGAATATTATTTAAATGAGAAACCGGTGCTTAAAAATGCGCCGACCTATCTGCCTTATTTTGAAAAGGACCGCAAATATGTTCTTGATAACCTGGAAAGGCTTGTCATCAAGGATGTGGCGGAAGCCGGCGGATACGGCGTTATTTTCGGCAAAGATTTAGAGGGCGAAAGGTTGGAAGAAATGCGCCAATTGATCCAGAGAGAATCTCGACGTTTTATTGCCCAGGAAGTCATCGATTTTAAAGCTCTGGAAATCGTTGAGGGCGGCGGAACTGTGGAGCGAAAGGCAGATTTGAGGGCGTTTGTACTTTATGGAAAAGAAGTGAAGGTCTGGAAAAGCGGTTTGACCCGTTTTTCCAGAAATCCGGATTCATTTGTGGTGAATTCATCTCAGGGAGGAGGCTTTAAAGACACATGGGTATTATCTCAGTAGTGAAAGCAAGTAATCTTTTATGGCTTGGCCGTTACAGTGAGCGGGTATATACGACACTGCAGGTTTTTGGACAGTATTATGATGATATGATCGATCATAATATGACCGGTTATGAGGAGTATTGTGAGAAGTTGTCGATTCCGTCCATTTATACGGGCGTGGAGGACTTTTTTGACAGGTATCTGTTTGACGAATCGGATCCGAATTCTATTGTTTCCAATCTGATCCGGGCGGTAGACAATGCAATTATGCTGCGGAATGAAATTAGCTCGACGACCCTTTCCTATTTGGAATTAGCTCTCAATAAGCTGAAACGCATCCGGAACAGTAAAACGGCCCTTTTTGAAATCCAGAAGGTATCTGATTATATGCTGGCCTTTTGGGGCTGTCTGGATGACTATGTATTGGATGACGAGTGCCGGAATCTGATTAAGACGGGGCGTTATATTGAACGTCTGGATTTGTATCTGAGGCTGGATTTTCCCTATGATACGATTGAACGGGAATTTGACAAGTTGATGGGTCGGCTTGGCCGGGTACATATCAGCTATGACCGCCGCAGCTCCAGCCGTCTCCATTCGATCATTATGGACGGGGACCCGGAGCGGGCGGGCCGGAGCAGGGCTCTGGAATGTGTCAATAAATTTTTTGAAGGATATTGAAGGAACGATGAAGCGGTTGAAATATGAGTACCGGACATTGGTGGAATTTGACAGGGACGTCATTGACCACGGATTTTTGCTTCGCTGCCTTCCGAGGGACGATGACCGTCAGCATCCGGAGTACAGTTGGTTGGAGGTGTGGCCGGAAACCGAGGTTAAAGGGGAACCGGATTTCTGGAATAATATGACGGTTCAGGGGTTTGTCATAAAACCCCACCACTGTTTTGGTTTCAGGTCCTGGGGCGAAGTGACTGTGGATTTGAGCCGGCCAAGGAAGGAATGGCATCCCATCTTTTGTTATCCGACAAAATTCACACAGACGAGTCCGGCCATGGAAGCTTTGACGAAAAAGCTTCTCGGAAAAAATGACAGCGAGGGTCGGTGGGCCGGGAGCAATGCGCTTTCAAAGGCACTTTGTCTGATGAATGGACTTTATAATGTTTTTGAGTATCGTACGGGTGTCACCAGAACGGCGACAACGGCAGAAGAAGCCTTTGCTTTGGGGCAGGGTGTCTGTCAGGATTACGCTCATATGCTGGCGGCTATGTGCCTGTATGCGAAAATACCGGCGCGGTATGTGGCCGGTTTCATGCTTGGCGAAGGCTATACCCATGCCTGGGTGGAGATTTTTTCAGAAGGAAGCTGGTATGGGCTGGATCCGACGAATAATCTGATGGTCGATGAGACCTACATTAAGCTGGCCCATGGGCGCAATGCGCTCGACTGCAGTGTGCTTCGGGGAGGCTTTAAGGGGAGCGTCTGTCAAAGCCAGGAAATTTTTGTACATGTGGAGGAAGTATAAATGATAGAAACAGTGGTTGCATCTGCATTACCGGGGGACGAGAGGATGCGGATTGAGAAAAACCGCCTGGAGCCGGAACATCCGGTGGAACGGCCGAAGCGTATGGTCATCGTGACGGGAACCCATGGCGATGAGCTGGAGGGGCAGTTTTGCTGTTATGAAATCATCCGGCGGATTAAAGAGCATAAAGAATATTTAAACGGGATTGTCGATGTGTTTCCGGCATTAAATCCTCTGGGGATTGATACGATCACCCGGGGGATTCCCAAATTTGATCTGGATATGAACCGGATATTTCCGGGAAATCTGGACGGCAGCCTGGCCGAATATACGGCCTGGCAGGTCATTGAGAATATTAAGGGCGCGGATGTATGTGTAGATATTCATTCCAGCAACATTTTCTTACGAGAAATACCTCAGATTCGTATCAATGAGGAAACGGCGGATCGTCTTGTGCCTTTGGCGTTAAAAATGAACGTGGATTATATATGGGTTCATTCGGCTTCCACTGTGCTGGAAGCGACGCTGGCCCACAGCCTGAATAAGGCCGGCGTTCCGACACTGGTGGCGGAGATGGGCGTCGGCATGCGCATTACAAAGGATTACGGATACCAGCTGACGGAGGGGATTTTTAACGTAATGAAACATCTGGGCATTTGGACAGGACCGGTTTCGGCGGTCCGGTCGCCGATCATTTCCACCGACGGCAAGGTCTCTTTTATCAATGCGGAGGCCTCGGGAGTCTTTGTTCCCAGTGTCAATCATTCCAACAAGGTCAGAAAGGGCGAGCATATCGGGGATATTATCAGTCCGGTGACGGGAGAGGTCATTCATAGCGTCAATTCTCCGGTGGACGGTCTGGTATTTACCCTTCGTGAATATCCGATTGTTTATGAAGGCTCATTGCTGGCACGAATTCTTGGAGGTGTGGATTAATGCAAAAAGAAACGTTATTTCATTTGAAATCTCCCTATAGAGATGATTTACGGATTCAGGGGTATCGTTTTGGAAAAGGAGAAAAGGCGGCCTGTATCGTTGGAGCTCTTCGAGGAAATGAGGTGCAGCAGCTCTATGTGTGTTCCCAGATCATAAAGACTCTGGCAGAGCTTGAACGTCGGGGCAATATTGTTCGGGATAAGGAAATTTTGGTTGTTCCTTCGGCAAACAGCGCCTCTTTAAATATCGGCAGTCGTTTCTGGGCGCTGGATAAAACCGATATTAACCGGATGTTCCCGGGCTATAATCTGGGAGAGACGACCCAGAGAATTGCGGCTGGCCTGTTTGAAAATATCAAGGGCTACGCCTATGGCATCCAGTTTCCAAGCTTTTATATGCAGGGGGATTTTATTCCGCATGTCCGTATGATGGAAACAGGCTATCAGAATCCGAGTCTGGCTAATCTGTTCGGTCTGCCCTATGTGGTCATTCGTTCTCCGAAACCCTATGATACGACCACATTGAACTATAACTGGCAGATTTGGGAGACCAGCGCCTTTTCTGTGTATACCTCAGCCACGGACCGGATCGACGAGGCTTCGGCCAAACAGGCGGTAGCTTCTGTCATGCGTTTTTTAAGCCGTATGGGTATTATTAAATATCACGGACACAGTGGCTATATTGCCAGTGTGATCTATGAAAAGGATTTAATGCCGGTCAAAACAAAGGAAGCCGGAATTTTCCGCCGGTTAAAGCAAGAAGGCGATGATGTGCGTTTCGGAGAGGTTGTCGCTGAAATTATTGATCCTTTTGAAGGCTATGTGAAGATGCAGATCATATCGCCGACCGACGGAATTATCTTTTTTGCGCATAATGAACCCCTGGTCATGGAAAATACGGTCATATTTAAAATCATAAAGAAAATGTATAATTAAAATTTAATCCCCCGATTCTCATGAAATGGTTTTTCAGAGAACCGGGGGATATTTTTTCATATTAGATGATAGAACGGAAATCCGGCACTTGTTTAAGTAACGGCAAAAGGATGGTCGAAATGATGAGGCCGGAAAGTCCCTGAATGAGGTTGGCAGGTACGCTGGCAAAGGCGCCGCTGCCGTACATAAAGTATTCGAAAAAGCAGTATCCAGCGGCGACGATCACTGTCGAGAAGCAGCCGGTGATAATCCCTCTAATGATGATGTAATCAAATTTTCCGAGCAGCTTATGATAAACAAAATAGCAGACAAAAGCTATGACGGCCTTTACGATAAAGGTAATCGGAACATAGACCATATATCCGGCGAGAAGGTCAGCCAGCGCAGAACCGAGGCCGGCGGCTAGAGCGCCGTAGACCGGTCCGAGAAGGATACCCGATAAAACGACAACCGCATCTCCCGGATGGATGTAACCGCCGGTTCCCGGTGTCGGAATATGAAGGCTCATCGTTGCTACACAGGCCAGTGCGGCAAATAGTGCGGCAAAGACCATGGATTTTGTTTTTGTGATTGTTTTTTCCATAATGTTCACTCCTATGTCTTTGAACTTTTAGTATTCATCGTATTATACAGGAAAGGTGACCTTGTGAAAACGGCCAGTTTGAAAAAAAATAACAATGCCAGATGACATACAAACACCTGATTAGAGAATCTAATAAATCTAATTAAATATATTAACTTTAATTATGGAAGACGACATGCTATACTATAAGCTGAGTGAAAACTATGTAAAACGATGTAATTAAAATGGAGGTACATAATGACCCAGGTAAAACGTATTTATGTTGAAAAGAAACCGGAATATGCCGTAGCTGCCAAGGATTTGCTGGACGATATCCACAGCTATTTGAATATTCAGTCCGTTACTGGCGTCCGGGTGCTGATTCGTTATGACATTGAAAATATTACAGATAAAACCTACGAGAGCGCCAAGGCGATTGTTTTTTCGGAGCCGCCGGTGGATGTATTGTATGAAGAAGAGCTTCCGAAGGAAGCAGATGAGGCCGTGTTCTCTGTAGAATACCTTCCGGGACAATTTGATCAGAGAGCCGATTCGGCGGAGCAGTGCGTGAAGCTTTTAAATGAGACAGAGGAGCCGGTCATTCGCTCGGCGACGACTTACCTTTTAAAGGGGACAGTGACAGCGGAAGAATTGGAGCGTATTAAAGCCTTCTGTATCAATCCGGTGGATTCGAGAGAGACCGGAGAGGCAAAACCGGAGACACTGATTACTAAATTTGAAGAGCCGGCGGATGTGGCTGTATTTGAGCGTTTCATGACCATGCCGGAAGGGGAGTTGAAAAAGCTCTATGATTCTCTGGGACTGGCGATGACTTTTAATGATTTTAAATTTATCCAGGAATATTATGTGGGCGAAGAAAAACGTAACCCGACAGTGACAGAGATTCGTGTGCTTGATACATATTGGTCGGATCATTGCCGTCATACAACCTTCCAGACAGAACTTAAAAATATTGATTTTGAAGAAGGCTATTATACAAAACCGATGAAGGATACTTATAACATGTACATGGCTCATCGGAAGGAAGTTTTTGCTGGACGTAAGGATAAATTTGTATGTCTGATGGATGTGGCTCTGATGGCTATGCGTAAGCTGAAGAAGGACGGAAAGTTGACGGATCAGGAGGAAACCGACGAGATTAACGCTTGTAGTATTATTGTACCGGTGGAAATCGACGGTAAGACTGAAGAATGGCTCATTAATTTTAAAAATGAGACGCATAATCATCCGACAGAGATTGAACCCTTCGGTGGCGCGGCAACCTGTCTTGGCGGCGCTATCCGCGATCCGC